>ERZ1023658.541-NODE-541-length-9905-cov-16.189137_pt1 | contig 9905 bp, 3 predicted proteins | sample MGYA00380339_ERZ1023658 | MGnify/ENA primary metagenome ERZ1023658 (study PRJEB33179, sample SAMN07448981) | human gut metagenome | biome: Human-gut; feature: Human associated habitat; material: Faeces | host: Homo sapiens | place: India: Bhopal | collected... | reverse complement strand
CCCACTAAACCGACCCCGCCCCGTTTCATTTGCGCGCTACATGTCCCCGAACCCAAGCTAACAGATACCTGAACCTCGGTGGGTTACCCGTCCGTAGGCCACAGTTTGGGATGAAAAGTCATGTTCACAAAAAATATCTTCAAAAGGATTGATTTTCTCAGATTTTATTTTTATCTTTGCCATATGTCAGATGTTCTTTATTTGAGTTTTATGCAGCGCTAAGGTAAGTGAATTTCTGGCATACGCAAGCATTAGGCATCAACTGCCTGCTTCCTTATGAAATGATAAGCCTGCTGATTTAAAGGATGTAACGAATATGTTTGTATCGAAGATGTTACGCTGCCGTGGTCTTACCAAAGTGCCTTACCCTCTTTGGAAGTTAATGATCACCGATGCAGAGTTTGAAGAGCTGAAATCGGAGATTCGTAGACTGTTGACTCGCGGTGAGTTTTACGGCTATGGTGCCGATATCGTATTGTTCTATGCAGAATGGTGGCGCCGGGACTGTACGGGTCAAGCCAGTAAGGACGGCTTTATATCCCAATATTTTCCCGACCTGTTTGTACCCCAAGATGTAAAGAGTGCTTTCTATCAGACTGCTAGAGATGAGGTTAAATTGCACCGCTTCATCCCGGTTATTACGACTAGTAATAATCGTAGCCTTTACTTTCGCAGTATGCTCTATCAAGGTGGCCTACCACTACGAGCCATCAGCAGTCCGAAGAGTGGTATGATGATGTGGAAAAACTTCCTGAGAGGATTTATCTTCAAGGGTCGCGACATTGACCTTTCTGCTCTCGGAGAAGGAGCCGAGCAGAGTGATAGCCTATCCGAGTTTTGCCAGTGTTTGCTCAATGCCACAGAACGGTCGGATGACGGCGAAGATAATCGTGGCTATATGCTTATGCCGTTTTATTGCGACAACAATCAGAATCCCTGGTATCTGTTCATGATTAGGGAAGTCGGTGACATGCGTAGCGAACACGCAGAGCTTAATCCTTTTAGAATTTCTTTCCAAGCCGAGTTTAATGAGTTGACAGATAAAATGTCGCTGCAATGTACTATCAATGGCCCTAAAAGCAGAACTTTCGGTAGTAAGTTTCTTGAAGAGCACCAACTCGACGGAGAGCAACCCATAAGAGTGTCGTATTATGTCGATAGTGAACAGTTTTTCACCGTCATAATGCTGCACAACTATGCCGACCAGGACCTCAGTTTGTCAGTGCCTTATACGGCAGATACCGACATCGTTGTCAAGGTCAATGAAAAAACAATCATTAGCCGTTCACTGACGCTCGACAGCCCTGTGCTGTTTTCAAAAGACACTTCTGGCAAAACATACAGCGAGCGCTGCAATATAGGCAGCGAGAAGAACAAAATCATTATCCCCGAAGGATGGCAGATAGAAGCCAACCTACCTGTTGACAAATATTCGTTGGGTAGTGATACTTGCAACGTTGCGAGCATAGAAGGTGGTTGTAACAATGCCATTGTGCTGACGGACGACAGCGGCACAAGAAAAGTGTTCGACCGCAATACTACAGAGCATTCCACGCAAATTGATTATGACTTTCGCTGTTATAATAAGTTTTTGGAGAAGCCTCTCTATAAAAAGCGCTATACAAGGGTGTTTAAGGTAACCGACGGTCTGCCCAACAATGGCAACAGACAGGTGTTGTATCAAGCCATGGGAGGCAAGGAATGGGTCAGCGAGCCACCTTTAGGGGAAATCAAGGTTCGCCCCGATGATGCTACCTACTTTTATACACCGCGAAAAGCATACTACCCAGGGGAAAACTTTTCCATTAACTGTCAAGCTGACAACAAAACTGCTATTTATACGATTAACTGGCCTGAGGGAAATGTGCGTGTCGAACACGGTACTAAGACCAATGACGGTCGTTGGAAAGTGAACTTGGCTGATGTGGGAAAGGGTAATAAGATGTTCATATATCTTACACCCAAAGAGAGCGGACGGCAATTCAAGATGGAATTGAAACGGCCTTTCGTACAGTTTGCTATCTATGATCCGAGTGGTGCAGAGATTGAGGATGACCATGTAATACCATTGGTAGACCTCAACATGTTCAAATACCATTTCCACGGAGGTCCCACCAAGGATAGTATCACAATCAAGTTTGATGCCTATAACCGTCGTTGCCGGTATACATGGACAGAAGACGGCCTTAAAACTATTGATGTCAAGAGCAACAGGCCGTGGGAGCAGTCCGATGGACTTCTCTATGAGGATGGCAGCCTTTCTGATTTGCTATTCGGCGAGCATCGTATTAGTAACTATATAGAGCGCAATGCTGAGAATGTGAAAGTAGGTAACTTCCGTGTTACCGTTTGTCCAAACAGTTTCAAGTGTTTCCACTTTGACATCAGAAGATACCCATATCGTTTCAAAGTGATAAAAGGCATCATCAAAGTCGTGCTGGAAATATTCAGCATGGATGAGAATGGAGAAAGGCAATTAGAGGAGGCAAAGGAAATTCCATATAAAGGCGAGCTTAAATTCTACTCGTTGTCTGATTATAAGTTACAGCATGAGCCACAGACGATAGAAAGAAATGAGGAAGGACAATACTTGATGCCCACCGATCGTCCTGATGGCGAGAAGATTCTTCTTTTCGCCGCTACCCCAGGTCGTATTCTCCCAAAGATGCAGATAGTAGATCACGATGTGACGCAAGAGGAGCGGGATAAAAACAAGGAACAACTACCAGTGCTAATGCAAGCCATGCTCGATGATGCCTTTATGGGTGATACGTGGCAAGAGACCTATACGTGGTTCAGACGTGCTACGAAGCATAGTATCCCTTATTCATCCTTATTCCATCTGACGAACGTTGGTGCCAATCCAAAGCTATTGGTTCGTTTCCTCTCCATCCTCTTTATGCGTACCTACTCAACAGAGGATAAAGATTTGCTGCCGTCAGCACTGATACAGATGGAAACGGACTTGAGCTTCCAGTGGATATGGCTAAGCGAGATTCTGCAAGAAGGAGAACTTGAGAGTTTCTTGTGCAAAAGTCAAAGATTTGATGACTCTCTGAAAGTATGGGAGATACTTACAAAGAGTCCCAATCCCAAAGAAGGGGCAAATGAATTCTTCAAAGACTTCATGACTTTCTACAAGAAGCTACGTAATGCCTCTAAAAACAATGTTAAAGATGAACAAGGCGAGGTGAAAAAAGCAGACCTTTATAAGCGTATAGACGACAGCGTAAAAAAGGAAGAAGAAATCATGGATGGTAAACTCGATCCCTGGTCTTTAGACAAAAAGGAGAAAGCTATGATAATATACCATTATCAGACTTTCCATACGTATTTCGCCCAGAGTGATAAACTGCGTAATAAGTTAGAGAAAATTTAATATGCGATTCTACAACATTTATAAGAATTGTGAGGAAGAGGCTCGCAAAGCCCTTCTCTCATTGTGGGCACCGGGCAGACATCCCATGCGTAAGCCATTGGAGAGGCTGTTTGCCCAAGAACCACTGTTGGCTGAGCCCGTATTCCAATCTTCATTCGGTTGGGAGCAGGTGCGCGATGAGGAATGGAAGAACATTTTCAACAAGGACTTCCTTGCCAAGATGAAGTTCGAGGACGGTTTTGTTCCGTTCTCTCATCAACAGATAGCATGGCGTGCCGCCATAAAAGACAAGAAGAGCATCGTCGTTACGAGCGGTACAGGTTCTGGTAAGACTGTCTGCTTTACCTACCCTGTGCTCAACGACCTTTATGAGGAAAGGATGAAAGTAAAGGCTGAAGGCGGCGATGAGGCCGAGCCCGACTACATTCAAGCCATCTTCCTTTATCCTCTTAATGCCCTCATGGAAGACCAAAAAAAGAGCTTGGGTGAGAACTGCGACAAATTGGGGATAAAGTTTGGCGTGTACAACGGTGCAACGCCTTACTTCAAGGCCAAACGCGGTCGTGAGTTTAAGTATGAGGCCATGACACGTCAAGACATCCGTGACAAGATGACACCTCAGATACTACTCTCCAATCCCAGTATGCTCGAATACCTTGTGGTAAGAGACGGCGACCAAGAATTACTGCGGAAATCCAAGAAGCATTTGCGGTGGATTATTATCGACGAGGCACACAGCTATTCTGGATCGGCTGCTGTTGAGTTGTCTTATCAGATTAAGCGTATCTTGGAAGCATTTGAAGAGACTGTTGATGACGTTCGCTTCGCTTGTACCAGTGCTACTATTGGTGGACACGATGGCGGCGAGAGCCTGCGCGAGTTTATCAGCACACTTACAGGTAAAGCCAAGAGCGAGTTGGAAATTATTGACGGCGACCGACGGGTACCCGTCATTGATGATGTGGACGGATTGCAACATTATTTGGACGATTTGGACGAGCAGCAATGTCCATTAAAGTTAAAGGCTGAGAACGTCATCAATCTGCGGAACCACATCAATGAGGTTGAAGGTCTTACATCAAAAGAGATGTGGGAAACCGCTACAGGTGGTACAAAGGGCTACACCATTGATGGAACTCTCAAGATGATAGACAGTCTTTGCGAGCCGAACTTCGAAGGCAAGGCTTTGCTGTATGTCAGAGCGCATATGTTTATGCGTTCCATCAATGGTGTGTATGCTTGTCCTAATCCAGACTGTTCGCATAATTCAGATGGTCCTTTAGGTTACATGACCACACATAGCGGTTCGGTATGTCCTCATTGCAACGGACCTCTGTTGGAAGTCGTGCAATGCTCCAACTGTCAGGATTATATGCTCATCGGCGAAAAGGCACAAGGGTCAGACATTATTCGGCAGCTGGAGAACTATGCCATAGACTATGACCCTTTCGGTGTGGATAACGACACCAATAATGATGACGGTTTGGCAAACAGGCCCATGAACATGCCCAAGGAGTCGTGGGAAGAGTTCAAAATGCGTCATGTCATCAAGGATTTCCAACATCCGCGAAACAATACCAATACCAGCTACTATAACATTAAACATGACGGTATAAGGTTGAAATTGTCAGGCGTTAACGATGCCACGGATGCTACATGGATGGTAGAGCGTGCGATTGGCAAAAGCGACCATCATGAGTCTGTTTGTCCTACTTGCGGCAACAAGTCAGAGAGACGTTTTCACCCGTTACGTGTGCCGGTTAGCATGTTGAACTCTATCATTGCTCCAATTCTATTGGAGGAAAGCGAATTTAAGAAGGCTGGAGAGCCATGGGGTAAATACATTACGTTTACTGATAGTCGTCAAGGTACGGCTATCACAACAAAACGCTTTAATGTAGAAGTAGAGATTGTACACTCTGATTCTGCCATATTGAAGGATATCATCAACGCTTATAAAAATGAGCAACTGACATCAGTCGATGATACTATAAAGCTGCTTCAAAATATCATTGACAAGAATCAGAATGATTTTGTTCTTGTAGATTCTATCGAAAAGCAAATCGTCCAGCTGAGAAATCAGAGCAATGAAGAGAAGAACCAAAGTAAGCCACAGTTTTTGAAGATTTTCAAGGATGATATCGTAGATGGCAATCTCTATGCCCATTATGAGATGGACGAGAAGGATCGTGAGGCACACAGATCGGCATACCGTGACGCCTTGCTCCGTAAGGCTATCGGACGTCGTACTGTCGGTCAAAACAGCCTGGAGTCCAATGGCATCATTAAATTGGTTTATCCCTTACTGGAAAAAATACCGATCAGCAAGGATATTGCGGTGTCTAATTGGAATGAGACACATCCCAGTCATCGGATCTCTCAGCCAGACTGGCAGGATTTCTTGAAGATAGCTTTGGATTTCGTTATACGTTTTGGAAACCATATACAAAGTCTGAGTGACAACGAGGCTCGTTTCGCAAGATCGAGCAACTATAGTAGTCCTATCTTCGCCGCCAACAACGATGACAAGGATAAGAACTGGCCTAAGGTTTCAAAAGATGACGACGGGAATGTTACAGAAAGTCAGTCGCGTCTTGTCCTTCTTCTTTGTGCCGGGCTGGGCATATCAACCACAATGGCATTACAGAAGGAACTGCCCTTTATTGAGCGGCTTCTTGATCAAGCGTGGAGCGACCTCACGAATAATGTGAAGGTTAATGACGTCAGCACATCTGTCTTGACAAAAGTCGCGGCTAATGGCTCCGGATACGACTCGCCATACTACCGCAATCGAGGCATTCATTATGAGGGGGGATATTATCTTGATATGTCTTTTGATTCTACAAATGTGCAGGTAGCACAACCAGACAGAGTTTGGTACTGCCCTGTGACAAGACGATGTGTTGATACCCTCTTCAAAGGCTATAGTCCAGCCATTGGCAGTGGACGTGGCTTCCTCAATCCTACTTATGTTTCTAAGTATCTCGTTCAGAAAGAGGGCGAGGACAAATCTTTCGAAGTGCCGAAGTTGCGAACTGTCGATCAAGAGGAAATTAAGAAATGGCTCGAAAAGGACGACAAGGTTAAGTCGATGGTTGAAAAAGGTTTGTGGAACGATATATGCGACCGCATCTACCTTGGCGTAAACAACCGAACATATTTGGCGGCAGAGCACTCGGCACAACAGAACAAGGAACTTCTTGAAAGATATACCAATGAGTTCAAGATGGGCACACTGAACGTGCTGAACTGTTCGACGACCATGGAGATGGGTGTAGACATCGGCGACATGGATACTGTGTTGATGAATACTGTGCCTCCCTCGTCAGCTAATTATCTGCAGCGTGCGGGCCGTGCGGGCCGAAAGAATCAGAGTAAGGCTATTGCCTTTACTTTATGTAATGGTACGCCAACATCGCAACGTGCCTTCGACGAGCCGATGTCATTGATTCGCAATACGAATACGATGACGCTCGTTAAGCCGACGCGAATCATTGTGCAACGCCATGTCAACTCCTTCTTCTTCCGACACTTCATCAATTATCAAATGAACGGTGAGGGTATCAAGGGCATGTTTACTGTAAAGGACTTCTTCGAAATGGGTTCTCCAACACTGTATGAGGCGTTCTGCACCTTCCTTGATGATTCAAAGAACAGGGTGGCATTGAAGGTGATGTTCAATAGATGCTTCCATGGTGACAGTGTAGCGCAATTTTCCATGATAGAAGGCACTAAGTCGATGATAAGGGATGTTTACAAAGACTATATCACAGACATCACCAATTTGGAGAAGGCTTCACACGCGTACAACGATAAGAATAGTCCTTTGTATGATGTAAATCGGGCAAAGGGTGTAGATTATCAGATCAACCGATTGCAGTCAGATAAACTGCTCCCGTATCTCTCGGAGAATCTATTTATACCGAATGCCAATATGCCCACGGGTGTCGTAACCTTTGACTTTACGGATCAGATAGCTCGCGATTACAGACAGAAACTGTTGGATCAAATTAAAACCATTCGGGAAAGTCTTCCTAAGTTGACTGGTTCTGAGAAAACGTTGAAACAAGACGAGATGCGTAAGTACTATGACCGTATCGATAAGATTGATAGCGACCATACTGCTTCGCGTGATGCCCATACTGCTCTCAATGAATATGCACCTGGTCAGACAGTCGTCATCAATGAGCGCAATTATCGTGTGGCTGGAATTCAAATCAATGGTGAGTTCGATGAGAAGACACAGCAACGGTATATTTACCATTGTAGTAACTGTGGAAACACCATTCTCTCACCACAAATGGAGGAGGGAAAAACCTGTCTTCAATGCGGTCATAAGTTCCAAAGTATTATAGAGCGAGACTCAAATGATAGGTCGTTTGCGTTGGCATGGTCGCCTATAGGATTCCGTACGGATCAGAGCGAAATGTCTAACGCACAAGAGGACACGCACAAACGGTATTATGAAATTCGTGCTGAGTTGACAGGCTTGAACTGGACAAACTCAACAAACAGTGGACTTTGCCAAATGACGGGTCCGGACAAAGACAAAGGTGATATCATCTATTATAATATGGGAGCAGGCGATGGTTTCGCCATCTGCCGGTATTGTGGTCGTGCAGTCGCTGAAGTCAGATATGCCAGTTCTAAGACTTTGCCAAAGGCTTTTACCCATACAAATATCAATGTAAATGGTAGAGGCGCAAGAGGTTGGCATAAGGCGTTATGGGGCTCTGATTGTAAAGCTGATGCGAAAGACATCAAGCGGCACGTCGTGCTGATTGCCGAGCATCATACCATCTATACTGCCATGAGTTTCTTCGCCGATGATTCAAAGACTAAGTATATCAAGGAGAAAGACCATTCTACGGTTTATTCCCTTGGCGTTATCATCAAGCGTGCCTTAATAGACATTCTTGGCATCGATGAAGGAGAAGTCAATTTCGGAATTAAGTCGACATTAGATCGAGATGTTCTGTTCATGTTTGACACGAACAAGGGCGGTAGCGGATACTCGAATTATCTGAGAGACCCAATGCAGTGTCAAAAAGTGCTGGCGCATGCTCTTGAAATGTTACAAGAGAGTGGTTGTCGCTGCGAAAATAAGCCGATGGGTGCCTGCCAGAAATGTTTGGTTGACAGACAGAGTCTGCACCACATTAACATTCTTTCCAAGAAGAAAGCTCTGAAATGGTTGCTGCAACAGCAGGGCATCAAAACAGAAGTGCCGGAGTCTATCAAGAGCTTCTCGCCAAATGCCAAATCTACGGCCAGGCGCATCTATTTTGTTCTAAAGGATGCTATGAAGGATCCTGAGGTGAAGAACGTGACATTATTCGTCAACGATAACGAAGAACTTTTCTCTCCCTCTGATTGGAGTAGCTGGGATGAAGGTATCGGTAATTTGCTCCATGCCATCAAACAGAACGGCAAGAACGTCAACATCAAAGTGTACTACGATGCTGCAAAGCATCGGTCTGTAGATGAGTTGTTACCTTGGATATCGCTTAAGGCAAGACTCTCCAACTATCAGATTGGTGGTGTTTCTGCACCGAAAAACTATCCTACAGCTTTGGTTGTTGATTCTACAACTGGCTCAAAGCGCTACTTTGTGGAAGATGTAAGCCAACTACCAATGTCGAACAAATGGGGCGAGGGTATCAAGTCTCTATTCGTTGATGATATGGCTGCAGAGTATGCTGCCGTGCCATTGCCTGGTTGGGAGTCTTTGAAGGATTTGCTGGGTGACGGTGGCATTTATAAAGAAGGTTTTGTACATAAGAATTCTACAAAGATCAGCCAGCTGCTCCATGACGCTGTCTTGCCTGTATTCGTATTGTCTCAAAATGAGGAGAACAAACTTGTTTCCGCATTCAAGGATAAACATGTAGAGGTGATTTACAGTGACGCATACATTAATTCAGCTTTGTCTGTCATCATTACTGCCAGCTTCATCAAACAGATGAGAGACTGGCTTGGTTTCAAGATAAACAAACTGGAGATAGACTTTAACCTAAAGAATTTCAAGGGACTGAATGAGGAGGGCAGACGCGATGAGCGCGAAGAGTATGAGGTGGAACTCAGCCAAAACTTCCTCTACAAGGATGACCGCGACGAATATCTCAAGAATTTCTATGAAGAAACGTTGGGTATAAAGCCATACACTCCCAATAATGGAGGCGTGGCTCATCATCGCTTCCTACAAATTAGGGCCTCGAATGGAGCAACTCTTGAAATAAGACCGGATCGTGGCATTGCCAGTGGTTGGGTAACACTCAACAAAGTACACTATGACAAATTAGACATTGTTGGCGAGAATATGGATATAAGAAAGAAGAATTTCAATACCGACATACTTTATTATCTGATTTTTAAGCAATAATGATGGCATTCTGAATCAGTTCATAGAACAGCAAGGAATTCGATTTCTTCAGTTATCTGGAGAAAATCGGGTTCCTTGACTTGTTCCAATTTATCCCAAATCGGTCATTAGGATTTCTCTGTGTCGTACGGCAAAGAGAAATCC
>ERZ1023658.537-NODE-537-length-9967-cov-5.877623_pt1 | contig 9967 bp, 9 predicted proteins | sample MGYA00380339_ERZ1023658 | MGnify/ENA primary metagenome ERZ1023658 (study PRJEB33179, sample SAMN07448981) | human gut metagenome | biome: Human-gut; feature: Human associated habitat; material: Faeces | host: Homo sapiens | place: India: Bhopal | collected... | reverse complement strand
GAACTCCTACAGCCGCGACATCGACGTGATCGAAAAAAGCTACGGCATGGACACCGCCCGTATGCTCGGCAGCATGATGTTCGAAGGTGGTGAGATCATCCGCGAACGTATCAAACGTTATCAGATTGACTGCGACTACCGCCCCGGCGGCCTGTTTGTGGCGATGAATGATAAACAGCTCGCCACACTTGAAGAGCAGAAAGAGAACTGGGAACGCTACGGCAATAAACAGCTGGAATTGCTGGACGCCAACGCCATTCGCCGTGAAGTAGCCAGCGATCGCTATACCGGTGCGCTGCTGGATCACAGCGGTGGGCATATTCACCCGCTAAACCTCGCCATTGGCGAAGCGGACGCCATCCGCCTCAACGGCGGGCGCGTGTATGAACTTTCTGCCGTGACGCAGATCCAGCACAACACGCCAGCCGTTGTGCGCACTGCCAAAGGCCAGGTGACGGCGAAGTATGTGATTGTCGCCGGGAATGCGTATCTGGGCGATAAAGTAGCGCCGGAACTGGCGAAACTCAGCATGCCGTGCGGCACGCAGGTGATCACCACCGAACGGCTGTCGGAAGATTTAGCCCGTTCGCTGATCCCGAAAAACTACTGTGTGGAAGACTGTAACTATCTGCTTGATTACTACCGTCTTACCGCCGACAACCGCCTGCTGTACGGCGGCGGCGTGGTCTACGGCGCGCGCGACCCGGATGACGTTGAGCGCCTTGTGGTGCCGAAACTGCTGAAAACCTTCCCGCAGCTGAAGGGCGTGAAAATTGATTACCGCTGGACGGGCAACTTCCTGCTGACCTTGTCGCGCATGCCGCAGTTCGGTCGCCTTGATACCAACATCTATTACATGCAGGGCTACAGCGGCCACGGCGTCACCTGTACCCATCTTGCCGGGCGTCTGATTGCCGAACTGCTGCGCGGCGACGCCGAACGTTTCGATGCCTTCGCCAATCTGCCGCATTACCCGTTCCCCGGCGGGCGCACGCTGCGCGTGCCATTTACCGCGATGGGCGCGGCTTATTACAGCCTGCGCGATCGTCTGGGCGTTTAATTTCCGATTAACAGTGAAGAGTCAAAAGGTGTGAAACATGAGCAACAATGAATTCCATCAGCGTCGTCTTTCTGCTACCCCACGCGGGGTTGGCGTGATGTGTAACTTCTTCGCCCAGTCGGCAGAAAACGCTACGCTGAAGGACGTAGAGGGCAACGAATACATCGATTTCGCCGCAGGCATTGCGGTGCTGAATACCGGGCATCGCCACCCTGATCTGGTCGCGGCGGTGGAGCAGCAATTGCAACAGTTTACCCACACGGCGTATCAGATTGTGCCGTACGAAAGCTACGTCACGCTGGCGGAGAAAATTAACGCCCTTGCCCCAGTGAGCGGGCAGGCTAAAATCGCATTCTTCACTACCGGCGCGGAAGCGGTGGAAAACGCGGTGAAAATTGCTCGCGCCCATACCGGACGACCTGGCGTGATTGCGTTTAGCGGCGGCTTCCACGGTCGTACATATATGACCATGGCGCTGACCGGAAAAGTTGCGCCGTACAAAATCGGCTTCGGCCCGTTCCCTGGTTCGGTGTATCACGTACCTTATCCGTCAGATTTACACGGCATTTCAACACAGGACTCCCTCGACGCCATCGAACGCTTGTTTAAATCAGACATCGAAGCGAAGCAGGTGGCGGCGATTATTTTCGAACCGGTGCAGGGCGAGGGCGGTTTCAACGTTGCGCCAAAAGAGCTGGTTGCCGCCATTCGCCGCCTGTGCGACGAGCACGGCATTGTGATGATTGCCGATGAAGTGCAAAGCGGCTTTGCGCGTACCGGTAAACTGTTTGCCATGGATCATTACGTCGATAAGCCGGATTTAATGACGATGGCGAAAAGCCTCGCGGGCGGGATGCCGCTTTCGGGCGTGGTCGGTAACGCGAATATTATGGACGCGCCCGCGCCGGGCGGGTTGGGTGGCACCTACGCCGGGAACCCGCTGGCGGTGGCTGCCGCGCACGCGGTGCTCAATATTATCGACAAAGAATCACTCTGCGAACGCGCGAATCAACTGGGCCAGCGTCTCAAAAACACGTTGATTGATGCCAAAGAAAGCGTTCCGGCCATTGCTGCGGTACGCGGCCTGGGGTCGATGATTGCGGCAGAGTTTAACGATCCGCAAACGGGCGAGCCGTCAGCGGCGATTGCACAGAAAATCCAGCAACGCGCGCTGGCGCAGGGGCTGCTCCTGCTGACCTGTGGCGCATACGGCAACGTGATTCGCTTCCTGTATCCGCTGACCATACCGGATGCGCAATTCGATGCGGCAATGAAAATTTTGCAGGATGCGCTGAGCGATTAATAGCCCAACGCAATAATGTCTGATGCGCTGCGCTTATCAGGCCTGCAAACGACGTATTGATTATGTATGCCGAATAAAGCATTCACGCCGCATCCGGCAAGTTGTATTGCTCAACTTCGCTAAATCTGGTGCTTTTTCAACAACGCGCGGAACTGATGATAAGTTAACCCCAGTAATTCAGCCGCGCGCTTCTGGTTATATTTCCCTTGTTGCAAACTGAGTTGCAGCAACTCTTTTTCCTGCTGCATCTGAAACTCACGTAAATCCAGCGGCAGTGTTGGAAGCGAGGTGGTTTCTGAAACGGCGATAGCGTCTTCAGGCGGACGCCGTTTAAAGGGATCAATAATGATGTCATCAAGCGGATAATCGCTGGTGCCGTGGCGATACACTGAACGTTCCACCACGTTTTTCAATTCACGAATATTTCCCGGCCAACGATAATTCAGCAATGTTTCTCTGGCGCGCTCCGTAAACCCCGGGAACAGAGGCAGCTTGATTTCCCGACACATCTGGATGGCAAAGTGTTCTGCCATCAACATTATGTCGCTTTCGCGCTCGCGCAGTGGTGGCAGTTGTACAACATCAAAAGCCAGTCGGTCGAGCAGGTCAGCGCGAAAAGTGCCTTCATTGACCATCGCCGGGAGATCGGCATTCGTCGCGCATACCAACCGCACATTCACCTGCAATGGCTGGCTGCCGCCAACGCGCTCCAGTTCACCGTACTCAATCACGCGCAATAATTTCTCCTGCACCATCATCGGTGCCGTAGCGAGTTCATCAAGAAATAGCGTACCGCCGTCGGCACGTTCAAATCTCCCTGGATGACGTTTTTGCGCACCGGTAAACGCCCCCGCTTCGTGACCAAACAGTTCGGAATCCAGCAGATTTTCATTTAACGCCGCGCAGTTAAGGGAAATAAACGGCCCTTGCCAACGGGAGGAGAGATAATGCAGGCGGCTGGCAATCAGCTCTTTACCGGTGCCGCGTTCGCCGATGATGAGCACCGGTTTGTCCAGCGGTGCGAGATGCGAAACCTGTTCCAGCACTTCGAGAAAGCTGTTCGCCTCACCAAGTAAATTATCTTTGTATTCTGCCATGATGAAATTCGCCACTTGTTAGTGTAATTCGCTAACTCATCCTGGCATGTTGCTGTTGATTCTTCAATCAGATCTTTATAAATCAAAAAGATAAAAAATTGGCACGCAAATTGTATTAACAGTTCAGCAGGACAATCCTGAACGCAGAAATCAAGAGGACAACATTATGGGTATTTTTTCTCGCTTTGCCGACATCGTGAATGCCAACATCAACGCTCTGTTAGAGAAAGCGGAAGATCCACAGAAACTGGTTCGTCTGATGATCCAGGAGATGGAAGATACACTGGTTGAAGTACGTTCTACTTCGGCGCGCGCGTTGGCAGAAAAGAAACAGCTGACTCGCCGTATTGAACAAGCGTCGGCGCGTGAAGTTGAATGGCAGGAAAAAGCCGAACTGGCGCTGCTGAAAGAGAGAGAGGATCTGGCACGTGCAGCGTTAATTGAAAAACAGAAACTGACCGATCTGATTAAGTCCCTGGAACATGAAGTGACGCTGGTGGACGACACGCTGGCACGCATGAAGAAAGAGATCGGTGAGCTGGAAAACAAATTGAGCGAAACACGCGCTCGCCAGCAGGCATTGATGTTACGTCATCAGGCGGCAAACTCGTCGCGCGATGTGCGTCGTCAGCTGGACAGTGGCAAACTGGATGAAGCAATGGCTCGTTTCGAATCTTTCGAACGTCGTATTGACCAGAAGGAAGCGGAAGCAGAAAGCCACAGCTTCGGTAAACAAAAATCGCTGGACGATCAGTTTGCCGAACTGAAAGCCGATGATGCAATCAGCGAACAACTTGCACAATTAATAGCCAAAATGAAGCAAGACAATCAATAATAACATCCAGGCGGCGTCCGAACGCGCCGCCGCTCATCGTCTAAGGAGTACTTATGAGCGCGCTATTTCTGGCTATTCCGTTAACCATTTTTGTGCTGTTTGTTTTACCGATCTGGTTATGGCTGCATTACAGCAATCGTTCTGGTCGCAGTGAATTGTCGCAAAGTGAGCAGCAGCGATTAGCGCAACTGGCTGATGAAGCAAAACGGATGCGCGAACGTATTCAGGCGCTGGAATCTATTCTTGATGCAGAACATCCGAACTGGAGGGATCGCTAATGGCGGGCATTAATCTCAATAAAAAATTATGGCGTATTCCACAGCAGGGCATGGTCCGCGGCGTCTGCGCCGGGATTGCCAACTATTTTGATGTACCGGTAAAACTGGTGCGTATCCTGGTGGTGCTGTCGATTTTCTTCGGTCTGGCGCTGTTTACCCTGGTTGCTTACATCATTTTGTCATTTGCGCTTGATCCAATGCCGGACAACATGGCCTTTGGTGAGCAGCTACCTTCCAGCAGCGAATTGCTGGATGAAGTCGACCGTGAACTGGCGGCAAGTGAAACGCGTTTACGCGAGATGGAACGTTATGTCACTTCCGATACTTTCACGTTACGTAGCCGTTTCCGTCAACTGTGAGGAAAGTTATGAATACTCGCTGGCAACAGGCCGGGCAAAAGGTAAAGCCTGGTTTCAAATTAGCAGGCAAGCTGGTACTTCTTACCGCACTGCGCTATGGCCCGGCGGGTGTAGCGGGCTGGGCGATACAATCTCTTGCTCGCCGACCGCTGAAAATGTTGCTGGCTGTGGCGCTGGAACCGCTGTTAAGTCGGGCTGCTAATAAACTGGCACAGCGTTATAAAAGGTGAGGGGAGTTTCGCAAAAATTGTTAAATCTCAGGCGTATAATGGATGGCAATTTTCATCCATAGAAGGACGCTTACATGTTTAAAAAAGGCTTACTTGCTCTGGCACTGGTGTTTTCACTGCCCGTTTTCGCCGCTGAACACTGGATCGATGTTCGTGTTCCAGAGCAGTATCAGCAAGAGCACGTTCAGGGGGCCATCAATATTCCCCTGAAGGAAGTGAAAGAGCGCATTGCCACCGCCGTTCCGGATAAAAACGACACCGTGAAAGTGTATTGCAATGCCGGACGCCAGTCAGGGCAAGCAAAAGAGATCCTTAGCGAGATGGGATATACCCACGTTGAGAACGCCGGTGGCCTGAAAGACATCGCAATGCCGAAGGTCAAAGGTTAAAAGAATTCACCATGAGCGGCGCTTATGCGCCGTTTTTTTTCTGTCACACCTTATTTACATCCCCATAGATTATTTGCGTCAGCTCACAAATACGCTTTTTCCCTGGTAAAAAATGATTTCCTGCGTGACTAAAACCCTTGTGCTCAATTGACAGTTTATTTTCTGCGGAGTAGTCTCTCGTTTAATGGGACCGCTACCACGGAAAGGCAACATGAAACAGAAAATTACGGATTACCTGGACGAAATCTACGGTGGAACATTTACCGCAACTCATTTACAGAAACTTGTAACGCGTTTTGAGAGTGCGAAACGATTAATTACACAGCGACGTAAAAAACACTGGGATGAAAGTGATGTCGTGTTAATTACCTATGCCGATCAATTTCACAGCAATGATTTAAAACCATTACCCACATTTAATCAGTTTTACCATCAATGGCTGCAAAGCATTTTTTCACATGTTCATTTGTTGCCGTTTTATCCATGGTCATCTGATGATGGCTTTTCGGTAATTGATTATCATCAGGTCGCCAGTGAAGCGGGGGAGTGGCAGGATATTCAGCAACTCGGTGAATGTAGTCATTTAATGTTTGATTTTGTCTGCAACCATATGTCGGCAAAAAGTGAATGGTTTAAAAACTATTTACAACAGCATCCAGGTTTTGAAGATTTTTTTATTGCCGTTGACCCGCAAACCGATCTCAGCGCCGTCACTCGCCCGCGTGCGTTACCGTTATTAACGCCATTCCAGATGCGCGATCATTCAACGCGCCATTTATGGACCACCTTTAGTGACGATCAAATTGACCTGAATTACCGTAGCCCTGAAGTGTTGCTGGCGATGGTGGATGTTTTACTCTGTTACCTTGCGAAAGGTGCTGAGTATGTCCGCCTGGATGCCGTTGGCTTTATGTGGAAAGAGCCGGGAACAAGCTGCATCCATCTGGAAAAAACACATCTGATTATCAAACTGTTACGGTCGATTATTGATAACGTTGCGCCAGGTACAGTGATCATTACCGAGACCAATGTTCCGCATAAAGACAACATTGCTTACTTTGGCGCAGGCGATGACGAAGCACATATGGTGTACCAGTTCTCGCTGCCGCCACTGGTGCTGCATGCGGTGCAAAAACAGAACGTTGAGGCGCTTTGTGCGTGGGCGCAAAACCTGACACTACCTTCCAGCAACACCACCTGGTTTAACTTCCTCGCCTCTCACGATGGCATCGGGCTAAACCCGCTACGGGGCTTGTTGCCTGAAAGCGAAATATTAGAGCTGGTCGAGGCGTTACAGCAGGAAGGTGCATTAGTAAACTGGAAAAATAATCCCGACGGTACACGCAGTCCGTATGAAATAAATGTGACCTATATGGATGCGTTAAGCCGCCGTGAGAGTAGCGATGAAGAACGTTGCGCCAGGTTTATTCTCGCCCATGCGATTTTGTTAAGTTTCCCCGGTGTGCCAGCGATATATATTCAAAGTATTCTTGGCTCGCGTAATGATTACGCAGGTGTCGAAAAACTCGGATATAACCGTGCGATTAACCGTAAAAAATATCACAGTAAAGAGATAACCCGAGAACTGAACGATGAAGCTACATTAAGGCATGCGGTATATCATGAGTTGTCGCGTTTAATTACACTTCGTCGCAGCCATAACGAGTTTCATCCGGATAATAATTTTACCATCGATACGATTAATTCATCCGTAATGCGTATTCAAAGAAGTAACGCTGATGGTAATTGTCTGACTGGATTGTTTAATGTCAGTAAAAATATTCAGCATGTAAATATTACTAATCTGCATGGTCGGGATCTGATTAGTGAAGTTGATATATTGGGTAATGAAATAACGCTGCGCCCCTGGCAGGTTATGTGGATTAAATAAAAAGGAACATCTCATGATTAAATCAAAAATCGTGCTGTTATCAGCACTGGTTTCCTGCGCCCTGATTTCAGGCTGTAAAGAAGAAAATAAAACGAATGTATCCATCGAATTTATGCATTCTTCGGTGGAGCAGGAGCGCCAGGCCGTTATCAGTAAATTGATTGCCCGTTTTGAAAAAGAAAACCCTGGCATCACCGTTAAGCAAGTGCCCGTGGAAGAAGATGCCTATAACACTAAAGTCATTACTCTTTCACGTAGCGGTTCGCTGCCGGAAGTGATAGAAACCAGCCATGACTACGCCAAAGTGATGGACCAAGAGCAGCTTATCGATCGCAAAGCGGTTGCCACAGGCATCAGCAACGTTGGTGAAGGCGCGTTTTACGATGGCGTACTGCGTATTGTGCGTACCGAAGATGGTAGCGCATGGACCGGTGTTCCTGTCAGCGCCTGGATTGGCGGTATCTGGTATCGCAAAGATGTGCTGGCAAAAGCGGGGCTTGAGGAGCCGAAAAACTGGCAACAGCTGCTGGACGTTGCACAGAAACTGAATGACCCGGCGAATAAAAAATACGGCATTGCGCTGCCTACAGCAGAAAGCGTGTTGACGGAACAATCCTTCTCCCAGTTTGCGTTATCCAACCAGGCTAACGTCTTTAACGCCGAAGGCAAAATCACCCTTGATACACCAGAGATGATACAGGCACTGACCTATTACCGCGACCTTGCTGCCAACACTATGCCGGGTTCTAACGACATCATGGAAGTGAAAGACGCCTTTATGAACGGCACCGCGCCGATGGCGATTTACTCCACCTATATCCTTCCGGCTGTGATTAAAGAAGGCGACCCGAAAAACGTCGGTTTCGTGGTGCCAACCGAGAAAAACTCTGCGGTCTACGGCATGTTGACCTCGCTGACCATTACCGCCGGGCAAAAGACCGAAGAGACGGAAGCAGCAGAAAAATTTGTCACCTTTATGGAGCAGGCAGACAACATTGCCGACTGGGTGATGATGTCGCCAGGTGCTGCGCTGCCGGTGAATAAAGCGGTTGTCACTACCGCCACCTGGAAAGACAACGACGTTATTAAGGCGCTGGGTGAACTACCGAATCAGCTAATCGGTGAACTGCCAAATATTCAGGTCTTTGGTGCAGTAGGGGATAAAAACTTTACCCGCATGGGTGATGTGACGGGGTCTGGCGTGGTGAGCTCCATGGTGCATAACGTCACCGTGGGTAAAGCCGATCTCCCTGGCACGCTGCAAGCGAGCCAGAAAAAGCTGGATGAACTGATCGAACAGCACTAAACCCAGGACAGGAATCCGCAATGAACAGGCTTTTTTCAGGTCGTTCCGATATGCCCTTTGCGCTGCTGCTTCTCGCGCCCAGCTTATTACTGCTGGGTGGTCTGGTGGCCTGGCCAATGGTGTCGAATATCGAAATCAGTTTTTTACGTCTGCCGCTCAATCCCAACATCGAGTCAACCTTTGTTGGGGTGAGTAACTATGTGCGTATCCTCTCCGATCCCGGCTTCTGGCACTCGCTGTGGATGACGGTCTGGTATACCGCGCTGGTGGTGGCGGGCAGCACCGTGCTCGGGCTGGCAGTGGCGATGTTTTTCAACCGCGAGTTCCGTCTGCGCAAAACCGCGCGTTCGCTGGTGATCCTCTCCTACGTAACGCCGTCCATTTCGCTGGTGTTTGCCTGGAAATACATGTTCAACAACGGCTACGGCATTGTGAACTACCTCGGCGTCGATCTTCTGCATCTCTATGAGCAGGCACCGCTGTGGTTCGATAATCCGGGCAGTAGCTTTGTGCTGGTGGTGCTGTTCGCCATCTGGCGCTACTTCCCGTATGCCTTTATCTCGTTTCTGGCGATTTTGCAGACCATCGACAAATCGCTGTACGAAGCTGCAGAGATGGATGGCGCTAATGCCTGGCAACGGTTTCGTATCGTCACGCTGCCCGCGATTATGCCGGTCCTGGCGACGGTGGTGACCCTGCGCACCATCTGGATGTTCTACATGTTCGCGGATGTTTATTTGCTGACGACCAAGGTCGATATTCTCGGTGTATATCTCTACAAAACCGCCTTTGCCTTTAATGATTTAGGAAAAGCGGCGGTGATCTCGGTGGTGCTCTTCATCATTATTTTCGCTGTCATTCTGCTGACCAGGAAACGGGTGAACCTCAATGGCAACAAATAAACGCACACTCAGTCGCATCGGTTTTTACTGCGGGCTGGCGCTGTTTCTCATCATCACGCTGTTTCCATTTTTTGTGATGCAGATGACCTCGTTCAAGGGCGCGAAAGAGGCGATCTCACTGCATCCTACGCTGCTGCCGCAGCAGTGGACGCTGGAGCATTACGTCGACATTTTTAACCCGATGATTTTCCCGTTTGTCGACTACTTCCGTAACAGTCTGGTGGTGTCGGTGGTTTCATCCGTGGTGGCGGTATTCCTCGGCATTCTTGGGGCTTACGCGCTTTCCCGCCTGCGCTTTAAAGGTCGGATGACCATCA
>ERZ1023658.525-NODE-525-length-10113-cov-6.698051_pt1 | contig 10113 bp, 5 predicted proteins | sample MGYA00380339_ERZ1023658 | MGnify/ENA primary metagenome ERZ1023658 (study PRJEB33179, sample SAMN07448981) | human gut metagenome | biome: Human-gut; feature: Human associated habitat; material: Faeces | host: Homo sapiens | place: India: Bhopal | collected... | reverse complement strand
GACATGAAAAGGTCGCACAACTGGAGCGCAAAATCGGCACTCCGCTGCGGCTGTACAGTGGCTATAGCGACAGTAATCAGGACAATCCGCTGCTTTATTTCTGTCAGCATCGTTGGCGAGTAACCCCGCGCGGTGAACTCCAGCAACTGGAATAGAGTAAAGCATAGCGTCCGTGTATAATGCGCCGCGCTTTTATAACCGGAGTTTTCTTTTTGTCTGAAGTCGAATTTAGCCACGAATACTGGATGCGTCACGCGCTGACGCTGGCGAAACGTGCCTGGGATGAGCGGGAAGTGCCGGTCGGCGCGGTATTAGTGCATAACAATCGGGTAATCGGCGAAGGCTGGAACCGCCCGATTGGTCGCCATGATCCCACCGCACATGCAGAAATCATGGCCCTGCGGCAGGGTGGTCTGGTGATGCAAAATTATCGTCTGATCGACGCCACGTTGTATGTCACGCTTGAACCATGTGTAATGTGTGCCGGAGCGATGATCCACAGTCGCATTGGTCGCGTGGTCTTTGGTGCGCGTGACGCGAAAACTGGCGCTGCGGGATCTTTAATGGATGTGCTGCATCATCCGGGTATGAATCACCGAGTGGAAATTACGGAAGGAATACTGGCGGATGAGTGCGCGGCGTTGCTCAGTGACTTCTTTCGCATGCGCCGCCAGGAAATTAAAGCGCAGAAAAAAGCGCAATCCTCGACGGATTAATTTTGTTTCTCTTCACTCCCTTTCCTGGAAAACAGCAGAGAGGGAGAATGGGTCAAATAGTTTGATGACGACTGGGAAAGAAACGAGAGAAAAGGAAATTTCTCTTTGCCCAACTCCGTAGGCGATACCGCCGGATAATCCTGCGCCAGTTGCATCGCCGCTTCTGTAGCCTGCTTCTCTTTCTCTTGCAGATAACCCACCAGGCTAATCTGATACTTACGAATATTTTCGACATAAGCGTAGGCTTCATGTCCACGAGCGTAGCCGTAAGTCAGCTTGCTGTAATAGGGTTTCTGGCTAAGTAAAGGCAGACGCTGTTTTACGTCAGCCCAACTGTCAGGATTCCCTTTGGTTTTTGCCGTCAGGGCGCGGGCATCCAGCATATGCGCATAGCCCATATTGTACGCAGCGAGGGCAAACCAGATCCGCTCGTTCTCCGGCACACTTTCCGGCACTTTACTCATCATATCCTGCAAATAACGCACGCCACCGCTGATGCTCTGTTCGGCATCGGTACGATCCGTAATGCCGAGGCTTTGCGCGGTATTTTTGGTTAACATCATCATGCCGCGCACACCCGTCGGTGAAGTGGCCTGTGCATCCCAGTGCGATTCCTGATAAGCAATAGCGGCCAGCAAACGCCAGTCAATTTCTTCGGCGTATTTCTCAAACAGGGGCTTTAACTGCGGCAGTACCGCATCGACGGCGCGTAAAAATGTGCGCGTATCGACGTAATCAAAATCATCGCCATGCCCCAGGTATTTCTCTTCAATGCGTGCCAGCGTACCGTCTTCATTCATTTCGTTGAAGAAGTCGAGCAGGGCGGCGGAAAGGGTATTATCGCCATCTAACGGGCTAAACCAAGTCACCGGTTGTTCATCGGTGATATCGAGCGCTACGGCGAGCTCCGGGTGAACGCGCTGAAACAGGCTGATGGCGACAGAATCAGCAATGGTGTAATCGAGTTTTCCTTCGATGACATCTTCCATTAATTCCGCAGAGCCTTTTTTGTCGTCTACCTTCCAGCTTAATTCCGGGAATTTTGTTTCTTTCAGGGTCTGGAGATCGTTAACCACCACATGACCCGGTGCAACGGTGAGTTGCTCCGCCGTCAGGTTGCCCAGCGTACGTGGGCGATACTGACCCACTTTATAAACCAGTTGTTGTGACACGGAATAATAGGTAGGGCCAGGCTGATAATTTTTTACCCGCTCACTGTTATAGACCAGTCCTGCCGCCAGCAGGTCGGCGTTACCATTATCAAGGTCGTCAAACAGCTGGCTGATATTCTGCCGCACGGTCACTTTCAGTTTTACGCCGAGGTAATCGGCAAACTGTTTCGCCAGTTCGTAATCCAGGCCAAAAGGTTTCCCGTTGATTTCGTTATAAGTCAGGGGAGTATGAATGGTGCTCACACGCAACTCTCCCCGCGCTTGAATGGCGGCGATACGGTTGTCGGCTTTACCAAACCAGGGAATGGATGGCCAGAGAGCGACCGCGAGCAGCAGTGCCAGAATGCCGATGAACAGATAATTAATCTTTAATTTTTTCAATTAGTTAATTCTCTGTGTCGTGCGCGTCCCAGCTTGAAAAAACGTAATAATAGTGAAAGGTTTACTCATAAATGAGCGGCATTTTGCGTAAACCTGCGCCAGATGGCAACTTATTACAGCCATTGGCGGCACGCGTTGCTAATTCACGATGGTGATTTTATTTCCACGCAAACGGTTTCGTCAGCGCATCAGATTCTTTATAATGACGCCCGTTTCCCCCCCTTGGGTACACCGAAAGCTTAGAAGACGAGAGACTTATGATGGAAATTCTGCGTGGTTCGCCTGCACTGTCGGCATTCCGAATCAACAAACTGCTGGCACGTTTTCAGGCTGCCAGGCTCCCGGTTCACAATATTTACGCCGAGTATGTCCATTTTGCTGACCTCAATGCGCCGTTAAACGATGATGAGCACGCACAACTTGAACGCCTGCTGAAATATGGTCCGGCACTCGCCAGCCACGCCCCGCAAGGCAAACTCCTGCTGGTGACCCCGCGTCCTGGCACCATCTCTCCCTGGTCTTCGAAAGCGACCGATATTGCCCATAACTGCGGGCTACAACAGGTAAACCGCCTTGAGCGCGGCGTTGCTTACTATATAGAAGCCGGTACGCTGACCAATGAACAATGGCAGCAGGTTACCGCTGAACTGCACGACCGCATGATGGAAACGGTCTTTTTTGCTTTAGATGATGCAGAGCAGCTGTTTGCACACCATCAACCGACTCCGGTCACCAGCGTTGATTTGCTGGGGCAGGGCCGTCAGGCGCTAATCGACGCTAACCTGCGTCTTGGCCTGGCACTGGCGGAAGATGAAATTGACTATCTGCAGGATGCTTTCACAAAGCTTGGTCGTAACCCGAACGACATCGAGCTGTATATGTTCGCCCAGGCGAACTCCGAGCACTGCCGCCACAAGATTTTTAACGCCGATTGGGTTATCGACGGTGAGCAACAGCCGAAATCGCTGTTTAAGATGATCAAAAACACCTTCGAAACCACGCCAGATTACGTTCTCTCTGCTTATAAAGATAACGCCGCCGTAATGGAAGGTTCTGAAGTGGGCCGCTACTTTGCTGACCACGAAACGGGCCGCTACGATTTCCATCAGGAACCGGCGCATATTCTGATGAAAGTCGAAACTCACAACCACCCGACGGCGATTTCTCCGTGGCCGGGCGCGGCGACCGGTTCCGGCGGTGAAATCCGCGATGAAGGTGCCACCGGGCGCGGCGCGAAGCCGAAAGCGGGTTTGGTTGGTTTCTCCGTTTCCAACCTGCGAATTCCTGGCTTCGAACAGCCGTGGGAAGAAGATTTCGGTAAGCCTGAGCGCATTGTCACCGCGCTGGACATCATGACCGAAGGCCCGCTGGGCGGCGCGGCGTTTAACAACGAATTTGGTCGTCCGGCACTGAATGGCTACTTCCGTACTTATGAAGAAAAAGTGAACAGCCACAACGGCGAAGAGCTGCGCGGTTATCACAAACCGATCATGCTGGTGGGCGGGTTCGGCAACATTCGTGCCGATCACGTACAAAAAGGCGAGATCAACGTGGGTGCGAACCTGGGCGTTCTCGGCGGCCCGGCGATGAACATCGGTCTTGGCGGCGGCGCGGCGTCTTCTATGGCGTCTGGTCAGTCTGATGCCGACCTCGACTTTGCTTCTGTTCAGCGCGACAACCCGGAGATGGAGCGTCGCTGCCAGGAAGTGATCGACCGTTGCTGGCAGCTTGGTGATGCTAACCCAATTCTGTTTATCCACGACGTCGGCGCAGGCGGTCTTTCTAACGCGATGCCGGAACTGGTGAGCGACGGCGGACGCGGCGGTAAATTCGAACTGCGCGATATTCTGAACGACGAACCGGGCATGAGCCCGCTGGAAATCTGGTGTAACGAATCCCAGGAACGCTACGTGCTGGCGGTTGCTGCCGATCAGTTACCGCTGTTTGACGAACTGTGTAAGCGTGAACGCGCGCCCTACGCGGTGATTGGTGAAGCGACCGAAGAACTGCATCTTTCTCTGCACGATCGTCATTTTGATAATCAGCCGATCGATCTGCCGCTGGACGTCCTGCTTGGTAAAACGCCGAAGATGACCCGCGATGTACAAACGCTGAAAGCGAAAGGCGACGCGCTGGCCCGTGAAGGGATCACCATTGCAGATGCGGTGAAACGTGTGCTGCATCTGCCGACTGTGGCGGAAAAAACCTTCCTGGTGACCATTGGCGACCGCAGCGTAACCGGCATGGTAGCGCGCGATCAGATGGTGGGGCCGTGGCAGGTGCCGGTCGCTAACTGCGCGGTCACTACCGCCAGCCTCGACAGCTACTACGGTGAAGCGATGGCGATTGGCGAGCGTGCGCCGGTTGCGCTGCTGGATTTCGCCGCCTCTGCCCGTCTGGCGGTCGGTGAAGCGTTAACCAATATTGCCGCAACACAGATTGGTGATATCAAACGCATTAAACTTTCCGCCAACTGGATGGCGGCGGCAGGCCACCCTGGTGAAGATGCGGGCCTGTATGAAGCCGTTAAAGCCGTGGGTGAAGAGCTTTGTCCGGCGCTGGGTCTTACGATCCCGGTGGGTAAAGACTCTATGTCGATGAAAACCCGCTGGCAGGAAGGTAACGAAGAGCGCGAAATGACGTCGCCGCTGTCGCTGGTGATTTCCGCATTTGCCCGCGTGGAAGATGTACGTCACACCATCACGCCGCAGCTTTCTACCGAAGATAACGCACTGCTGCTGATTGATTTGGGCAAAGGCAATAACGCGCTGGGCGCAACGGCGCTGGCGCAGGTTTATCGTCAGCTTGGCGACAAACCGGCAGATGTACGCGACGTCGCGCAACTGAAAGGCTTCTATGACGCGATTCAGGCGCTGGTTGCACAGCGTAAGCTGCTGGCGTATCACGACCGCTCTGATGGCGGTCTGCTGGTAACGCTGGCGGAAATGGCCTTTGCTGGTCATTGTGGCATTGACGCGGATATCGCCACTCTGGGTGACGATCGCCTGGCGGCGTTGTTTAACGAAGAACTGGGTGCGGTGATTCAGGTTCGTGCCGCTGACCGTGAAGCGGTCGAGTCCGTACTGGCACAGCATGGGCTTGCTGATTGTGTCCATTATGTAGGGCAGGCGGTTTCCGGTGACCGTTTTGTGATTACCGCCAACGGGCAGACTGTATTCAGCGAAAGCCGCACTACGTTGCGTGTCTGGTGGGCAGAAACTACCTGGCAGATGCAGCGCCTGCGTGACAACCCGGAGTGTGCCGATCAGGAGCATCAGGCGAAATCTAACGATGCCGATCCTGGCCTGAATGTAAAACTGTCGTTCGATATCAACGAAGATGTGGCAGCACCGTATATTGCCACTGGCGCACGTCCGAAAGTTGCTGTGCTGCGTGAGCAGGGCGTGAACTCGCATGTTGAAATGGCGGCAGCTTTCCACCGTGCAGGCTTTGATGCTATCGACGTGCATATGAGTGACCTGCTGACCGGACGCACGGGCCTGGAAGATTTCCACGCCCTGGTCGCGTGCGGTGGTTTCTCCTACGGTGATGTGCTGGGTGCCGGTGAAGGTTGGGCGAAGTCAATCCTGTTCAATGACCGTGTACGCGATGAGTTTGCAACCTTCTTCCACCGTCCGCAAACGCTGGCGCTGGGGGTATGTAACGGTTGCCAGATGATGTCTAACCTGCGCGAACTGATCCCAGGTAGTGAGTTGTGGCCACGTTTTGTGCGCAATACCTCCGATCGCTTTGAAGCGCGTTTCAGCCTGGTTGAAGTGACCCAAAGCCCGTCGCTGCTGTTGCAGGGGATGGTGGGCTCGCAAATGCCGATTGCTGTCTCTCATGGTGAAGGGCGCGTTGAAGTGCGTGATGCGGCGCATCTGGCGGCACTGGAAAGCAAAGGGCTGGTGGCACTGCGCTATGTCGATAACTTCGGCAAAGTCACTGAAACCTACCCGGCTAACCCGAACGGTTCACCGAACGGTATTACGTCGGTTACGACTGAAAGTGGTCGAGTCACCATTATGATGCCGCACCCGGAACGTGTTTTCCGTACTGTCAGCAACTCCTGGCATCCGGAAAACTGGGGCGAGGATGGCCCATGGATGCGCATTTTCCGCAATGCGCGTAAGCAGTTGGGGTAAGTCGTCAGCCCATTGGTTTTGCAGCCCGGATGCGGCATTTACGCCGCATCCGGCATTAAGCACCAACCACTATCATAAGCTCCCAACTCCGGGAGCTTTTTTGTGTCTGTAAATCACGACAATGGGTGGTTTACCGTGTCGCTTTCTGGCGACACTTAAATGATTGATTTTATTGTAATCTAATAAGTTTATCTTAAGTTGTCTCTTTTTAGCGACACAGTGGCTGATTTACATTCAAACAGCGGAGAAGCCATAAACCCCTCAAAGCAGCGTATAATCAGTACGTTACCAAACTATTTTCTTTATTGGCACAGTTACTGCATAATAGTAAGCAGTGGCTCATTCACCGACTTATGTCAGCCCCTTCGGGACGTGCTACATAAAATTCGAATGACGCACAACAAGGTGCCTGCCGTCCAACTTCTGATATCAGCGTAGCTATATCAACCATCGGGCGAAACGTCGAGTTAGGCACCGCCTTATTCCATAACAAAGCCGGGTAATTCCCGGCTTTGTTGTATCTGAACTTCCCCTCGGTTAGCATCAGGCTATTCGCGTCTGACGAGAGTAACACCTTGAAACGCTGGCCCGTTTTTCCCCGCTCATTACGGCAACTGGTTATGCTGGCATTTTTGCTAATTCTACTACCCCTGTTGGTGCTGGCATGGCAAGCCTGGCAAAGCCTGAATGCGCTTAGCGATCAGGCGGCGCTGGTTAACCGCACCACGCTTATTGACGCCCGGCGCAGTGAAGCGATGACCAACGCGGCGCTGGAGATGGAGCGTAGCTACCGTCAGTATTGCGTGCTGGACGATCCTACGCTTGCGAAGGTTTATCAAAGCCAGCGCAAGCGTTACAGCGAAATGCTCGATGCCCACGCAGGCGTACTGCCAGACGATAAACTTTACCAGGCATTGCGTCAGGATTTGAACAATCTGGCCCAACTTCAGTGTAACAACAGTGGTCCCGATGCTGCCGCCGCCGCGCGTCTTGAAGCCTTTGCCAGTGCCAATACCGAAATGGTGCAGGCCACGCGCACAGTGGTGTTCTCTCGTGGGCAGCAACTTCAGCGTGAAATCGCCGAACGTGGGCAATATTTTGGTTGGCAATCGCTGGTGCTATTTCTGGTGAGTCTGGTGATGGTGCTACTTTTCACGCGGATGATTATCGGGCCGGTGAAAAATATCGAGCGCATGATCAACCGTCTGGGGGAAGGGCGTTCTCTGGGCAATAGCGTTTCGTTCAGTGGACCGAGCGAGTTACGCTCGGTTGGGCAACGTATTCTTTGGTTAAGTGAGCGCCTGTCATGGCTGGAATCCCAACGCCATCAATTTTTAAGACATTTATCTCATGAATTAAAAACGCCACTGGCGAGTATGCGCGAGGGCACTGAATTACTGGCTGACCAGGTTGTCGGGCCGCTTACGCCAGAGCAAAAAGAGGTGGTGAGCATTCTTGATAGCAGCAGCCGCAATTTGCAAAAACTGATCGAACAACTGCTTGATTACAACCGTAAACAGGCGGACAGTGCGGTGGAACTGGAGAATGTTGAATTAGCACCGCTGGTGGAGACAGTGGTTTCTGCTCATAGCCTGCCCGCACGGGCTAAAATGATGCATACCGACGTCGATCTCAAAGCAACAGCTTGCCTGGCGGAGCCAATGCTGCTGATGAGCGTACTGGATAATCTTTACTCCAATGCGGTGCACTACGGGGCTGAATCCGGTAACATTTGCCTTCGCAGCAGTTCACATGGTGCGCGGGTTTATATTGATGTCATCAATACAGGCACACCCATTCCGCAAGAGGAACGCGCCATGATCTTCGAACCCTTTTTTCAAGGAAGCCACCAGCGAAAAGGGGCGGTGAAGGGCAGCGGTCTGGGATTAAGCATTGCCAGGGATTGTATTCGCCGTATGCAAGGGGAACTGTATCTGGTCGACGAGAGCGGGCAAGACGTTTGTTTCCGCATTGAATTACCGTCGTCGAAAAACACGAAATAATGCTAACAGCCTATCCTATCAGGCTATTTTATTTGTCAGTTCGGCCCCGGGCAGTGCTCGAAATCTTCACGTATGATATGTACGCTCCGGTTTCTCCGCGCTGTCCATGTCCAGACTGTCTGCAACAATTACGCCCACTGGGATAGGCTTTAAGTCTGGTGAATATGCGACACATTTTTCAACGATTATTGCCCCGACGGCTGTGGCTGGCAGGGCTGCCATGTCTGGCATTGCTGGGTTGCGTGCAGAGTCACAATAAGCCAGCCATTGATACGCCAGCAGAAGAAAAAATTCCGGTTTATCAACTGGCTGACTATCTTTCTACTGAATGTAGCGACATCTGGGCGCTGCAAGGTAAATCAACCGAAACCAATCCGCTTTACTGGCTGCGGGCGATGGATTGTGCTGATCGTTTAATGCCTGCGCAGTCGCGTCAGCAAGCTCGCCAATATGACGACGGCAGCTGGCAAAATACCTTTAAACAAGGGATTTTGCTCGCCGACGCCAAAATTACGCCGTATGAGCGCCGCCAGCTGGTCGCGCGTATTGAAGCGTTAAGTACCGAGATCCCGGCACAGGTTCGCCCACTGTATCAACTCTGGCGCGACGGTCAGGCGCTGCAACTGCAACTGGCGGAAGAGCGCCAACGTTACAGTAAACTCCAGCAGTCCAGCGACAGCGAGCTGGATACATTGCGCCAGCAACATCACGTTCTACAGCAGCAACTGGAACTCACCACCCGCAAGCTGGAAAACCTGACCGATATTGAACGCCAGCTCTCGACCCGCAAACCGGCTGGAAATTTCTCGCCGGATACGCCGCACGAGAGTGAAAAGCCCGCGCCATCCACCCATGAGGTCACTCCTGATGAGCCATAAACCTGCGCATTTATTATTGGTCGATGACGATCCGGGATTGCTGAAACTGCTTGGCCTGCGCCTGACCAGCGAAGGCTACAGCGTGGTCACGGCGGAAAGTGGCGCTGAAGGATTACGGGTACTGAATCGCGAAAAAGTAGATTTAGTCATCAGCGACCTGCGGATGGATGAAATGGACGGTATGCAGCTGTTTGCTGAAATTCAGAAAGTGCAGCCGGGAATGCCAGTAATTATTCTTACCGCGCATGGTTCTATTCCCGATGCCGTTGCTGCAACACAGCAGGGCGTGTTCAGTTTCCTCACCAAGCCTGTCGATAAAGATGCGCTATATCAGGCAATTGACGATGCGCTGGAACAATCCGCGCCAGCCACCGACGAACGCTGGCGCGAGGCGATTGTCACCCGCAGCCCGCTGATGCTGCGTTTGCTGGAACAGGCGCGGCTGGTGGCGCAATCAGACGTCAGCGTGTTGATTAATGGCCAGAGCGGCACCGGGAAAGAGATTTTCGCCCAGGCTATCCACAACGCCAGCCCGCGCAACAGCAAACCATTTATTGCTATTAACTGTGGCGCATTGCCCGAGCAATTGCTGGAGTCGGAGCTGTTTGGTCATGCGCGTGGCGCGTTTACTGGCGCTGTCAGCAATCGCGAAGGTTTATTCCAGGCGGCGGAAGGCGGAACGCTATTTCTCGATGAAATTGGCGATATGCCTGCGCCGTTACAGGTCAAACTGCTGCGCGTGTTGCAGGAGCGTAAAGTGCGCGCGCTGGGCAGTAACCGCGATATTGATATCAATGTGCGGATTATTTCTGCCACTC
>ERZ1023658.523-NODE-523-length-10140-cov-6.438671_pt1 | contig 10140 bp, 9 predicted proteins | sample MGYA00380339_ERZ1023658 | MGnify/ENA primary metagenome ERZ1023658 (study PRJEB33179, sample SAMN07448981) | human gut metagenome | biome: Human-gut; feature: Human associated habitat; material: Faeces | host: Homo sapiens | place: India: Bhopal | collected... | reverse complement strand
CTGCCCGGTGCGGAGTGCTGCCGTGGGTCGCGTGAGGCCATAGGCCAGATTGCCGGGCACGCTCAGGTGGGGGAAGAGGATGGCGTCCGGAAACAACTAGACTAGCGCACGCTGGTGTGTGGGCAGCCACTGGCGTGTGGCCTCGTCCTGCCAGACCTGGCCGTTGATGGTGACGCGGCCCCGGGCACGTTCCAGCCCGGCCATGCTGCGCAGCACCGTGGTCTTGCCGCAGCCCGATGGGCCAAACAGCGCGGTAATGCCTCGGCCGGGCAGCTGCAGATGCACATCCAGCGTGAAGTCGGCACGCTGCAGTGCCAGTTGGGCTTCGATCATGCGCGCTCCTTGCTGGGTTGCAGCCAGTGCAGCAGCATCAGCACCACAAAGCTGAAGACCACCATGCCACCCGCCAGCCAGTGGGCGCTGGCGTAGTCCATGGCTTCTACATGGTCGTAGATCTGCACGGACACCACGCGTGTCACGCCCGGGATGTTGCCGCCAATCATGAGCACCACGCCAAACTCGCCCACGGTGTGCGCAAAGCTCAGCACGGCAGCGGTGACAAAGCCGGTGCGCGCCATGGGCAGCACCACGGTGAAAAAAGTATCGAGCTTGCTGGCCCCCAGCGTGGCCGCCACTTCCAGCGGCCGCCGCCCCAGGTTTTCAAAGGCGCGCTGCAGCGGCTGTACGGCAAAGGGCAGGGAATAGATCACCGAGCCGACCACCAGCCCCGCAAAAGTAAAGGGCAGGCGGCCCAGGCCCAGCCATTCGGTGAGCTGCCCGACCGGGCCATTCGGCCCCATGGTGACCAGCAGATAAAAACCAATCACCGTGGGTGGCAGCACCAGAGGCAGGGCCACGACTGCGCCCACCGGTCCCTTCCAGCGTGAAGCCGTGTGTGCCAGCCACCATGCCAGCGGGGTGCACAGCACCAGCAGCAGCACGGTGGTGACCGTGGCCAGCTCCAGCGTCAGCCTGATGGCGGCCCAATCTTCGGTAGATAGCATGCCCAGCGTGTGAAGAATTAAAAAAATGAGCTGCTAGCGCTGATGAATCAAGCACTTCAATATGAAAACTATTTGAAGTTCTTGATATTCAAGCGCTAGCTGCTTCAAAAACCATAGCCGTAAGCGCTGATGATGGTGCGGGCCTTGTCGCCCTGCAGGTAGCGCATCAGTGCCTGGGCGGCTGCGTTGTCTCTGGCCTGATTCAGCACAATCGCATCCTGGCGGATCGGCTCATGCATGGTTTCAGGCACGATCCAGCCTGAGCCTGAGTTGATGCGGCCATCTTGCATCACCTGCGACAGGGCCACAAAGCCCAGCTGGGCATTGCCCGTGGCAACGAACTGGTAGGTCTGACCAATGTTCTCACCCTGCACAAACTTGGGCTGGACCGCATCCAGCAGCCCCAGCTTGCGCAATGTCTGCTCCGCCGCCAGGCCGTAAGGCGCAAGCCTGGGGTTGGCAATGGCAAGGTGCTGGAAGTGGTTGGCTTTGAGCACTTCGCCTTGCTCATCCACATAAGTACTGTCCTTGCTCCACAGCACCAGCTTGCCGATGGCATAGGTGATGCGCGAGGCAGCATCGGCCTTGCCTTCGCGCGCCAGTTTTTCGGGCGTGGCCGCATCTGCCGACAGCAGCACGCCAAAGGGTGCGCCGTTGTGGATCTGGGCGTAGAACTTGCCGGTGGAGCCAAACGACAGCTGCGCCTGGTGGCCTGTGTCCCTGGCAAACTCCTGGGCAATCTTTTGCATGGGGGCTGTGAAATTCGAAGCCACCGCCACCGACACCGTGTCGGCATGTGCTGTGGCAGCCAGCACAGCAGATGCCAGCAGACTGGTGCGCAGAACAGAAGCGATCAACATAAGCGCTATTCCTTTTTTGAATAGCGAAAGTATAGCCGCAGCGTTATTCCTTGTGTGAATAGCGGCATGATAGGGCCATGTCTTCAAACACTGCTGATTCATCTTCATCCCTGCTGCAGGCGCTGGGTCACCCCCTGTCTGACCGGCGTCTGCAGGTGCTGCGTGCGCTGGGGGAGTGTGGCTCCATCTCGCAGGCGGCCCGCGCAGTCGGCGTGAGCTACAAGGCCGCCTGGCAGGCCATTGATACCCTGAGCAATCTGGCCGGCGTGCCCGTGGTGCAAAAGTCCGTGGGCGGCGCGGGTGGCGGCGGGGCCAGACTGACCGAGGCAGGCCAGGAATTGCTGCGTGCGGCTGAGGCCCTGGCGCAGGCCAAGGGCGCAGTGATGCAGCAACTGCAGTCCAGACTGCCCGTGCAGCGCCTGGGCATTCAGACCAGCATGCGCAACCAGTGGCCCTGCATGGTGCAGCAACTGGCAATGAGTGGCCCGCTGGCACAGGTGCATCTGCAGGGGCTGCATGCCGATGTGACCGTGCAGGCACGCATTACGGCCGAGAGCGCGCAGCTGCTGGGTCTGCACAACGGTATGCAGCTGCTGGCCATGTGCAAGGCCACGGCAGTAGAAGTGACGGCGGCCACTGCATCACTGGCGCAGGGCAACAGCTGGCAGGGCAAGATTGCACGCATCACCCCCGGTGCGCTGGGCGATGAAGTGGCGGTGCAGCTGTCACCCGGCATGCAATGGGTGGGGTTTGCTGCTGCACACACAGGCTGGCGCGTGGGCCGCAGGGTGCAGGTGCATGTGCCTGAAGCGGCTGTGGTGCTGGCGCTGGAAGGGGGAATGCTGGGCTGATGACGGTGCGCTGGGCGCAGTGCCAATGGAGCAAAGAAAGACGGGAATGGAAAGCTTATCTGCGCCTAGACAACAACGTGATTTGCTGCTTTTTGCGACAATACCGGGCTTGAACCCGGTTTCACAGCCTGCATGCCTGTTGCAAAGTCTGGCTGCTGCCTGTGCAGGGGCAGGCTGCCAGCAGTGCTGGTGAAGGTGATGAATATCTGCATGGTGCAGGTAGACCAGAAAGAAAAGACGCAGTGAGCATTTTTGATCGATTGATTTCTACGTTGTCAGGGAGTGGTGCCCAAGATGCGCCGGCCTCTGCCTCCGCAGCTGCCGCTGAAAGTGAAGGGCAGAAGCGGCGCTTCATGGGGCGTGAAGGCGTGGAAGCTCATCAAACAGCACCTGTTGTAGAAGAAAAAGGCTTTGATGGCCCCTCCGAGGTCTGGCTGCATGTGCAGCCCGCCACACAGCGTCTGCTGCTGGTGCCCGAGCTTGGCATAGGTACGGGCGAAGAGCTGACGCCCAAGATGATGCAGGACCTGCAGCGCAAAGGCCTGTGCGATGCCGTGGCCTACCACGCGGGCTACGAGCAGTACTGGAAGATGCCATCGCAGGAAGCCATCCTGCGTACCCCTTCGCTGTACTCCATCGAGACACCGCTGCCGCACAAGGTCAAGCTGGATACCCGCCTGGTCAAGCAGGACGAGGCGCGCGGCTTCTGGATGCATGTGCGCATTCGCGGCGAAGAAGAGCTGCAGCACTTGCAGGAGACGGAAGCCCCCGCCTGATTCCAGGCGTTGCTGCACACCAGACGCCTGTCCAGTGACAGGCGTTTTTGTTGGTAGCGGTTGGAACGGCGGTTGGGGATCAGTGCTCGGTGCGCTCTTGCGCGGGAGCGCTGTCGTCAGGGCGCATATGTGCATGTACGCGTTCCCAGACCGCGTCGGTGAACGCAGTACCCAGCTCACGCATGCTCTGGCGCAGTGCGGCCAGTCCTTCCTGCGCCGAGCTGCTGAGCATGTACTCCGGCGGTGCCAGCAGCAGGTTCAGCGGCTCTACGGGCTGACTCAGCAAGGCATTGCCGAACAGTGCACCCCAGACAAAGCAGGCCATGCGGCTGGTCAGGCGCTGGTAGATGCGGCGCAGCCAGGAGACAGGAGTGGATGACTTTTTGTTGCGCGTTGCCATAAAACATGCAGCCCAGCCGCGAATGCTGCTGTTTTAAGAGCAGTCAGGGCTTGAATTTTAAGGCGTAGCAGGGCTGATGCTGCAAAGAATCTGTATGTAAATACAGTGACTGAGATTTTTTGGAAAAAATGCGCAATTTCAAAAAAGATGTGAAAAATGTGCCTATAATTCATAGCTTCAGCGGCTGTAGCTCAGCTGGATAGAGTACTTGGCTACGAACCAAGGGGTCGTGGGTTCGATTCCTGCCAGCCGCACCAAACGACAAGCCCCAGAACTGCAAAGTTCTGGGGCTTTTTCGTTTTTCCCAGCTGCTAATGCAGCCTGAGGCGCTCAGCTGGGCTGCAGTGCTGGTACCGGCGCCTTGGGCAGGCGCAGGATAAAGCTGGCGCCGTGGCCGACTTCGCTGACCACGCTGATGCTGCCGCCATGCTGCTGGGCCGTGGTGTGCACATAGGCCAGGCCCAGGCCAAAGCCCTGGATCTTTTGTGCCTCGTGCTGTGCCTGCCGGGCAAAGGGGGCAAACAGGCGTTCCTGCTCTTTGGCGCTGATGCCATCGCCCTCATCGCGCACGGTGATGCACCAGGCATCGCCATCCTGGGCCAGGCTGCAGTACACCGTGCCTTCCACAGGGCCGTACTTGATGGCATTGCTGATCAGGTTCACACAGGCGCGGCGCAGCATGCTGGCGTCTCCCAGCACCCAGGCCTCTTCTTCCTGGGGCATCCAGTCCAGCTCGACCAGGCGTGCGTTGGCGGCAGCCCAGGTGTCATCCAGTGCATGGTCAATGATGGCCCCCAGTTCCACCGGCACACGCTGGGCCGTGGTGTGCTGGGCACGGGCCAGGTAGACAAAGTCGTCAGCCAGGGACAGGCCGTTGCGCGCGTAGCGCTGGATGCGCTCGATGAGGACGGAAGCGGTGTCCTCCTGCCCAAAGTGCTGCTCCATCTCAATGGCCGTGAGGATGGCACCTATGGGCGCGCGAATATCGTGTGAGATGAAGTGCAGGGCCTGGTCGCGCTGGGCCATGGCGGCACGCAGTTCGCTGATGTCCACCAGACTGACCAGCCAGCCGGTGTCACCAGCCACGGAAAACGGCTTGCTCAGCATCAGCAGGCTGCGTTGCTGCAGGTCTATGCCTTCGCGCTGCATGGTCTTGTCCAGTGGCGGAGGCTGCTCGCTGCTCCACAGCGGCTGCAGGCTGCCACGTTCTACCGCCCCCTCCAGCAGTTCGGCGATGGGCTGCAGCTCCTGCAGCGGACGCTGCAGCTGCTGGGCATAGCGGTGGGCCGCCCTGTTGGCCAGCACGATCTGCCCCTGGCGGTTGCAGACCATGGTGGGCGATGGCAGCTGCAGCAGGGTGTCGGTCACAAACTCATGCAGCTGGCGCAGCTGCTGCGTAGCCTGCTCCACGGCCAGAATGCGGCCTTGCAGAAAGTCGCCTCGCCGCGGCACAGCGGCAGGCGCTGTGTTCAGCCCCTGCACGCGCAGATGCTGCATTTCCTGGTTCAGAAACTGGGCTGCGGTACTGAGCCTGCGCCAGCTCCATAGCGGGTAGGCCAGCAGCAGCACCAGCAAGGCGGCCGCCGGGCTGAATACGGTGTGGGTGAGGGTGGGGGCCAGAGCGTGCAGCAGCAGCGTCAGCAGTGCCAGCCCCAGGCAGGTGAGCAGGGCTGCAGACGGGCCCAGCACGGACAGTGCGGCCAGTCCCAGTGCCACGGGAAGCAGGTTGAAGATGCGGTTGGCCCAGGGGCTGGCAGTGCTCACGTGTTGCTGCTGCAGTGCGCCGCTGACGATGTGGGCCAGCATTTCCACATTGTGCAAGGCGCTGGGGCTGGCGCCGCTCGGTGGCAGCACCGTGGCACCAAGGCCGGTGGCGGTCGCACCGATCAGCACATGCTTGTTGCGAAAGGCGCTGGCTGGAATCTTGCCCCGCAGCACGTCGATATAGGAGTAGGTGATGAAAGGTGCATCGCCTCTGGCAAAGGCAATGCGTATCGGCTGGCTGCGCAGCCATGGGCCGGAGGCAGATGGCGCATCGGTCTGGGCGGTGCTGCGGCAGTCAGGGTTCTGTGGCTGACTCAGGCAGAGCATGGACAGGCCCAGGTGCAGCCACTGGTGCTGGGCAAAGCCTTCGCGGGCATAGAAGCTGCGCACGCCACCGTCCGGGTCCAGCGGCAGGTGAACGTGGCCCAGCCGTGCAGCAGCCTGGGCAAACAGTGGCAGCGGCAGGCTGGTGGTCTGGGCGTTGCCGCTGCTGACCAGCGGCAGAACCACGCGCCCGCTGCGCACCATGCTGTGGGCCAGCAGGGCGTCGTCTTCGGGGTAGTCCAGATCGGCTTCGGCCAGCAGAATGTCCAGCCCAATGGAGCGTGGCTGGCCCATGCTGACAAAGTCGATCAGGTGTGCATGCAGGGCGCGGCGCCAGGGCCAGCGGCCAATGCTGGCAAGGCTGCGCTCGTCCACGGCGATCAGAACCACATCGGGCGATGGCTCCGGGCTGTGCAGCCGCAGCGCCAGGTCTTTGAACCACAGATTGGCCCGGGGAAACTGCAGGGGGCCGGACAGCCAGAACACCAGCGCCAGCAGGCCCAGTGACATCAGCAGCCATTCCAGCGTGAGCGAGCGTTTCATGCGGAAAATATCAAAAAAAGGAGCTGCTTGCGCTTATCTTTCAATGATTTGAAAGTTAATTGCATTGAAAAACCTTGATGGATAAGCGCTAGCAGCTCTCTTTTTTATCTGTCCCAGCGTTCAATACCCAGGCCTGTGCCGGACTGCACGGGCTGGCCCGTGCCATCGAGCAGCAGATCGCGCACCTGCACGCTGCGCGGTGGCGAGAAGGCGCTGTTCAGCCCCGATGGGTCCTGCACCTGAATGCGCACATGCCAGGTGCCTGCAGGCAGGCCTGCGGCCGTCCAGCGTGGGCTGTCGAGCAGTGTATCCAGTGCTGGTGCTGTGCCATCGGGCGTGGCAAAGGCCTGCAGGCGGTAGCGCTGACCAGGCTCGCCGGGCCAGTGAATGGTGCTCAGGCCGGCGACGGTGTGCTCCTGCATATTTGCTGCGGAGAGCGTGGCTGGCCGGGGCGCAATGCGGAAGCGGTGCGGATCGGCAAATGGCCCGCGGTCGGGCTGCCCGGCCATGCTGCGCACACTGGCAGCGCGCCATGCGTAGTCACCAGCGGGCAGGTTTTGCAGGTCGATGCGGCAGTCCTGCGCAGGGCTGCTGCTTTGCAGAGCAGGCTGTGCAAACGCACTGGTGGCAATGTCTGCATCTGCTGCAGGCAGGGCAATGATCTGGTGGCGGTAGCTGTCAGCGCCATCCACGGGGGTGCACAGCAGCTGGGCTTCACCCAGGGCCAGCGTGGCTCCGGGGGCAGGCGTTTGCACCAGCGGTGGCACGGGGTGGGCTTTGACGCGGATCGGCAGCGTGCGCGGCAGACCGCTGATGCCGTACGGGTCCAGCGCCCGTACATGCAGGTAGTAGCCGCCATCAGGCAGGGCGGCAAAGCGTGCCTGCTGGCCCTGTACCTGTGCATTGCGCAGCACCTTGTGGCCCTGCGCATCGCTGCTGATGCTCACCAGCCAGCCCTGTGCCTGTGGCATGGCAGGCAGCGGGATATCCAGCCACTGCGCGTCTTCATACAGGCTGGGCAGGGACTGTGCACTGGGCGCGGGCAGCAGTGCCGTGACAGGGCCGGGCTGGCCATTGGCCGCCACGGCCATGCCAAAGTGAGGGTGGAGCGTCTGCACGGCGGACTGAGCGCCGGTCAGCGACTGCATGGCCACCTGGCCCTGCAGTACAGCGGCTGTGGTGCTGCCGTCGGGCTGCAGCTGCACGTCAAAGCGGGTGCCGCGCACACTGGTGGCAGCAACGGGCGTGCGTATGTCCAGATGGCGCTGGGCATCCGGCTTGCCGGGCACCTGTATATCTACACCGCCTTGCTGCAGTTCGAGGACGGACTGCAGGCTGCCCGCACGGCCACGGCGGCGCAGCTGGCTCAATTGCACGGAGGAAGCAGCGCGCACCTGAATCAGGCTGCCGTCTGCCAGCTTGACGGTGACGAATGCATCGGGCGAGAGCTGCAGCTGGTCACCTTCCTCGAGCGGCATGCCAGGCTGCACAGGCACGGCGGCTGTGGTGCTGCGGTTGCGCAGCTGGGCACTGCCCTGCACAAAGTCCACCGAAGCCGTAGCCTTGCGCATCAGCCACATGGGCACTTCCAGCATGGAGCCGGGCTGCAGGCGGTAAGGGCTGCCCACCTTGTTGTGGCTTTGCAGGGCCTGCCAGAGCGTGGCATCGCCCAGATAGCGCTGGGCAATCTGGGTCAGCGTGTCGCCAGTCACGATGCGGTGGGCAATGACCTGCTGCGGTTGCGACGTCTGCTGCGCAGCAGCAGGCAGCACCAGGGTGCTGCACAGGGCCACGGCGCAGGGCAATGCGGGAATGCAGAAGGCAGTGCGTGGGAACGTGGCAGCAGCAGAAAGTGTGGTGTCGCGTTAGCTCGAGTGGCTGTCCAGGCGGTAGCCCAGACCGTAGACCGCAGCAATGGAATACGCATTGCCGGGCCGCAGTTGCAGGACTTGCCGCAGGCGGGACACATGGGTGTCCAGCGAACGCGACAGCACTTCGGCGTTCTGGCCCCAGACCGCCTCACGCAGGTAGTCGCGTGACAGCAGGCGGCTTGCGTTCTGGAACAGCAGCAGGGCCAGGGCGAATTCGCGGTGCGTCAGCGCCACATGCTTGTCCTGAAAGCTGACCGTCAGCTGTGAGCGCGTAAAGATATAGGGGCCGAAGTGCTGTACATCGTCACTGGGAAACGGATAGGCGCGGCGCAGCAGGGCCTGAATGCGTGCCTGCAGCTCGGCCACACGCAGCGGCTTGATCATGAAGTCATCCGCCCCGCTCTGCAGCCCCTCCACCACATCGCGTTCTTCGCTGCGGTGGGTGATGAACAGAATCGGCAGCTGGGACTCCAGATGCTGCCGCGCCCAGCGCACCACCTCAGGGCCGCTGGTGTCGGGCAGTTCCCAGTCGACGACCAGCAGGTCAAACGTGTCGCGGCGCAGCGCCAGCATCAGCGCCTGACCTTCTGAAAACCGCGCGCAGCTGTGGCCCATCTCCTGGGCCACGCGCTCAATCATGGCCAGCTGTGCGGGATCGTCATCCAAAACGGCAATGCGCATAGCGGCACCTCCCCCTTTTTTTGCAATCAGTCTGTGTCAGCCTTTATTGTTTGCTGCTTCCTGCAGTGTCTGCAGCGCCTGCAGTACATCGGTATCCGAAACACCTTCGCCCAGCTGGACGCAGGCCTGCAGGGCACGCAGTGCATCGGCACCCTGCTGCTGCAGTTGCGCAATGCTCTGGCCGGCCTGTTTGGGTTGCTCAAACCCTGTGCTTTGCAGCAGCAGGCTTCCGTCGGCAGCCATGAACTTGAAGTAGAACTTGCCATCGGCTTCGCGGTACTGCTTGAAGCTGGGCAGGGCCTGCTTGGCGGCCTTGGCCTTCTTGGCATGGCTGTCCTGGCTGGCCAGGCTGCGCAGGCCCACGGCGGCGCGCAGCTTGGTGATGAAGGGGCGGCTCAGCGCACGGGCACGTTCGGCACCGATCTGCAAAGCGGCTTCCACCTTCTCGGGATGGGCCATCAGGTCTTCATAGATGGCGCGCTTGGGTGCGATTTCGGCATCGATGCGCTCGAACAGCATGTTTTTCGCATCACCCCAGGCAATGCCTTCGGCAAAGGCCTTGCGCATGGCTTCGGTTTCCTCGGCGGTGGCAAAGGCCTGGTACAGCTGGATCAGGGCAGAGCCTTCGGTGTCCTTGGGCTCACCGGGGGCGCGCGAGTCCGTCACGATGCTGTTGATGAGCTTTTTCAGTTCATTGCGGGGAGCAAACAGCGGAATCGTGTTGTCGTAGCTCTTGCTCATCTTGCGGCCGTCCAGACCTGGCAGCGTGGCTACGTTTTCTTCAATGGCAGCCTCGGGCAGCACAAAGTGCTCGCCATACAGGTGGTTGAAGCTGGAGGCAATGTCGCGCGCCATTTCGATGTGCTGGATCTGGTCGCGCCCCACAGGCACTTTGTGCGCGTTGAACATCAAGATGTCAGCGGCCATCAGCACGGGGTACATGAACAGGCCAGCGGTCACACCGTCGTCCAGTTCCTTGCCTGCTTCGGCTTTCTTGTCCTGAGACGCCTTGTAGGCGTGGGCTCGGTTGAGCAGGCGCTTGCCGGTCGCGCAGGAGGGGGCCCAG
>ERZ1023658.519-NODE-519-length-10179-cov-6.052944_pt1 | contig 10179 bp, 9 predicted proteins | sample MGYA00380339_ERZ1023658 | MGnify/ENA primary metagenome ERZ1023658 (study PRJEB33179, sample SAMN07448981) | human gut metagenome | biome: Human-gut; feature: Human associated habitat; material: Faeces | host: Homo sapiens | place: India: Bhopal | collected... | reverse complement strand
AATTATACGCCGCCAGAAGTTGAGAAAGCGAAGGAAGCTAACCACCGTCGCCCGGCGAGTGTTTATAAGGACCCAGCATCATGATGCCGGAAATTGGTAACGGGCTGCTGTGTCTGGCGCTAGGAATTGCGCTGCTGCTGTCCGTGTATCCGCTATGGGGCGTAGCGCGCGGAGATGCGCGCATGATGGCGTCTTCCCGCTTGTTTGCCTGGCTGCTGTTTATGTCTGTGGCTGGCGCATTTCTGGTACTGGTCAATGCCTTCGTGGTCAACGACTTCACCGTCACCTATGTTGCCAGCAACTCCAATACCCAGCTTCCGGTGTGGTATCGCGTGGCGGCTACCTGGGGCGCGCATGAAGGCTCGCTCCTGCTGTGGGTGCTGCTGATGAGCGGCTGGACCTTTGCGGTAGCGATTTTTAGTCAGCGTATTCCGCTGGATATTGTGGCCCGCGTACTGGCGATAATGGGGATGGTCAGCGTCGGCTTTTTGCTGTTCATTCTCTTTACCTCTAACCCGTTCTCACGCACGTTGCCGAACTTCCCGATTGAAGGGCGCGATCTTAACCCGCTGTTACAGGATCCGGGGCTGATCTTCCATCCGCCTCTGCTCTATATGGGGTACGTGGGGTTCTCGGTGGCGTTTGCTTTTGCCATTGCTTCTTTGTTGAGCGGGCGTCTGGACAGCACTTATGCGCGTTTTACTCGTCCGTGGACGCTGGCGGCGTGGATCTTCTTGACGCTCGGCATTGTGCTCGGTTCCGCATGGGCCTATTACGAACTCGGCTGGGGCGGCTGGTGGTTCTGGGATCCGGTAGAAAACGCCTCGTTTATGCCGTGGCTGGTGGGGACTGCGCTGATGCACTCACTGGCGGTCACTGAACAACGCGCCAGCTTCAAAGCGTGGACATTACTGCTGGCAATCAGTGCCTTCTCGTTGTGTCTGCTGGGGACTTTCCTGGTGCGTTCCGGCGTGCTGGTATCGGTACACGCGTTTGCCTCTGATCCGGCACGCGGTATGTTTATCCTCGCCTTTATGGTACTGGTGATTGGTGGTTCGCTGCTGCTGTTTGCCGCGCGTGGACACAAAGTTCGCTCACGCGTAAACAATGCGCTGTGGTCGCGGGAATCTCTGCTGTTAGCGAACAACGTTTTGCTGGTCGCCGCGATGCTGGTGGTATTACTGGGGACGCTGCTGCCGCTGGTGCACAAGCAACTGGGACTGGGCAGTATTTCGATTGGCGAACCGTTCTTCAACACCATGTTTACCTGGCTGATGGTGCCGTTTGCGCTGCTGCTTGGTGTCGGTCCTCTGGTGCGCTGGGGGCGCGATCGCCCACGTAAAATCCGCAATTTATTGATTATCGCCTTCATCTCAACGCTGGTGCTGTCGCTGCTGCTGCCGTGGCTGTTCGAAAGCAAAGTTGTGGCGATGACGGTGCTCGGCCTGGCAATGGCCTGCTGGATTGCTGTGCTGGCAATTGCGGAAGCTGCGCTGCGTATTTCACGTGGCACGAAAACCACCTTCAGTTATTGGGGAATGGTGGCGGCTCACCTTGGGCTGGCAGTGACAATTGTTGGCATTGCCTTTAGTCAGAACTATAGCGTTGAGCGTGATGTGCGCATGAAGTCCGGCGATAGCGTCGATATTCATGAATATCGCTTCACCTTCCGTGATGTCAAAGAGGTGACTGGCCCGAACTGGCGTGGCGGTGTGGCGACTATCGGCGTAACGCGCGATGGCAAGCCGGAAACGGTGCTGTATGCGGAAAAACGTTATTACAACACTGCCGGGTCGATGATGACCGAAGCGGCAATTGACGGCGGCATCACGCGTGACCTGTACGCCGCGCTCGGTGAAGAGCTGGAAAACGGCGCGTGGGCCGTGCGTCTTTACTACAAACCATTTGTTCGCTGGATTTGGGCGGGCGGGCTGATGATGGCGTTGGGCGGACTGCTGTGTCTGTTTGATCCTCGCTATCGTAAGCGCGTGAGTCCGCAAAAAACTGCGCCGGAGGCCGTATGAAGCGCAAAGTATTGTTAATTCCGTTGATTATCTTCCTGGCGATTGCCGCGGCGCTGCTGTGGCAGCTGGCGCGTAATGCCGAAGGGGATGATCCGACCAATCTGGAATCGGCGCTCATTGGCAAGCCTGTGCCGAAGTTTCGTCTCGAATCACTGGACAATCCGGGGCAGTTTTATCAGGCGGATGTGCTGACTCAGGGCAAACCAGTGCTGCTTAACGTCTGGGCGACCTGGTGTCCGACCTGCCGTGCGGAACATCAATTTCTGAATCAGCTTTCTGCGCAGGGCATCCGAGTGGTCGGCATGAACTATAAAGACGATCGCCAGAAGGCAATCAGCTGGCTGAAAGAGCTGGGCAATCCTTACGCGCTAAGCCTGTTTGATGGCGCCGGCATGTTAGGGCTGGATCTCGGTGTCTATGGCGCGCCAGAAACCTTCCTTATTGACGGCAACGGCATCATTCGCTATCGCCATGCGGGCGATCTCAATCCTCGCGTCTGGGAAGAAGAGATCAAGCCGCTGTGGGAGAAATACAGTAAGGAGGCCGCACAATGAGGTTTTTATTGGGCGTGCTGATGTTGATGATCTCCGGCTCAGCGCTGGCGACCATCGACGTGTTGCAGTTTAAAGATGAAGCACAGGAACAACAGTTCCGTCAGCTCACTGAACAACTGCGCTGCCCGAAAAGCCAGAATAACAGCATTGCCGATTCCAACTCGATGATTGCCACCGACCAGCGCCAGAAAGTGTATGAACTGATGCAGGAAGGTAAAAGTAAGAAAGAGATTGTCGATTATATGGTGGCGCGTTACGGCAACTTCGTCACTTACGATCCGCCGTTAACGCCGCTGACCGTGCTGCTGTGGGTGCTGCCAGTAGTGGCTATTGGCATTGGCGGTTGGGTCATTTACGCCCGCTCGCGGCGTCGGGTACGCGTGGTGCCGGAAGCGTTTCCTGAACAAAGCGTGCCGGAAGGTAAGCGTGCCGGATATGTCGCTTATTTGCCGGGCTTTGTGGTGGCGTTAATTGTGGCTGGCGTCAGCTACTACCAGACTGGCAATTATCAGCAGGTGAAAATCTGGCAGCAGGCCACGGCACAGGCTCCGGCGTTGCTGGACAGGGCGCTGGATCCGAAAGCCGATCCGCTCAACGAAGAAGAGATGTCGCGTCTTGCGCTGGGGATGCGTACTCAACTGCAAAAAAATCCGGGAGATATAGAAGGCTGGATTATGTTGGGCCGCGTTGGCATGGCGCTGGGTAACGCTAGTATCGCCACCGATGCATACGCTACTGCGTATCGCCTCGATCCGAAAAACAGCGATGCCGCACTGGGTTATGCTGAAGCGTTGACACGTTCATCTGATCCCAACGACAACCGCCTCGGCGGCGAACTGCTGCGCCAGTTGGTGAGAAGCGACCACAGCAATATCCGTGTGTTAAGCATGTATGCGTTTAATGCCTTTGAGCAGCAGCGATTTGGCGAAGCCGTTGCCGCGTGGGAGATGATGTTGAAACTCTTACCTGCCAACGATACTCGCCGTGCGGTGATTGAACGTAGTATCGCGCAGGCGATGCAACATTTGTCGCCGCAGGAGAGTAAATAAAAAGAGGCCCGATGGTGATGCCATCGGGCTATTTTTATTGTGCCCCGCGTTGTTGCAGGAACAGAATGGTGGCTGCCACGCGTGAGCGGACATTGAGTTTGCGCAGCAGATTGCGAATATGTACTTTTACTGTCTGCTCTGAAATATTCAACACCGAGGCAATCTGTTTATTTGACAGCCCCTGTGCCAGCTCGTGCAGAACATCCAGCTCGCGCTCCGTCAGCACGCTGAAGGGATCTTCTTCCGCGCCAAACATTTCACGTTCACGTAAGTACTGATTGACGCGTTCGCTAAAGACTTTGCTGCCTTTCGCTCCAGCACGAATTGCTTCCAGCAATACTTCCGGGTCGCTGTCTTTCAACAGATAACCGTCTGCGCCTGCGTCTATCAGTGCAAAGACATCGCTGGAGGCATCTGATACGGTCAGGATAATAATTTGCGCGGTAACGCCATCCCTGCGCAAGGCATTGAGGGTATCCAGGCCACTCATACCTTTCATATTGAGATCCAGCAAGATCACGTCGATATCCAGTCTATTCGCCAGATCGATCGCGCTCGCGCCGTCGCCCGCTTCGGCGACCACTTCAAAGCCAGGATCAAGCTCCAGTAACTGACGAACACCGCGTCGCATAAGTGGATGATCATCCACAATCATCACCTGAAAAGGCGTTGCTTCAGGCATAGTAGTCTCCTGAGGTTTTATTAGAATCATTATGTTTGAGCGTAGCGTTGGTAACGCTACCAGGCGCGTGAATGTTACCCCATTTTATGTATGGACATGTAGTGAAAACTACAACCTTGTCGTTCGCTTTGGCATCATTTTCATTATAAAGACGGAATTTTGCATCAGCTTCTCATCAAGAAAAACAACTAAAAAATCAATCACAATACTTGTGCATTTCTTTAAACAGTTTTTAAAAACTGACTCCGGGTATGGAGCTATGGGTATTTTCCGTACCCAATGCTTTTAACAGCAATTAATTTCATAGGATGAAAGCTCAATTCATCAATCTGGTTCTGTTTCTCTTTGTCGTTCCGCAATATCTGTTCTGGTGGCTACAGCGTTATATTCACCCATAGCATTGGCATCAACAGTTGAGTATGGTGAGACAGTTGATGGTGTTGTCCTGGAAAAAGATATCCAGCTGGTTTATGGGACCGCCAATAATACGAAAATCAATCCTGGCGGAGAACAGCATATAAAAGAATTTGGTGTAAGTAGTAATACTGAAATTAAAGGAGGGTATCAGTACATTGAAATGAATGGTACCGCAGAATACTCAGTATTAAATGACGGTTATCAAATTGTTCAAATGGGTGGCGCGGCAAACCAGACTACCCTCAATAATGGTGTGCTACAGGTTTATGGCGCAGCGAATGATCCCACGATTAAAGGCGGGCGCTTAATCGTTGAAAAAGATGGGATTACCGTCCTTGCCGCTATCGAAAAGGGAGGATTACTGGAGGTTAAAGAGGGGGGATTAGCGATTGCGGTAGATCAGAAAGCAGGCGGTGCTATTAAAGCAAGCACGCGGGTCATGGAGGTATTCGGAACAAACCGTCTCGGTCAGTTCGAAATCAAGAATGGTATTGCTAACAATATGCTGTTGGAAAACGGCGGAAGTTTGCGAGTTGAAGAAAATGACTTCGCTTATAATACTACTGTAGATAGTGGCGGCTTACTGGAGGTTATGGATGGCGGGACTGCAACTGGCGTTGATAAAAAAGCAGGCGGAAAATTAATTGTCTCAACGAATGCGCTGGAAGTGAGTGGTACAAACAGTAAAGGCCAATTTAGTATAAAAGATGGTGTGTCAAAAAATTATGAACTGGATGATGGTTCCGGGCTCATTGTTATGGAGGACACGCAGGCCATTGATACTATCCTTGATGAGCATGCCACTATGCAATCGCTGGGAAAGGATACTGGTACGAAAGTGCAGGCAAATGCGGTATATGATCTCGGTCGATCAGATCAGAATGGAAGTATCACGTATTCCTCAAAAGCCATCTCTGAAAATATGGTTATCAACAATGGCCGCGCTAACGTCTGGGCTGGCACAATGGTTAACGTTTCAGTCAGAGGGAATGATGGCATTCTTGAGGTCATGAAGCCGCAAATAAATTATGCACCCGCAATGTTGGTGGGTAAGGTAGTGGTTTCTGAGGGCGCTTCTTTTAGAACGCATGGTGCCGTGGATACCAGCAAAGCGGACGTTTCGCTCGAAAATAGCGTATGGACCATCATTGCCGATATCACTACGACGAACCAAAACACCCTCCTCAACTTAGCCAACCTTGCGATGTCTGACGCAAATGTGATTATGATGGATGAGCCAGTGACTCGTTCATCAGTGACGGCAAGTGCGGAAAATTTCATTACGTTGACCACCAATACCCTGTCGGGAAACGGCAATTTTTATATGCGTACCGATATGGCTAATCATCAGAGCGATCAGCTCAACGTCACCGGTCAGGCAACAGGTGATTTCAAAATATTCGTGACGGACACCGGTGCCAGCCCGGCAGCAGGAGATAGCCTTACACTGGTAACAACGGGCGGCGGTGATGCTGCATTTACGTTGGGCAATGCCGGAGGCGTTGTTGATATCGGTACGTATGAATATACCTTGCTGGATAATGGCAACCATAGCTGGAGTTTGGCAGAGAATCGCGCGCAAATTACCCCTTCAACCACTGATGTGCTGAATATGGCGGCAGCACAACCGCTGGTATTTGATGCAGAACTGGACACCGTGCGTGAGCGTCTTGGTAGCGTAAAAGGCGTTAATTACGATACGGCGATGTGGAGTTCGGCAATTAACACCCGCAACAACGTGACCACTGATGCGGGCGCTGGCTTTGAGCAAACATTGACCGGGCTGACGCTCGGTATCGATAGCCGTTTCTCCCGTGAAGAAACCAGCACAATTCGCGGCTTGTTCTTTGGTTACTCTCATTCTGATATTGGTTTTGATCGCGGCGGCAAAGGCAATGTCGATAGCTATACCCTGGGGGCTTATGCCGGTTGGGAGCATCAGAACGGTGCCTATGTTGATGGAGTGGTGAAAGTTGACCGTTTTGCCAACACCACCCATGGCAAGATGAGTAATGGGGCAACAGCGTTTGGCGATTACAATAGTAACGGCGCGGGTGCTCATGTCGAGAGCGGGTTCCGTTGGGTTGACGGATTGTGGAGTGTTAGACCCTATCTGGCCTTTACCGGCTTTACCACAGATGGTCAGGACTACACGTTATCAAACGGCATGCGCGCGGATGTGGGAAATACCCGGATATTACGCGCTGAAGCGGGAACGGCGGTAAGCTATCACATGGACCTGCAAAACGGTACGACGCTGGAACCCTGACTGAAAGCCGCCGTGCGTCAGGAATACGCCGATTCTAACCAGGTGAAAGTTAATGACGATGGCAAATTTAATAATGATGTGGCTGGAACCCGTGGCGTTTATCAGGCTGGGATAAGGTCATCGTTTACCCCGACGTTAAGCGGTCATTTGTCAGTCAGCTATGGCAATGGCGCAGGGGTAGAATCGCCGTGGAATACTCAGGCGGGTGTGGTCTGGACGTTCTGATAACAAAAAATAAACAGGCTGTGATGTGTCACGGTCTGTTTATCGAATTAATTGCAGATATAAAAAAAACCAACCGTAAAGGTTGGTTTTTTCTTGGGATTTTGCACGAGAGTAGTTTAATTTAGCGTGTAACCGCATGATTTTAATAAATATTATTGATTCAACTTTTAAACCGTATAACCAAACGTATAACTAAAATAATTTGCTGAAAAAATGCACAATTTAAACGGCGATTGCCCTAGCGACTTCCATGATTCTACCTGGATTTTTTTTCGCTCATTCGTTTTTAAGCTGGTGGATGTTCCCCGATATGGTGATCACCATATCGGGATTTACGCCAGGTTAATGTTAACCTCTGCCCTGTTAACATTTTTACCAAAAAGGTAGTTAACATTTTTTGCTCGCAACCAGATGAATCATAAAGACAAAATCAACAACAACGCTTCATCAGGCAGTTAACATGTTAACTACTACGAAACGGTAATTTTTTCTCTGCGTGAGAGGGGGCGCGGTGTCCAGCTTATTCGTTGTTCGTGGCTAACCACTCCCCCCCCATGCCGGATTTTTTTTCCGGTTAACTGTTAATCAGGCTGGTGGGTTTTACCTGTTCTGTAGGAGTGGTCATTATGACCATCCCTTATATCGTCCGAATGCCGGACGAAGGCACACATCAACCGTAACGAAAATCGTTATGGTTGCCTTGATGGTCTGCGTGGTCATTATGACCATTCAGACAATGACCTTAATCAGAATTTTTCGCTAAAAAATGACGTTGGCCACGTCGTCCGGAAAACACAAAATCCCGTCGATTTTTAATTAACGGTTAAACCGTCTTTTGTCACGGTGTGTCACTGGCTGTCACTCTCCGTCACGATTGGGCGTGGTGATTATCACCATTCAGAATCTAAAGGGTGACGCTTCCGGCCTCCTCAAATTGAGGTTTCCGAAAATATCAACCAGTTATCGCCGCAACCGCTCCGGCTTCTTCCAGTGGTACGTTATTTTCTCCTTCTCCCGATACATCTCAACGCGGCGACGGTAGGCCAGCAACTCAAGAACTCTGGTTCGTATGTTGCGCATATCCACGCCATTAAGCTGGATACCATCACGGCGGATTAATCCCAGTATTTCGGCTTCTGTCATTGTGCCCCCATCGCTCTGATAGTCTGGTGTCGTCGGGTCCTTCCTGGAATTATGGCCCGTTACGGGGCGGCGACCTCGCGGTTTTTATCTGTTTATGAAAATTTTTCTGGAAAAAGCATGTCGGTACTTCTCGAACATAACTAATTGTTTTTAAATAGATACACAATAAAAAGAAACGACACGGTAATCATCTAAAATGGCGATTTATGACGCTTTCATGTCGTTTCTCAGTTTTGTTCAATAATTGCGCGTCTGTTACTCGCCTTTCTTCTGTAGCAACTTTTCCGGTACGTTTCCGGTTGTTTCTTTCAAGTAATCAGCCAGTATCTGTGGGAGGTTGTCGGCAACTCTGGCACTGGCATTACAGGCTTTAACCACTTCCCTTTTAAGCCTATCCAGCATGGCGGGGGTAATCTGTGGGAAGCTCCTTTGCATAGTAAGCGGGAGGCTGTCCATGATTGATGAAATCTGACTCGCCAGCTTTGAAAGCGCGTACAGGCAAAACTCAGTATCAATCACGTCACCGCGATCGCGCTCGTTTTTAAGTTCCTGCGCCTCCGCCTGTGCTGTCAGTAATCTGATCCTGACTCGTAAGAGTTCATCATCATCAATATCGCCTTTGTCGTTTGTAAGCTGGCTAATTGCATTGTTAACCCTATTGTCTATCACGCTGGCAACATCGTAAAACGCCTCACGGCCTTTACGTTCAACGGGAGTCACTCCCCACTTGTCGAACGCTGTCGCACTTACACGGCAGCTTTTCGCCATGTTTTTTTTGTTCATCAGGTGCGATTTCATTAATACACCAACTTAATTACTGCTTCAGGTTGGTGTATTGTTTGCATCTTTCCCTTTTCATTCATAAAGATAGAGCAAACAACAAAACCACCACCACCCCCCTGAAAAAGCTCATAAATAGCGAAAAACCGCGAGGTCGCCGCCCCGTAACGGGTCCATATGCCGGAAAGGACCCGTAAAAAAAGCCGGATTTCTCCGGCCTTATGTCAGATGGTTTTCAGTATGCGATCGACGTCGCCTTCATCGCCCTGGTTTCTGCCGTCGTATGCCATGCCGGGTGATACGGCTTTCGGGCTGTGCATGTCCATAAAGTTTTCAAAGGCTGCGGTAAGCTCCGGCGCAACCTTTGGGCGCTCCTGCTCTATGGTCATGTTCAGGATTTCACGAGCATTATCGACGCTAATACATGGCACGTTTGCCATTGCACGTAACAGCGGCTGATAGTCGTTATGTTCATGAAGCGCCATAATCGCATCAGCGCGCGGCTTGTCCTGCTCTTCCAGTTTGTTGAGTTGATATACGGCCTCGTAGGTTGATAAACCTCTGTCAGCCATTGCCCGCGCTTCTGCTTTAAATTTACTCGCCAGCGGTAGCGCCATGATGCTTTCATTCGTTGCCATCGTTTCCCCTGCTTATCGCGCCAGCGGCTGAACGGATACGCCAGAACCCGCAAAGGCGGCGCATTTTTTCGCGTCAGTGTCGGCGCTCTCAGGCCAGTTTACGGCGGCGATATTAAATATCCCCGTCTTGTAACACTGTGCTGATTTCTGCTTTGACGTGTCCACGGGGTACGAGGTCAGATAAACAGCCTTCCCAGATTCCTGACCATCCCACGGCTTAAACTCGCCATTGTCCGCCAGCATCAGCGGGGTAAATTCCTGAATAACGCCAGCATCAGCGGCAAAATGTACCAGCGTCGTGGATACCTGCTGACTGCCTGCAAATAACTCAATGTATGGAGTGTCCAGAGCATCCCCCGTTGTGCAAATTTGACGGTCACAAATAGACGAATATCTGC
>ERZ1023658.515-NODE-515-length-10284-cov-5.454101_pt1 | contig 10284 bp, 12 predicted proteins | sample MGYA00380339_ERZ1023658 | MGnify/ENA primary metagenome ERZ1023658 (study PRJEB33179, sample SAMN07448981) | human gut metagenome | biome: Human-gut; feature: Human associated habitat; material: Faeces | host: Homo sapiens | place: India: Bhopal | collected... | reverse complement strand
ACTTCTGTATCAGCAGCCAAAAAAAGAACGGGGCTGTCTGCTGTCCCTGTGGGATTTGGTTGCACAATGCTGGCAAAGTCTGTGGTATTGGGCTAGACATACAGATCAGGAGCTGCAGGAAGATCAGAAAGAGATAGACGATCTGGAACTTATGCTGCTGCTTGAGCGTCATGATCTGTGGAGCGCAATCGAAATCGAGAACATTGAACCGGCATTGCGTGATTGGCAGCAGCGTACAGGGCGCAGCATAGTAGTCTTCTTCGAGTGGGTAGGACCTGACATACAAGGTAACCCGGAACGATATCCAGACCACAGGCTCTATGCCAGCGATGTGTACGACCTGGACGGACAGGAGTGGCTGCTGCCCAAAGAGCGTGAACTGTTCCTCGACGGTATCAGCAAACGGATACGCCAGGTAGTCAAGTGCTACTATGACTATCCCTTTGCAGGCAGCAGTGTCGACTCAACAATCGGACTCGTAGCAGATATCTGCAATAACCGCAACACAGGGAAAAAGGGCATAATATTCAAGAGCTCGCAGGAACCTTATGTGACTTTCAAGGTGCTCAGCGATCTGTACGGCAAGAAAACCAAAACGAGACTCAGCAAGGCAGCAACAGCCAATGACTACTTTGCTGCGCAGGAACGAAAGAGAAAGGAAAAGCAGGAAAGGTATTATGATAACAGTCGTATGTCCTAAATGCAAAAGAGAAAATACGATGTGCGTATGTATGTCCAATGCTGAATGTTCTGTGCATATCGTGGGTATTGAAGATGACGGCACTATTGAGTATGGGTATCCAGAGATCAACGAAGGTGATGTTGTCGCCTATGAATGCTATCAGTGTGGACACAGGTTACGCATTAAACCGGATCCTTATGATGAAAAGTTAATAGCATGGGCGAAGCGACAGCAAAAGAAAAGGGAAAAGAAATGAGAAAGCGCAAACTTAAGTTCATCTGTCCGCACTGTAAGAAAGAGGCGCAGATTGTCGACGTTATGCAAGACGCAGAAGTCCACATGCCTGTCGACTATGTGGACACCGAAGGGTTCCTGCACTATGCCAGACAGGAACCTATGATCGTATCCAAGAAAGGCCACTTCGCATGTGACGAGTGCGGCGGCCGCATTCCCATCAGGACATCAGGCTTTGCCAACAGGTACGATGCTCTTGTGCACTATCTTGAGCGTCGTTTCTACAACAGCGAGAAACCATGCAAGTAACGACACTGCACGATAAGGCGCAGCAGCCTGAGCAGGTCGCACCTGATGTGTACCTGCTTAAAGTCGCATATACTACAGAGACTGGTCCTCTGCTGTCGGTGTTTGCAGGACTGTCTCTTGTTCTGCCGGAGGGTGCGTACGTCACCGTACATCCTGTAGGCGAACTGTGGCGGTATGGTCTGGTAGCGTGCAATGGTACTGCACTGTTTATGTCAGGCGAACCTATTGCTGTGGACTTTTACAGGATAGGACCTGCAAACCTGACATTCACGCAGGGCATGACATTTGCACGTCTTGCTGTGCACAAATCTGCTGCACTAGAATCCAAGCCAACGAATATGTCTGCAGTCACAGCAACAGATGAAATAGAATTAACTACAAGAACCGAGTCGGTCGAAGAACCGATAATATACTAACATACAGGAGAAAAGAGAATGGCGAAGAAAGTAGAAAAGAGAACGACGAAGAAGAGCATGTCAAAATCAACACCTAAAACCAAAGTCAAGAAACCAGTTGCCAGGAAAGCTGCACGCAAACCATCTGAACCAGCTGCTGTAACCATTCCTGTAAGCAGATTCTATGGGTACATTTCAGCATGTATCGAAACACTGTACGGTACAAAAGATCCTGCAGAGCTCAGAGCGCAAGCTGCTGTTGGAAAGGAACTGGCGGGAAAAGCATATAAGGAAGCGGTTGCAAACGACCTCAAGGCAACAGAACTCAAGCACATGCCTGCTGCCGACAAGATGCGCATAGTCAACGCTTCATTGGCACAAGCACACTCTACGCTGCGCAAAATCGAAGCAAACAAGAAGTCTGACAGAACGCCTGAGAATATGTTGCGAATGCTGGCGAAATTCAGTGAAGGCATCGAAGGTCTCGAACACCTGACAAAGCTTTGCGCTTCCAGCAGCAAGTCAGCATATAAAGACACACTTGCACAAGAGCAGAAACTGAATGCTGAAATAGAGGCATATAAGCGCCTGGCAGCAGAGAAAGGCGAGGAGGCGGCAGCAGACGAGCTGATTGCCAGAGCAAGTGCAGACATGCAAGAGAAAGTGGCAAAAAGTCTTGAAGACATCAAGACAGCTGAGCAGAAGATCAAGGCTCTGGAAGGTGCGGCACAGCTGCTTGAAAGGTTAGCTGCAGAGACAGGTAAGGCCTGATCATGGACCCAGCATATCTCCAGCTTTGTACACAGATACCTGATGACAGGTTCTGTGACTGCGACTACTGGCTGCCGAAACCTGGCTCAGACTGTGCTACATTTGTGCCGAAGGATTCCGAGCACGCTTGGAAACCAGTACCAGTATTCGATGCTCTAAGGATTGAAATGGACGCCGTATTTCCCGGCGGTTACATGCTCATGATGTCCCAGGGCAAGTGGTACATGTCTCTGCTCGAATCCAAGCAGCGGTACGAAGGTGCTGCTCCTGAGGCAATGATGCTCAGCATATTGCTGCAAACATGGAAAGGAAGCGACAGTGGAACAGGGAAAATGTAAGCCCTGCGGAAAGGTGTATGGCGTCGAGCCTTATGCCGGACAGTATATTGTGAAATGCACTAATCCTAAGTGCAAGTCACAGAACAAATGAACTATGGCCCCCTGTGAGGTAACACTTGCAGGGGGATTTTAATGGGAGTTTAGCGTGGTATCCAGTTACTTACTTATGCTGAGTGTATTTTGGTTCATTGCACTGGCGCTGACTGCTTCAGTGAAGTTGAGCAAAGGCAAAGGCGATACAGATGTCAGTACGTGGTTATCTCGACACTCTGTTTTGCCAGGCACTATACTTTTACTGAGCTATGTGTTGGCTGGTCTTAAAATATAATCAAACGAGAGGGAAAAATGAGATACATTTGTAAGAATAAAGAATGCACTGCGTATTGTAATCTTAACGTTATTTGTACACAAGATCGTCCTTTGTATTGTCCGATTACAGCGGAGCGTGTCAAATTTAAGAACTTCGATGAGTTTGACTGCGACGAAGACTACTGCGAAGCGGAAGATGCGGATTTCGACGAAGGCACAATCAATGGTGTGCAGGTTGCAGCGCATTCTTTCCTGCTGGATGAGCATGCAGTCAGCTTGTGTGAGGTACTGAAAGTGACTGAGGACAGGCTTGAACTGTTTGAGTTCGGGAAGGGTGTCATCACGATGAACATCGATGATGTCGAACGTAACTATAAGCCTGTGATATGCTACCCGCTCCAAGAAGCGAATATGCGAGCGCTCATAGGTACAAAACTCAGGTTCCGCGACAGCTCTGATCCAACCAAACCCTTTGTGGTGACTGCAACAGTAGTTGACTGCAAGATGGATACAGGCAATTCAATGCGTAAGGCTGCAGGACCCGATATCATTGTTGATATTGATGGCAAGAGATATAACAGGTACGAGCTGGCCAATTTCGCTGTGTATGATGAGCCGCCGCACTGGCCTGTAGTCAACATCGCGGAATGCAAAGCAGAGGAGGCTGTAAATGATTGAAGGTTATAACGTACACGTGTGTGAGCACGCGCACATCACATACTCAGACTATGCTGTAGAGATGTCCAAGTGCAGCGAGTGTGGCGCACCTATAAGTCGTACATGGAATATCACAGAAAGCGATGATGTGGATGCAAAGGAAGAAGCTGCCGAAGCGTACTCGCAGCAGCTTACCAATACAAGTGTAAAGTGCCTGGAATTTCGTATTAAGGAACTTGTAGACGAGATAGCCAGACTACGTGATCGCTTTGATAAACAGATCGAGACCAGAGAAAAGATTTTGTCTGGTTTCTATGAGAGGCTGAATAAGCTCAAACTCGAGGACTCGTTATGTGGGCAGTAAACGTTGACATGCTGTACAGACTGAAATACCTGCATGAAAAGGGCTAAAGCAGCTAAAAACAGCGCATATTTTTGGCATAATAAAGTGAAGGAGGATTTAGACTGCTCAACATGTGGTTAAGCAGGATCCGCCATATCTTATTAACAGAAAGGTTCACACTATGAACAGTTCTGAGTGCGCCAAGTGCGCAAACGAAAAGGCTTGCTGTTAGCACGCTGACAGTGAAGTCAAAAAGCAGCTGGAAGATCTGAACAAGAAAGTGGAAAAGCTTCAAAGCGGGCTTTTCCATGCAGAACTCTGGTCAGCTTATTATAAATATACCACATTCGTGTTATCCTTCGGGATTGTCACGTATGTGGTATTGAAGTTGTTCTTTAGTTAATAAAGAACACGTCCTGAGCACGACGTTAAACTGCCTATTCTCCGTGTGCCCTATAACGGGGCTCGATAGGCACACATCCGTGCCGCCCGGAGTGTCCTGAGCACGACGTTAAACTGCTCATATTTTGATTTTTACCTAAGTCCTTGCAACTCAGATACTTGCACGTAGTTAAGGACGCATATGCGAAAGCATATCAGAGTCTGAGAGATCCCGACCGTGGTCCCTGGTAGGTCACTCAAAGGGACAAGCGGCCGCCTCGGGGCGGGGAAGCAATAATTTCATTAACAAAACAACAGTAACAACAAAATCTACGGAGCTTTTACCATGACGTAGTACATTTAGATTGATATCAAGCATGTCAGTCATGCCCAGTATGACCTCTGCCAAAGGTCCGTGCCGGTGCGTATCATCGGAAGCTATCTAGGGTTCTCGGGGAGACAACGGAGTTGGCCGCCAACTCGCCCTTGTGGGTGCCATTCCCACAGCCGCAGCACGTTGGCATAATGTGACTGCAAGTGCACGGACTGGTGAAGCTTCCAAGAAGGAGGCTAGCCATCGTCGGGCGTTATGATACCTGGGTCATAACGTCGGTAGCTTACGCGCAAGCGTACCAGGACTTCTTATGAAGGAATATCGAAATGAAGCAGGCTTATAACTAACAATTATATTGACTGTGGAGTTTCATTCGGGTGAACTCTTGATGAGTTCTCGAACACCGGAACAGTTAAGTTACATGGGCATAGGCAAAGCAAGCTCATATAACCAATGACTGTATGGCTGCGGACTGCTATAAGGCAGGTGTGCAGCAAGTTCGGTCAGCAGCACCTTACGCTGCTAAAACGACAAGCAAAATGTTTGTAAAAAGGGCAGCCTGCAGTAACAGGTTTCATGCGCTTGACCTTGCGTGCCCTTAAAGACCTTTTGGGAGACGAGCCAGCCCGGACATCACGGTGTCTGCAGTACTCTTCCATTTATAGCCCCAATCCTTCGGGAAAGGGTACGGAGTCAGCTGATCTCCGTTTGCAGCGCACCGGTTGCGCACGTCCTGAGCACGACGCTAAACTGCTCTTTTTATGTATTCATGTCAGTGCATTTTACAGAGTGCATTGAGATGACTACATAGTGTAGTCAACTTAAAACGAAAGGAGATTCTTATGAACCAAAAAACAAACCAGGATCAGGTCGTCTATTGCCTGATGAGAAAAAATCTCGACACACGAGAGACTGATATCCGGATGGTCGTCGGTACCCGCAAAGCTGCTGACAAGTGGCTGCAGAGACAGGCGGAGCCGCCATATGCCATTGAAGACAGACAGAACAGACAGGTAATCTGCAGAGGTTTCCTGTACTACATGGAACAGAGAAAGGTTCGGTGAGGTATGCTCACTGTAAGCCTTTTCTGCGCTCACAGCATTGTGTGTATGGCACTGACTATGATCTGTGCGTATACGCTCCTGTGGGCAATCGATTTGCTTGCAAGATAAGTAAGCAGTAGTGTATGTGCAGCGCCTCTGTTGTACATATACGCATGGGACCGTAACTCAGCAGGTCAGAGTTGCTGACTCATAACCAGCCGGTCGCAGGTTCGAGCCCTGCCGATACCGCCCTTCAACCGCACGCAACGTGCAAATCAGTACAACAAGGAGTACAAAGTGCAGACATACGTGAAAGTGAAATATTCGTCTATAAAGTTCCCTCGGAAAGGATCTATGAGAATTCTTGTGAGAGGGACTTGGTACAATATACCAAGGAAAGAACTTCACCCTGCTGAGTATGCAGAGATGCTGAGACTCAGACGAATGCAGCTTCCGGCAGGGGAAGCCGAAAGTAAGTTCTCCAGCTGGGGCATGGCAATCGCTGTCAGCGCCAGTTGGAAAGACTTGCAGGAAATCCCCTACAGAGAAGTAATCTTCGACTGACAGGGTCATTTGACCTGTCACTAAATGTGTCCTGAGCAAGACGTTAAACTGCTCTTTTTTTACAGGAGAATGAGATGAAAGCAACAGATCTTGATGTTGAAACAGTAACACTGTACGTCTTAAATGAAAAGGTGTTCGACCTTGACAGCTGCCCTGACTGGGCTCAGTATGCAGCTGTGAACGAGGACGGAACTGCATGCTGGTTTTCCGATAAACTGATCTTCTGGATGACTATTGGGCAGCTCCGTATCCTGGCACTAGATGTGAGAAGATATTGGAGGAAGCCTTCTACGCATACGATTGGGAGTACACTCTTGTACAGCGACCAAATAAGAGTGCTGAATAATAAAAGGGGCCATTACGGCCCCTTGAGTTTTCTTTTTACTATATATCTACGTTATAGCGGCTTCCCTGCTCCGTGATTGTAGAGTTCTGATACCTCAGCCGCACTCAAGGCTTTTGACCAAATACCAACTTCATCAGCTCTTACGTTTCCAGAACCTGATTCGTCGAACTCAAAAAGTCGGATTCTGTTCCGATTAGCATCTACAAAAGAAGATGCTGTAACGTCGAGTGAGCCTACTGACACACCATTCACATATAAAATTATGTTCCCATTTGACAAGTCAAATACGGCACATAGAAAATACCATGTTCCTGTTGACATAGGACTCGTGCCTGTCACTTTTTGAACACTGCCAGTGTCTCCAGTAGCAACTGTTCTCGCAATAGCGAAGGGCAGCAAACTGGTATTCACACCAAAACTCGCTCTTGTATAGCCACTGGAGTTTGCAATTTCTGTGACAATGTAAAAATCCTTATTCGGTGTAGACTCAATAAAGCACCAACCGCTATAAGATACCTGTGTCCTCCCTTTAACGCTGACTTCGTTTGGCAGAGAAATATACTGACTAGACCCGTTTGTGTGTGCGCATCTTCCTATTTTTCCATCAACAAATGTGATTTTATTCGGAATACCATCATGTATATTTACAGAATCTCTGCAATTTCCGTCCAGTCTGTAGTATGCGGTGCATCTATTACATATCTTGTCATAAAGCAATGACACAATCACCAATGCGTCCGCGCTGTAGATTCCGCCGACGATCGGCGTGACGCTGGTGTATGTCAGCCCCGATGTGACGCCGCTCTCGAAGCTCCACGTGCCAGCCGTTGAGTCGAATACCGCCTTGTAGCCGCTCCATGTGTTTCCCGGAACAGTTGTAGTCGAAGGGGTTAGAGTAAAATCAAACTCCTCTCCAGACTCATCGTTTATGTACAAGGTCGCATCCCATGGATTTTCATGCACACCGACTTGTGTGCACCACGCATAATTAATTGTATCGTTCTCCCAGAAGCCCCAGCGGAAGCCGTCGTAATCGTATTTTTTCAATACGGCACCAGTAGCAGCATCCTTCCATACCCGAGCATCCCCTGTAGCGGATTCGTCTACCAAAGTATATGTTCCTGACCATATTTTCCATACAGGGTCAACTACAACGATAGTCTTTCCGTCCGTGACCGTCCCGCCGGTGTCCACGCTGGCGCACTTGTAATACTCCGCCGAGGTGCCGCCGGAGAGACTGCCGACCGCATCGGCACACTGGTGGAGCGTCGCGTTGTCCGCCAGACTTCCGCCTTTTGCGTTGATCGCCGTTACGAGCGCATCACGGGCGCCGTCCAGAGCCGAAAGCACAGTATCGAGCGAGCCCCCTGTAGTGCTGAACTCTTTGGATAGCTCTGTGATTTCGCTATCACTAAGAGCACGGTTGTAGACGCGGCAGGCGGCAAGGTAGCCGGGCATTTTTGTCTCTCTCCCAATAGCGCCTGAAGAAGTAAAGTTTGTGCCTAAAGCAATACCAGCCCCGATTGTTGCGGAAAATGTCCGGCTTGCTGAAAGATTACCGTCTACATATAATTTTTGTGTTGTTCCGTCGTATGTGCACGCAATATGGTGCCAGCCATCTTTAATATTAGTCGTAGCATCTATTAGGTTTTCATCAGACCCGTTTTTGTATGTATATAATCTAGGATACCCATTATTTGTCATGACTTCCATGTTATGACTTTTAGTCCACGGTCCTAACGCAAACAAGCAGTCACCTGATTGGAAATAGGCATTGAATGAAAATGTGAAAGCATCTGCAACTTGAAAAGAGTTGTTATAAAGCGCACTGCTTCCATCAAAATAGGCACACTGCCTGCCTCCAAAAGTCTGAAACGTAACTGAACCTGAATTTGTGAGCGTATATGCACAATCTGCATTTTCAGCCAGTGGTGCATAAAATACAAGTCCGTTTGTCGGTATTGTCATAAATAACCTCCTCAAGTTAAGCTGTTGTTACTGTCCAACCACGTGATTGGAGAGTTGTAACGTTATTCTGGCTCGTCGGGGCTCCATTGCTTGCCGCACCGATCCCAGCGGAATTTTCAAGCCGGAGTAATCCATTTGATTTTCCATGTGCAACAAGATCGCTCAAGATTTTATCCACGACAGCACTTGATAGATTGTTGCTATTCGCTTCAAGCGTGGTGAGCAACGAATTGTTTGATATGTCAAGTGCGGTAAGATATCCATTACTGCAAATAAGAGTGACAAGCTGATCGTTGTGGCTTGGATCTACGCTTGCAAGATTTGTTGAGCCGCAGTTGAAATAAGTTATATTATCTCCATAAACCGTTGCATTTCTTAATGCTATATTGCTTATCGGAGACGTTGTATAAAGAGTTGCGACTCCGTCTTCGACAATTTGTATCGTTCCTGTGAACTCTATGCCAACACCACATCCTACATCATCGGTAGATGTCACAGTCATATATTTTTGTGATATTGGTTCAATATCGCCGCCCTCTCCTGTCGGCGTACCTATGATCGCCATTGCGTCGGATTCAAATGCGGATGTGTCGCCGCTGGAAGCATACGCCGGTTCATCCTTTCCTGTATTGAATATCTTGGCTGTATAGCTCTCTGCTGTTCCGTTCGCCGTTGCCGATGTACCTTCAAATCCAAGCGGCTGCACTTTCAGTCCCGTACTGTCAGATACCAGCACACCGACTTCAAGTCCGTTCTCTATGGTCTGCACGGCTGCGGCAATGTCCATGAGACTGTAAGGAGAAGCAACAGCGGCTCCCTTGGCTTCAGTCGCGCTCTTCAGTTTATTCCTGGCAAAGTCCAACGCATTGTATATATTGTCACTCTTAGACATGATGTATCCTTAATCTTTCAACAGCTTCTTCTTTACCTATAGCCTGCAGCACTGTATTGAGGTCGAGCGAATACGGGCTTCCGCACAGTGATTTCCTTGCAGCTCCGTATGCTTCCTTCCTGTCAAGCTTCTGTGCAGCTATCCATGCATCCACAGGCTTCTCGCAGTCAAGGTACTTAATAAGACCCTCACATGAAATATGTTCCGGTCTTTCCCACAGATACCTGAACTGCACAGCGTCTTCTCCGCACCTTACATGCTGCTTTATATACTGCCAGTACATGCCGCTTCCAGGCACACACGCCTCACATACATCAGCACTCATATAGTCCCTGTTCATAGCCTTCAACTTCTTCAGATCCATATGGGCAGGACTCTTGTTGTTGCCTATGCTGAGCAGATACTCATACAGGCACTCAGGCAGAATGCCCATATCCAGCACCTTCCCCACAGTACCTGCACGGTCTCTCTTGCTGAGAGGCTTCCCGTCGTCACCGAGTATCATTGACATCGAGCTGTACTCAGGCGCCTTGCATCCCATGGCTTCGTACAAAGCTATCTGCTTGCAGGTGTTGAACACATGATCGTTGCCTCTGATGACAATAAGCTCTCCGAGTTCCATGAGCAGTGAATCATCTACGGCGTTGGCGAATATGAACGATGGTTCACCGTTGCTTCTGATGCATACGAACGGGTCCGAGGAGCTGGAGATGATTGC
>ERZ1023658.513-NODE-513-length-10296-cov-7.587345_pt1 | contig 10296 bp, 6 predicted proteins | sample MGYA00380339_ERZ1023658 | MGnify/ENA primary metagenome ERZ1023658 (study PRJEB33179, sample SAMN07448981) | human gut metagenome | biome: Human-gut; feature: Human associated habitat; material: Faeces | host: Homo sapiens | place: India: Bhopal | collected... | reverse complement strand
GACAATCCAGTATGGTTATAGAATGGATATACAGCAGATATATTGTATAGTTTATCAAGCATTCCGTACCCCTGAGAACGTTATAGTTCCTGTGTTGGTTATCACTCGAAGATCTGAAAGAGCAATCGGTTTAATCAGCACATGGCTGCCAGACAGATCTTTACCGTTCACATATTTGAGGTACTTCGGTACTTGATATGCAATGTCGGATACATCTGTGGTATCTTTATCCCCATACACATTTATAGCTGGTGTTGATATTATTCCGCTGTCGGTGAGTGTCACATTGCGCTGGAAAATCAGGGTTGTACTCCCTTTATATTTGTATTTTCCATTAAATATGACCTGTTTACACCCCACTGTATGTGTACATGTTATACACTATGGGGACAGTATGAGGTTGTTCGCGCTCAGCGCTATCTATCCGAGATGTTCCGTAGTAAGCACATTCAGAATGAATCCGGAAAACTATACATCATACATCAATTGCCCGCAGACATGGCCATACACATCCACTAGCGAAGCTACAAGTTTATCGGCACTCTGTATACCTGCTGTCTGGTCTGTACTGCGCTATCTGTACAGTACGGCATAAGCTATTTCAGTAGCTGTATTGTCACTTACATGTAACTTGCATGTAGTGGCACTGTTGTGTGTAAAACCGCTTATATATAGAGGGAATCTAGCCTGCTATACACAAATACCTATAGATGGTATCCACGTAGATTTTACTGTGTAGTTATATATCTGCATAGTGGACGCCTAATCGAACGGATATTTCGAAAATGTCCGCACCTGCTGCGTATCTGCATTAAGAATGTTCATTATTACCTCTTTTGTTTATTGCAGATCAGCTTCCAGTGGATGACAAGGAATCGCTGTCATACTAGGCGCATGTGGGGAAGCCCGGATTGGATGAGACATAGATCACATAAACAGAGTCTCCAACAGCAACAGGTCCTGTGACAGATATCTGCTCGCACGCACTTATTATGTTCAGTTTCTGCGTCTGAGTTCCATTGATATTCTGTATATATTTTCCTGTTTCTGTGTTTGTATATACTACCTAATTGGATTCTATAGGCGTCTATATGAAGTTGTACAATGACTATTGCGTACGCCTTATATACATATAATCAACACTGGGCAGATAAGCATGAGTTACACCACCGTAAGTGTCACCATACCATATATTCTGTCCAACATACTAGTTAGCTATGAGCTATGAGTTTTTAACTACAGGCGTTATTGTAAGAGTTCCCGGCTAGCCGACAACATTGCCTGCCATGTCAAATCTCTGAATACTGAAAGGCCAGTCAGGTCCACCTAAAGCACCCCTGTTCGTAAAGTTTAACTAGTCTTTATCACATTGGATAGATCCTAGTACAGTAATGTTTAATGTATCTCCGACAGGCTTCACGTCGTCGTTAGCCTGAATACTGGTGATACCTTTATTGTTGTAGCTATATGTATATGTAAGCGGATGGAGAGGCAGCTTTCCTGAAAAATTTATAGTGTGAGAAGGTCTGACACGTAATTTCACGAACCCAAAAGCATGTGTTGTATCGAAAGTCATCCACAGATTGCCTGCATACTATACAGTAGCCAACACTACAGAACCCGACATCAGCGTTATAGAGCACTAGCCCTGGTTAGATGTCAATATGCTAAGAGAAGGTTGCTGCTGTACATCTTTAAGGGCTAACTTTATCGACTATATAAAGTAATTGCCGAAAGGCACCTAACATGTGAAAGGGTACGTATCTGTGCGTGCGCTTGTCTCTGTTGTTACAAAGCTCATGTGTTGATCTCACCGATTATATCTAAATAAGTCCGCCACCGCCGGTATCATCGTCTCCGACGTTTACCGATCCAGACCCTGAATCAGATCTGGAAGGATACAAACCAAATCCTGATGTGAAATAAGTTACCTACTAGGTGTCCTATTTGCTGACCACCATATCTCCCTGTGTGAACTACCAGGCAAGCTATATCCGCCACCTGTTTGTCTTTGTCAGCTACCCTTTGTCGATATCAGTAGCATTGTAAGCTGCTTCAGCATATGCTCCGAGATCAACAAGCGGACTGGAAGACAACTGTGCGTCACTGCTGCTGCCTCCCTATACAATGACAGGCAGCACTTTAATGGATCCTGAGAATACCGCTCTGCACTACTTTGTCGGGAAGAATTGTATGGAGCACGTTATTACAGGCTAGCGCGTAGCTGATATGTCACAACTGAGGCTGCCTGTATCAAGCCCTCCGCCCAGGCTTCCGGTATCTTTACCATACTAGATGTAAGTGTTCTACGTGACTTTGGTGACAGAGAGCAGCATTGCTCTGCCTTGCGCCGCGAGAAAAGATTGTGTCTGTCCTGACTATAATGTCGCTTTTAAGTGCAGTGTGACAGTGCTCAGCCCGGCATCGCAGAAGTCTATGATTCGCTTTGACTGCATTATAAAGCCCAGGTGTGTCTCAGGTGCCTTAACCACTTCTATCGATCTGGCTTTTGTAAACACCAGATAGTTCCACATGGCGACAACTGCTTTATATTGATACAAAAGCTTTACAGCCTTGCCGAACTCTCTTTGTCTGTACTCCGCATCTATTTCGCTTTTGCCGCAGTTCTATATCTACAATACTCGTTTCTGCAGCATCTAGTTCCAGAGCCTGGCTGCAGCCGGTTCATAGTACAGGATACAATCCTTCAACCCAGCAAGCCACAACATACACTACTGGAGCATAGACTGCACATACCACTGGGAACTGCAGTCGGCGCAGGCCTGACAGCCATCGAAGATCTTTATTGCTCCAGACACTTTGGATATCTAGGGATCTGAATCGTCACCGCCCTAAACAACAGACGTACAGTAATCACCCATCAGCATGAATTGTCCCTACTACATAGGCGACACGCCATTTATAGTCCTTAAGTAGGATCCTGTTATGATGGGCGTTACAGGCGCTTCCGACTAACTGTCAGAGTCCTGCTTAGTCAGTATATAAGATATCTTCGGTCCGGATGTTCCTGGTGTGACCTTAAGGTCATCCTTTCCCTGTATCTTTAAGTATTTTGTACTTACAGGATATCCTGCTATGCGCAATTCTGTTATCATGTCAGTGCTGGTTCATTAGCGTAGATAAATTCGCCTGCATATAATTAATGGTATTGGCCTGATTTGTGAAGTAACTCTGCAGGACACTCTGTTGCTGCTTCAAGGCCTATAAAGCAATCACTGTGCTCTACATATTGGTTGAATCACAGCACGGTTTGGAGCATGGATTTTTCACAATCAGTCCACCCTGTCCCTGCGCAACAACGTCAACGCAATCAACACCCGAAATCTGTATATTGCCGCTGGAGTCAGGAGTTACGCCATTGATAGAGGTGATAGGTGTCGCTCCTGTCGAGGCGTTCAGCTGATGCACCACAGACTACTGCACAGTCTAGGTAACATAAGTCTGGTCGACAGATATGGTAAGTGTCGTTACCTAGCCTTCAACAGCAGCGGATATGCTGACCCCCTATCCTGCCTGGATCTACACAACTCCATCATAATAGACCTAGTTAACCTTTATCGCCTAAAGATATGTCAGTTTACCTATTACACTGATGACATTCCGGTTAAGCTTAGTGTTGCTCGCTGTGTATACCTGTGTGCCGATATCATATGTATTCGTAGGTCCTACACATATGGAGCCTGTAAGTTTAGCTGCCCACGACAGTGATCCTCCCTATAGTGCAGTCAATGTGTACCAGTGCTGCACCACAGGCTATGTCATAGTGAGTGTTTTTGGAATCCCTGAGCCTACGGCAACCTAGATACCGTTGTATCCTATGTAGATAGACAGAGATGCTCCCTAGTCCTGAACTCTGCTTATATAAAAAGCATCGCCGTCTACAGTTCCGGTAGCTTCAGGGACCAATATGCACATATCCAAAATCAGATACTTAGGCAACAGCTGACTTGTAACAGACAGTCCTGTTACCTAATCCGCCAGAGGATATGTCTGGGCGGCCATATGACTCATCCACTAATAGTCTGTCATTTACCACCTCAGTAATTAGCGTTGTAGGTGAGCACCTTGGCGAGCTGGTCGAGGATATCCTGGGATACAGCATCGGATGTGTCGTCTTCCTGCACCTATGCAACAGCGGTTGTCTTGAATCCTGTCTGATATACATACATGTCGCTGCCGGGCGCTACAGCCTATACCTTTGCCAGCAACGTGCCATGTGTGCTGAGATCAAAATTGCCGATGTAGTCTGTCTATGTGTAAGCAAGCATAGATGTGCTGGTGTTGGAGAACACTGCAGTTGTGTCGCCTATGTGTATTCCTGGAATAGTAGTATATTCAGTGCCAGACGTATCTACAGGTATCCAGTACACAGAGATGTTGACACGTCCTGATCCAGGGCCTCTTGTAGTAAACCATATTTTGGTCTGTCCTTTCAGGTTCTATCCGGAATACGTAACAGGTGTAGATATGATGAACGAGGTTGTCGCTGATCTCGGGAAGACAGTATACGTCAGCAGTCCGTCCGCAACTCTCTGTGTACCGTTCATACGCATGTCAGAAGCGGCGATGTTTGCTCCGTCGTGCTGAGCAGACGAAATCTGATATATACCCAATCCCAGCTTCTGTACTTTGATACCCATACCTGCATACAGCCTGGAAACGATAGGTGTTATGGAAATATTCTTGCCTGAAATATCGGCAACGGCTGTGGCCGAACCAACAACTTTGTTCTTTACGTACTGCGGCAGGTTGATCTCATATGTGCCGTTAAGAGAATTCACACTGAGAGAAGAACTTCTTACAGTTCTTACAACAGAGTCCCCATAAGCAAACGGATAGTCATTGAACACGACAACCTATCCAGCCTGCGGTGCATCAGATGCTTTACACCATACAGCATCAGGCTGGAAAGAAAAATCAGTAGTATTGAGAAGACCTTTATAGAACACAGCAGTCGTATCGGCGGACAGCTGTCCAAGCATATCTGCATCAGATATCTTATAGAAGTAATTTCCTTGTGCCGTGTACTCTCCGTCATACGCTGCGCGCTACTGCCACTACCCTATAACCAAACTTGCGTGATGATGGTTGTCATGTGCAAGATAGTTCGAGAACATACTGAACTTGCCGTCTCCGTAATAGCTTAGGCATGGCTGCCTGAGATTCCATCCCGGTGTCTTTGTAGCTTTACCGGCTGTCTATGGAGACAAATAATAGATTCCAGCCTAAGCTCCAGTACCTAATGTAGCCTAGATGATGGGTGACTAGTAGTATCCGGATCGCAATATAACCGCAGGGTCTGTGGAAAGCACGATGCCCTATACTCTGCTCTGCGGTGCCTATACAGACTGCCCTTGTGCTCCGGGAATGCCTAACAGAGCCGCTTTCGCAGGCTTGAAACAGGCTGATGACCCTTCAGAATCGAAATATACAAGGTCTCCTGTCTGTACAGATGCGTCGAGCACAGCCTACCACTGTATGACAGCGCTTTTGTTTGAAATTTGGTCAACACGTTGACTTATATCGTTGAGTACTGTCTATATGTAGTCAAGAGGCTGGTTGAGCTTATCAACAGTAGCCATCCCCTATGTGTACTTGGGTACCATGTAACTTTCAGCCATGTAAGCCTCCAATATTCATGCTCAGATTGAATATAAGTCCAGCACCATTGAGTCTGCACGTTGGCTATACCGGCACGCGGGCAAGCTACCAGCTATTTTCATCCAGCAGACATATATGTACTATTTTATCTTTTTGCTATTCAATCTACGAGTGATCTAATTTGTATGTATCGAAGCAGCATTTTATAGAGTTATCCTCAACAGAGACAGTTCCGTTCCTTACTACTTTACCTGTATCTGTAAGTCCTGTACAAGAGTTGACTGCCTGCAGAAGAGCACGCAACAACAGCTCAGATCCTTTATTTGTCAAAGTCATTGTACCTCTCCTTATACTGCAAGCCGTTATTCACGGATTCACTGTAATAAGCTATTGCTTTAGACGTCACCTGTAAGTCAGGCTATATCGTAACGTATGTCTGTGCAGCATATCTGTATATTATAGGTATAGCACCTAGCGCTGTGTTCTAAACAATCACACGAGCAGCTATACACATGTCTTTGTAGTTGGAAGACGGAGCTACAATGATAAAGCCGGAGTGCTTCCATACTGTGGACAAAAGGAATTGAGCGGGATTCATATTGTCTGGAAGCTGTATATACGGTATATTCAGATCAGCATTTAACTATGCGCACAGTCTTTGATACTGTATGTAGTTCTAACCTGTCAGCGGCAGTACATTGTTTACAGGACTCAGTCCGTCTCTGTTTGAAGCTGTGAGCACTCCGGCATCTGTAACAACAGGTATGCTCGCGATATCAGATGGAATGGTATCTTTCCATGTTATCACTCTCGGATAGTCAAGTGCGTTTTCAGATGCAACAAATAAAGGCTAACCCTTCAACACATACTGACCTTTAGTAACTATCGGAGAACCTTCACCGGTATATGTGTGGTCGCCTATAATGACTGTGCTGCCTTGTACATCTGATACAGTGCCCTACTGCCAGGCTACAGGACATTGTCCGACAGCTCCAAGTAACCGCAGAACATCTCGCTTGTTGCTGCCGTTAAGCTTTATGCTCCAGGCCGTCTACACAGCTCCCGGATACTTATACAACCAATAATTCGGAACCTACAGGATACCGGTAAAAGCATCCCTCAGTGTCTGATACTTCTAGTAGATGCCCCACAGCTAGTAACAGACTTTTATCTAACCGGCTACAGTGACTATAGTAGATCGGAATCCGAGCTGATCCAACGGCTGGTTGAACTTAATACATCCGTCCTGCACAGTATAGTCGGTATCGATATTGAGCAGGATATCAGGTGTGTCCACCTTATTCTGTATCTTTATCGGGATACCAAGCTGCTACAAAGTACTGTACTTAGTGCCCTACACAGTTTGCCCTATGGAAGATGATCCAATTACGAACTGTGTTATAGGTATTACAGCGCTGCTCTATGTCTAAGCATCAACCAGTATACGCACAGGGTGCCACTTATCAGGCTGCACCGTATATGCAACATGCAACTGATTGTCTATTTGCAGCAGCCTATCCCACAGCACCTATCCAGACACGTGCTGAAAGAACTTGCCAAGCAGCTAGATCAGCCATGTATCTTTCCATACCGTAGTCCAGAAATATCCGCATATTCTGCGAACAAGTTTAGCCCATTTCTACATTACAGCACCTCAAGTGTGATATATGCTGGCACTGTTGAGAAGTAATATGCTTGAGGATCCCACATATACAAACCTTGTCTGTATGTCAGGTCGATCTAGCCGTCAGAAGTGGTAAAGTTATAGTTGCCCCCATTAGTCACCGGCAAACTTGTCTGAATACCATATGGAAGTCTTAAATTGATGTCAGGATACTGCTGGTGCAGCGCCTAGGCAACCTAAGCCATATTCAATATATAGTCACCGACTTGTTTGCTGTTCACATATTGAGATATGAAAACCTTAAGTGACTATAAGGTATCCTATGTTATCGGCTGTGTGCTGTGTATATAGCCGGATATATGTACTGTTGCAGGTACAGCAGCTTTTACAAGGCAATCCTGTCCAAGGAAGGCGCCTGAAGAACTGTCCATATACTACTGCAGGTCTGTAATGCCGTTTACATACTACACAGTCACCTATACCGGAACCGAAACCGCGAGGGACTGGCGGAAGCGTATCTTGGCTGTCTGATATACAGTAAGTCTTGCTGCCTATGCAGATACAAGTGTGTTGGATGAACCATACTATACAGTGTATGTGCCTATCTATGTGCCTTGCTGGGCAGAAAGTACCTTTGTTACGCGTGTGAAACCGGCAATCTATCTGTCATCTTCTGCGGACACCTATATATAGTAGCCATCACTGTCATGTTTCATAGACTAGAACAGAAGCTTACCGAATGATGTCTGATTTGCCGTTTTCACATAGACATCAACTATGCCGCCATAAGGCACATCGAGGTTGTTGTTTCTGGCTCTGAAGCATCCAGGATCTTTGCTGCTTATTGCGTTGCAGCTCATAACCTGTACAGGAGCTTCCTACATCTTTATCCGTAGAGCTCCCAATGTTCCTATAGCAGATCCGCACCTGTCCTTACATCTGTTCATCATAGATGCGTCTGTCTAGCTCTAAGCTCCACCTGTTATCGGAGATGTAAGCTACGCCTGGTTGACATTGGCTATGTACGATGATACTGTGACCAGAGCCCCTTCCGGTATCTCCATGTAGCCGGATACAACAGAAACAACAGGAACATTGGTCTTGTACTGGCCATTAATGCTGTACATTTTTGTGTAATTGATGTCTTCAGTATCCTATAGAGGATTCACAGAGGCTATAGTTGTCTTCTAAGTGACAAAGATATGTCCGTCTATAGTAAACTGCGCGCCTTTAGTCACTCGAACAGAAGATGCAGTACAGGTAAGAGTCACAACACCTTTTGCGTATGTGCCCTGCTTTCTTGTGACAAAGTAATTACTTGCAACTATATCCGCAGTCTGGTTCTGTGTAAGCTGTGACTAGGACAGGTAACCTACAGACGTAGTTCTTAACCATGTCTACATCAGTTGATTTATCTTTGCGAATACATATGCATAAGGTCTTATCAACAGCTACCGTATGGTAGATGCTTTCTTTACATCAAGCTGCTGAGAGTAGTCCTGCATCAAATTGGTCAGTGTCTACTAGGCCTGCTGAAATTGAGTATTTGTTGGTTCTGTTAAATTCACGACAGTTCTCCAGTATATGTCTAGCCGTCTTTGAGCCGCAGGGTTATACTTAAGACTCCATTACTTGCAGATGCTGTAAGTGAGTCCATTTTGTCAATATCCTATGAGTCCAGCAGAGATCTCGCCTGTGCACATGCGTTGGAACCGAGAGATGTAAGAAGCTAGTCAGATGGCGTGTTTGAGCCTGATAACAAGTCTATCAATTGTGTTCCGGCATTTTCTCTGTAGCTGGAGGAAGACGAGCTGAGCATAAGCACAAGTATTTTCTGATACAGAATAAGCCCCTGTACAGAAGTTACTCCAAGCACATGTGGCTATATAAGCATTGTTTTAGGCTACGTGAACTGCATATCCTTCATAAGTACACATCTCCAGCTGTACTGTTAGCCCATGCTTTTCCAAGCGTTTCCTGGACACCGGCAAGCAGTCTCGATTTTCTTTTCTAAGTACAAGTCAGTAAGTCTCTGCTTATACGGAATATCTATCCGTACTGCTAAAATGTAGATACCTGTGCAGACTGATCCTTATTACTCTGCAGATGGGACAGGAACTGAGGCTGCAGAATCTAATCCAGGTTTGTCAGGTACAGCTATGCCTATGCAGGTTTCTGTGCCTAAGTTGCCCGATATTGCTGACTGCCGTCCACTATATCCTATAGAGATTCTAAACGGAGGTTCATCGCATACCTGATAAACTTATCGTGCTGCTGCAATGAGCAGCCGGTTGGCTTTTCTCCGCCTTCCTATATAAGTTTTCTCATACGAGACCTCTGACCTAACTCATGAGCTGCTGTATCCTGTTCTTTCTCTGTGATACAGCCCCAGGTGATATATGCAGTTTCTCAGCTATCTGATTATTGGACAGCGGCTTTGTTTTGTACCCGGATGTCCACTACATTATCTTTTTATCTACAGGAGATACAGATGAGTAGACATAATTATAGTAATCCCTGTCCGTGACATCAGACGCTCCAAGCATCTAGTGTCCCTACGGATCTTGAGACATTGTCTAACTTATGGTAACAGAGGATTGCTAACGCAGCTTATCCAGTTTGCGCTTGGAGATATACAGAGCCTAGCTCAGCTACTAATCAGTAGGCGGTCTTCCCAGGTCACTCTACAGCTAAGCTGTTTTATTGTCCAGCATCTGTTTCATGTAGACCTGATTCTAAGGGATATGAATGATATTCTAACGCTACCTTCTGAGTCTGTTGAGTCTTTGAAGGTTTGAAAACACGAAGGTCTTTGGAGACACTTTCTTTGTTACATCGTAGTTACGCAGACTCTGCAAGGCATAGGATGTAGCTTTTATTCTGAATGTGTTCTATTGTCCAGGTGTATAGGTATGAAGCGCACTGTCGATAGTTGGCCTGATGAAGTCCAATATCTGTTTGGTCGTATCAGGCGTGCTTTTCTTCTGCCAAACGGATATGGTATGCACGATCTCATCTTGCGTCGGATTTACATGTTAAGTCCCAGAACT
>ERZ1023658.511-NODE-511-length-10326-cov-38.900789_pt1 | contig 10326 bp, 10 predicted proteins | sample MGYA00380339_ERZ1023658 | MGnify/ENA primary metagenome ERZ1023658 (study PRJEB33179, sample SAMN07448981) | human gut metagenome | biome: Human-gut; feature: Human associated habitat; material: Faeces | host: Homo sapiens | place: India: Bhopal | collected... | reverse complement strand
GATGAGTTTTTCAAATATTTGTTGTAATGTTGCACTTGCTTTTTGACTCTGCCTTGGGCGACATTGCCAATAAATTTTTGCGGATTATGATTTTATCGATATCTTTGTGTCCGACAATTTTGTCGAACAAATTTGTCGGACACCTTTGTCCAACATTAAGAAGCTGTTTTGAATTGTTTGTTTGAAGGGTTGAGAGTGAAAAACTTCAGTTTCGACCGCTTCTTCCCAAGGAAGATAGCGGTGTTGTCTGACTGAAGAAACGGGAAGAAAATGAAGATTTTTTCACCTCAAAGAACATTTCAAACAATCCAAAATATCTTCTAATGTCTAAATGAATACTTGATCGGCAAAATTGTCATAAAATAGTACTGATGCGTTAATAATTACAGATAAGGAACATGAAATAATAAGTTGCTTCAGATTAAGAGAAGATTTTCGAGGATAGATCTTTTTTTGAAGAAGGAGTGTGCCGGTGGCACATGACTGATGAGAAAAGAGATATATACCGAAAAGATTCCTTAAGATGATGCAGGTTATTTTTTGAAGGTTACTAAAGTAAGTTCTGAAAAATCCTTATTTCAAATGAGTAGTTGAGGGGCTGTCATAAACCTTCAGTACAAACTAATTTCAAATCGAGGTTATAGTAGAATATTGTTAAACTTTGCAATGTTAATAAGTTACGAACATAGATGCGAAAGTTAGCGCATCACTAATAGTCATAAAACATAAAACATAAAGCATAAAACATACTAATCATCAAAGAATTATGAGATTTGCAATAACAGCGTTTGTGGTCATCGGGGCGGTGAAGATACTGCTCACGGAGGAATATATTCCTGAAAATGATGACAAATAGTGGAAATGCGGTTGGCGAAGTTCCGGGAGCGATTCAAGTCAAACGGTGAAATGAATATAATGGAACAACGAATATGGCAGAGGAGACTTTAGACACGGCCGCGAAAATCCTCAAGGCGGCGGAAGAGGAGTTTATGGAGAAGGGCTACGGCAACGCCAAGATGATGTCCATCGCGGCAAGGGCCGGAGTAAGCCATTCCATGCTGCACTACTACTACCGATCCAAGGGGAAACTCTTCCAGATGATCTTCGACGAGAAGGCAAAACTGATCGTCAGCATTCTCGAGGGAGTGCATGACAAAGAGATCAGTTTCAAGGAAGTCATAAGTCATTTTGTAATGAATCAGTTCGACCTGATGCGTAAGAACGACAGGTTTGTCTGGTTCATGATCGACGAGCTGATCCACAACAAGGAGAACCTGACCAAGATCATGGAGATTGTGCTTCCGAAGGTCACGGGCTACATCCAATGCGTCAATGACATGCTGGAGAAGGAGGTGAAGGCAGGTAATGTCAAGGAAATCAAGCTTATGGATCTGATTGTGAACATCGTCTCCATCAACGTCGCCTCGTTTCTCTTCCTTCCGGTCCTCGGTCAGATCATGCCGGAGGCTGACATCAACCGATACCTTGACGAACGCAGGCGGAGCAATGTGGGGTTCATCCTTGATTCGATAATGATAAAATGAGAATGAACAAAATCCTGATTACAGCGGCCACGCTCATCTGCCTCGCCCTGCCGGTGAGCGGCCAGATGAGCGGCAGGGCAACCGATCCGGCCGGCAGCATGGCCGGCGGCATCGAAAACGGCCAGCCCGGCGGCAGGGCAGTCACCATCGAGGAATGCCATGGTGCGGCGGAAAAGTACTTCCCGCTGGTACGGCAGTACGAACTGACGCTCTCGAATCTGGAGATCAATTATAAAAAGGTCGAGTCCTACATCGAGAACGGGGTGGCCGGGCAGGCCGATCCGGACGCTATCAGGATCCAGCAGCTGAAAACAAAACAGATAGATAAATGAAAAAGACTCTTACATATTCATCATTGCTGGTCCTTGCGCTGGCGATGACCGCCTGCGGGAAAGGCAACAAGGTTTACGACGCCTCAGGAGTTTTTGAATCAACGGAGGTGACGGTTTCGGCCGAGGGAAACGGAAAGATAATGAGTCTGGATCTTCAGGAAGGAGACAGGCTTGAGGCCGGAGCCGTTGTCGGGTGCATTGACACCGTGCAGCTTTACCTCAGCAAAATCCAGCTGGAGGCCAGCCGCAGGGCCGTCGGGAGCGGCAGACTGAACATTTCCAGACAGATAGCCGCCCTGGAAAGCCAGATCGCCAAACAGAGACAGGAACTGGACAGGTTCACGAAACTGGAACAGGCCGGAGCGTCGAACCGCAAGCAGGTTGAGGACATCCAGGCCCAGCTTGACATCCTCGAACGCCAACTGGCCGCCCAGAAGGAAAGCCTTCAGAACACCAACAGCAATGTCTCTGGACAGGCCGACGCCCTTGAGGCACAGATGGCGCAGCTTGAGGACAGAATCCGCAAGTGCGTCATCACCAGCCCGGTAAGTGGAACTGTACTGGCGAAATATTCAGAAGCGGGAGAACTCGCCGTGCAGGGACGCGCGCTGTTCAAGGTGGCGGATCTTGAAAGCATCAGAATCCGCGCCTACATCACGGCCGACCAGCTGACGAATGTCAAACTCGGACAGGCGGTCAAGGTCTATGCTGATCAAGGCGCGTCCGGAAGAAAGGAATATGACGGCACGCTCATCTGGATCTCTGACAAGGCGGAATTCACTCCGAAGACCATCCAGACACGGGACGAGAGGGCTAATCTTGTCTATGCCGTGAAGATCGCCGTGAAAAATGACGGCCTGATTAAACTTGGAATGTACGGAGAAGTCAAATTCTGATGATGAACGGTTCATTGACAGAATCAGCGGTACTGGCCGAAGGGCTTGTGAAGTCCTACGGCAAGGTCAAGGCATTGGGCGGGGTCTCGCTCGATGTCCGGCACGGTGAGACATTCGGGATCATCGGCCCGGACGGAGCCGGGAAATCCACACTGTTCCGCCTGCTGACCTCCCTGCTGGTACCGGACAGCGGATCGGCTCAGGTCGAAGGACTCGACACCGTGAAGGATTACCGCGAGATCAGGAAGATCATCGGTTATATGCCAGGAAAGTTCTCTCTGTACCAAGACCTTACGGTTGAAGAGAACCTGACGTTCTTCGCAACGCTGTTCGGCACGACGATAGATGAGAACTACCACCTGATAGAGGACATCTACAAGCAGATCGAGCCGTTCAAGGCAAGGATGGCCGGAAAGCTGTCCGGTGGAATGAAGCAGAAGCTGGCCCTTTGCTGCGCACTGATCCACAAGCCGAAGGTCCTGTTTCTGGACGAGCCGACGACCGGTGTGGATCCTGTCTCCAGAAAGGAGTTCTGGGATATGCTCGGAAGGCTGAAGAACGACGGGATCACGATTCTGGTCTCGACCCCGTATATGGACGAGGCCGGAAGATGCGACAGGATAGCCCTCATAAGGAACGGGAAGTTCCTGACAGTCAACAGTCCGGCCGGCATCATAGCGGAGTTCCCGGACAGGTTATATTCAGTCCGATCTGACAGGATGCACGCCCTGCTGGGAGACCTGCGGGCATATTCAGGAACGGTCAGGGCCTTCTCGTTCGGAGAATCCGTGCACCTTTCCACGGGGGATGGATTCAGCGAGGACGACCTCAGGAAGTTCCTGCAGGACAGGAAACACAATAATGTGGAAATAAATGCGATCCGACCGTCCGTGGAAGATTGCTTTATGAGAATATGATGACGGAAGTAATTCATACAGAGAACTTGACAAAGCGTTTCGGGACGTTCACAGCCGTGGACCACATCTCGTTCGATGTGCATAAAGGCGAGGTGTTCGGATTCCTGGGAGCCAACGGAGCCGGAAAGACCACGGCGATGAGGATGTTGTGCGGACTGAGCAAGCCGACTTCCGGCACCGGCACGGTGGCTGGCTTCGACATCGCACGGCAGCCGGAGATGGTCAAGAAGCACATCGGGTATATGAGCCAGAAGTTCTCCCTCTACGAGGATATGACCGTGAAGGAGAATCTGGTGCTGTTCGGAGGAATCTACGGAATGAGCCGCAAGGAGATCGCGGAGAAGACTGACGTACTCCTTAATGAGCTGAATTTCAGTTCCGAAAAGAACACGATGGTCAAGGAACTTCCACTTGGTTGGAAACAGAAACTGTCGTTCTCGGTCTCGATCTTCCACAGGCCGGGAATCGTCTTTCTGGACGAACCGACTGGAGGGGTGGATCCGGTGGCCAGAAGGCAGTTCTGGGAACTCATCTACAAGGCGGCCGATGACGGAATCACCATATTCGTGACCACTCATTATATGGATGAGGCTGAATATTGCGACCGCGTCTCGATTATGGTGGACGGTCAGATCAAGGCTTTGGACTCCCCTGCCGCGTTGAAGCAGAGTGTTGGAGCGGAGAGCATGGACGAGGTGTTCCGCCGTCTTGCAAGAGAAGCCAAAAGAGATGGAGAGTAACAACAGATGAAGTCTTTACTAGCATTCATACAGAAGGAGTTCCGACATATCCTTAGAGACAGGTGGACTCTGCTCATCATAGTCGGGATGCCGATCGCGCAGCTTCTGCTGTTCGGATTCGCCATCACCACCGAGGTGCGCAACGCCTCCGTGGCCGTGTTCGACCCTGTAAATGACGAACTCACGACACGCATCATCGAACGGATGAATGCCAGTGAATATTTCAACGTCAGCGAAAGGATCACAGACATCGACAGGATCAACGACATCTTCAGGGAAGGCAAGACCAGCCTTGTGATGGTCTTCAGCGACAACTTCTCGAACGATGTACTTAACGGAGAAGCGTCCGTGCAGCTGATCGCCGACGGGACGGATCCGAACCAGGCCTCGATGATCACGGCCTACGCCGCCAACATCCTGGCCACCTGCCAGCAGGAGATCACCGAGAAAAGCGGAATGGCAGGAGCGACGATCACCCCGGTCATCAGAATGCTCTATAACCCCCAGGGCAAGAGCGCCTATAATTTCGTGCCTGGAGTTATGGGCTTGATTCTGATGCTGATCTGCGCGATGATGACAGCCGTAGCGATTGTCCGGGAAAAGGAAACCGGCTCGATGGAAGTGCTGCTCACCTCCCCGATAAGCCCGATGATGATCATCATCGCCAAGGCGATTCCGTATCTGGTGCTGTCAATCTTCGATCTGGTGCTGATCATTGTCTGCGCAGTGTTCGTGATGGGCGTCCCGATCGCCGGAAGCCTGTTCTCGCTGGCTCTGGTCTCGATCCTGTTCCTGATCTGCACACTGTGCCTGGGGCTTCTGATCTCAACTATGGTCGAGACCCAGATGGCTGCGATGATAGCCTCCGGAATGGGTCTGATGATGCCGACGATGCTGCTGTCCGGACTGATATTCCCGATTGAGAGTATGCCACGCATCCTGCAATGGATCTCCACGATCGTCCCGGCGCGCTGGTACATCCAGTCGATCAAGATGATAATGATCCAAGGCACGCCGCTAAGCTACACACTGCCGGAAATCGGAGTGCTGTCCCTCATCACAGTCATACTCATAGCATTGAGTGTCAAGAATTTCAAGACAAGATTAACTTAAGAATATGTTATCGTTCCTCATAGAAAAAGAGTTCAAGCAGCTGGCTCGGAACAAGATCATCCCGAGGATGCTGGTGGCGCTGCCGCTGATGGCGATGCTGGTCTTCCCTTGGGCGGCGAACCTGGAGATCAAGAACGTTCGTGTGGATGTGGTTGACAACGACCATAGTCCGCTGTCGCAAAGGCTTGTGGCAGAGATCGGAGGATCGGCCTATTTCAACATCTCCGGCACATCGGACTCCTACCCTGACGCGTTGCGCAAGGTCGATTCCGACGAGGCGGACATGATATTCGTGGTCCCTCAGAACTTCGAGAAGGATCTTGTGAACGGCCAAGGCACGCAGATCCAGATCGCCGCCAACTCCGTGAACGGCACCAAAGGTACGCTCGGTTCGTCCTATATGGTGTCAATGATCTCAGGATCAACGGCTCTGCGGGAATATTCAGAGAAGGTGAAGGTCACTTCCGCAGGGCAGGATATTCCTTCATTCTCGGTGAGCCCGCTCTACAAGTTCAACCCGTCGCTTGATTATAAGGTGTTTATGGTGCCGGCGCTGATGGTGATGCTTCTGACAATCATCTGTGGCTTCTTCCCGGCCCTCAACATCGTGGGCGAGAAGGAAAGCGGCACCATCGAGCAGATCAACGTCACCCCGGTAGGCAAGTTCCAATTCATTCTGGCAAAGCTGATCCCGCTCTGGATCATCGGCATCGTGATAATGGGTTTAAGTCTGCTGCTCGCCAAAATCATCTACGGAATAGCCCCGGCCGGCAGCATCTGGACACTTATGCTTTTCACCGGAGTATATATTCTTGTGGTGTCCGGGTTGGGACTCGTGATCTCTAACTACGCCTCGACCATCCAGCAGGCGATGTTCGTGGGATTCTTCTTCATTATGATCTTCTTCCTGATGGGAGGAATGTTCACTCCGGTCAGCAGTATGCCGGACTGGGCGCAAGCGATAACAATCGTCAATCCTCTTAAATATTTCATTGAGGTGATGCGTCTTGTTTACCTGAAAGGTAGTAAATTAGTGGATATGATTCCTCAGTTCCTCGCTTTGTGCGGCTTCGCGGCCGCGTTCGGAAGCTGGGCGATCATCAGTTACAAGAAATCAAGTTAATATTCAAATATGAACAGGACATCTGAATATGCTCTAACCATTGTGGTGCCTGTCTTCAACGAGGAGGACAATATCCACAATCTGGAAAAGGCTCTGACCGAGTTCATTCCTGTCAGCAAGGTCAAGACCTGCGCGCTGTTCGTGGACGATGGTTCTAAAGATGGCAGCCTCAAACTGATCCAGGAGGTCTGCTCCCGCAACAAAGACATCTTCTACATCAGCTTCTCAAAGAACGCCGGACTCAGCGCCGCGATAAAAGCCGGATTCGACTATGCCTTCTCTGAATATGTCGGCTATATGGACGCTGACCTTCAGACCACACCGGAGGATTTCAACCTGCTGCTGGACGGAATGAAGGAGCACACCTTGATGACTGGCTACAGGGCGAACCGCAAAGACACGGCGTTCAAGCGGATCCAGTCCAAAATCGCCAACGGATTCAGGAATATGATGACTCACGACGGGGCGAAGGACACCGGTTGCCCCCTCAAGATCATCCGCACGGACGCGGCCAAGAAAATCCCGATGTTCAAGGGAATGCACAGATTCCTGCCGGCGCTTATCCTGCTCCAGGATGGCGGCAGTTTCGGACAGGTTCCGGTAAGGCATTTCCCACGCACGGCAGGCACATCCAAGTTCCATCTCTGGAACAGGCTCTGGGGACCTTTCGCGGACTGCTTCGCCTACAGGTGGATGAAGCCACGGTACATCAACTACTCCGTGGGGAAGGACAATGTCAACGATGAGCGAAATTAATCTTCTGGAATATGTTTGACAACATCCCCGTCTGGCTTACCTTCACCTTGGGTTTCTCCGCCCAGACATTCTTCGGATTGAGGACAGCGCTCCAATGGCTGAAATCCGAGATGGCTCATGAATCGGTCTCCCCGGTGTCCTACTGGATCTTCAGCGTGATCGGAGCGTGCCTGATGTTCATCTACGGAGTCTTGAGGAATGATTTCTCCATCATCCTCGGACAGTTCATCGCCTACTTCATCTATCTTTGGAACCTGAATGCCAACGGGATATGGAACCGTATGAAGATCCTCACAAGAATTCTGCTGGCAGCTCTTCCGTTTGTAGCCGCCATGCTTCTGTTCAAGGACGCCCGGGGATATTCACAGAACTTCTTCCGCAACAGCGACATTCCGGTGTGGCTTGTGGTGTTCGGCTCAACCGGTCAATTGATGTTCACGCTGCGGTTCGTCTATCAGTTTGCCTTCTCACACCACTGGCATACATCCGTGCTTCCGAGGGGATTCTGGATCATCAGCATCGTAGGTTCCGGAATGATCATCATCTACGGAATCATAAGACTCGATCCTGTGCTGATCCTCGGGCAGATGTTCGGTTTTGTCGTTTACGCAAGGAATCTGATCCTGGGATCAGGCAAAAAAGAATCTTCAGATGAAAAATAACACTCTACAGCCAGGGAAGGGCAACATATTCACCCGCCATCCGATGATGACGGTCTTCGTCTTCACTTTCGTATGCCTTTTTCCGGTGATGCTGACGAGGGATTTCACGCCGTCCAACGAGTTGAGGTATCTCAGCATAGCGAACGAGGCCCTTGCGGACGGACATATATTCGCATTCTACAACCACGGACTGGCCTACGCTGACAAACCACCGCTTTATTTCTGGATTGTGATGCTGTGCAGACTGTTGTTCGGGCATCACAGCTGCCTTGCGTTGTCGATGTTCTCGTTGATCCCGGCGTTCGTCATCACGGGGATAATGGACAAGTGGGTGATGAAAGGCAAGTCAGCGATGGACAGAATGGCTCTGGCCGGAATGACGCTGACCTGCGTTATGTTCCTCGGGACTATGATCGTGCTGAGGATGGACATGCTGATGTGCCTGTTCATCGTGCTGGCTCTCTGGACCTTCTATCGGATGTACTCAGGGGACGGAGCGCGAAGATCGGATTCCGTGATGCTGCCGGTGTGGATATTCCTCGCCCTTTTCACAAAGGGACCTGTGGGGCTCCTTATGCCGCCGCTGTCCATCGCCGTGTTCCTCATCGTGAAGCGTGACTGGAAAGGGTTCGGCAAGTACTTGGGTCTCAAGACTTGGGGCATCATCGCCGGGCTTGCGGCCCTTTGGATCGGCTGTGTCTGGATCGAGGGCGGATCGGAGTACATCAACAACCTTTTGGTAAAACAGACAGTCGGGCGGGCCGTCAACGCCTTCACCCACGCCAAGCCGTTCTTGTTCTATCTCGTGGCTATTATCTGGTGTCTGGCACCGTACAGCCTGCTGTTGGCCGGGACGTTTGTCGCCTCGCTGCTGCCGGTTCGGAATACATGTGTTGAAGAGACTTCCGGCCAAGCACAGTCAAAAGTCGGTATTTCTGACACATCAGATGCGTCGAATTGCCCAAAACAGGGCCGTTCCGACTTAGAGATTCTTTTCCTCTGCACGATCCTCTCCACAGTCGCGATGCTGTCCTCCTTCAGTTCCAAGCTGCCGATCTACCTCGTGCCGGTCTTCCCGTTCTGCGTCTATCTGTTTCCTATCGTGCTTGACCGCATCGGGGAGAGAGGATGGATGCGATGGGGTGTAGGAATATTCTCGATCATATTCACAGTCATTGGTTTGGCCGCATTGCCGGTTCTTTTCGGGGCTGTCAAAATCCCGGCTCTCAATGACCTTTTGACTGAATATCCTTTCGCCCTCGAAGCCCCGATAATCAACGGCATAATTCTTCTGACTTTGGCGAATATTCTGGGAATATGGTTCCTGCTCAAACGGAAAGTCTGGAATATTCCCGCACTCCTTTTGGGTGCAGGTCTTTTCCTCGCGGTGTTCTCCGCTTCGGCGGTCGTCAAGGACATCAATCCGTACATCGGCTACGGCTCCATCTGCTCGAAGGTTCCCGAAGGTACCGATGTCGCCACGGTCTTCCTGCACAGACCAGAGAACATCGATGCCTACATCGGCCGTCAGATCACCGACTACGGCAAGGAGCCGGAACGCCTTGTGGAAGCGGTCTCCGCCTCCGACAAGCCTCTGACAATCATCACACGCACGTCAAGACTGGAAACAATCCCTGAATTACAGAAACTCTTCAGCAATGGCACCGTCCTTTACTCCGGGCCTTACTGCCTGACGACTATAAGCAAGAAGTAGCCCAGTTGCTTCGGCACTTCGACAAGTTCAGCGACCTATGGTTCAGCAAGTCAGCTACGGACCTATGGTTCGGTAAGCCAGCTACCGGCCTATGATCCGGCAAGATCAACAACAGGCCAATTGTTCTGCGAATCGGCGACGGGACGATGGCTCTACAAACAGGCGACGGGACGATGGTGCCGCAAACAGGCTGTCGGCCGATTCCGGTCACTGAGCGTATCTAAGTGACCAATTGAATCATGGAAGTTGGGCAATCATACAAAACAACTCAGAATCCTTGGTTTATGTGAAATGTTATTTGCCAGCCGTGACGAAGTGGTTTCTTTAGTGGTATTAACGAATAAATTTCTGTTTTTTATATTTCTTATAGGTTTCTTTTCGTTATTTACGTTTATTGTGCATATTATTGCGGTTCAAATATTTATTTAAATTTTGAACCATATGTATTTCAATGAAAAGAAACAGGAACTCGCTCCGTTCGTGAACCTGAGGAGCGACGTCGGATTCAAGGCGGTGTTCGCCGACAAAA
>ERZ1023658.510-NODE-510-length-10385-cov-15.172023_pt1 | contig 10385 bp, 4 predicted proteins | sample MGYA00380339_ERZ1023658 | MGnify/ENA primary metagenome ERZ1023658 (study PRJEB33179, sample SAMN07448981) | human gut metagenome | biome: Human-gut; feature: Human associated habitat; material: Faeces | host: Homo sapiens | place: India: Bhopal | collected... | reverse complement strand
CACTCTCTTCAACCTTAGGCTCTGCTTCTACTTTTGTCTCAACTGCCTTTTCTGCAACTTTCTCATCTTTCATAGGTATTAGTGAAGTCATCTCTTCAGGAGTATAAATTTTTCTTTCGCCTACTATACCAAGCGTCTTGCCATCAAAGAACTTATGTATAATTTTATCAAGTTCTACTGTATCGATAGGCATTGGTAAATAACCATCAAAACCTTCAGCAAGATACTTTTCTCCCATACCATTCATTACATTAGCTGTTAAAGCAATTATAGGAGGAATTTCATAATCATCTAATCTACGAAGTATTCTAATTGTTTCAATACCATCCATACCAGGCATCATATGATCTAAGAAAATAATATCATAATGATTACCATATTTAAATTTATAAATACAATCTTTACCAGAATTAGCAGTATCAACTTTAAAATTATACTTTTTAAGTAATCTCTCAGAAACTTTCAAATTTAATTGACTATCATCAACTACCAAAGCCGTAAAGTCCGTACAATCCAAGAAATCAGTTACCCTAGTTGTCACATTAGTCTGTGTAACACTACCGATAGGCGTTGGATCAATAACCTTTAAAGGTACATCAACATAAAATGTTGTACCTACTTCATATTCACTCTCAAACCAGATTTTACCACCCATTAAATCAACAAATTTTTTAGTAATTACAAGACCTAAACCTGTACCTTCAATTTCATTAGAAACAGCATTATCAAGTCTAGAGAATTTTTCAAAGAGCTTACCAAAATCCTCTTTCTTAATACCATAACCAGTATCTGAAATTTTAATATGTAAAAGTATAGAATCAACACCATTCTTCTCTGCTACCATTGATACTCTAATCTTACCAACTTCTGTATACTTAACAGCATTATTAGTAATATTTAATAATATTTGATAAAGTTTAGTAGCATCTGCATAAACCTTAGAAGGAATTTGTTCATCCATATCAACATATAGCTTAACTGGACTATTACCCAATCTAGATTCAATAACACTAGATAAATCCTTAACTATCTTTGCAATACTACATTCTCTATTTGCTAAAGTATCATTACCAGATTCAATCTTAGAAATATCTAAAATATTATTAATAATATCCACTAAATTAGTACCAGCAGTAGCAATACTTTGAATATCAGTTCTAGCATTTTCCTCATTAAATTCATTTGTATTAAGTAATGAATCACTAAAACCTATAATAGCATTCATAGGTGTTCTAATTTCATGAGACATATTAGATAAGAAATCTGTCTTAGATTTATTGGATTTATCAATATCAGATTTTAAATCATCAATTTCACTAACTAAATGAATATCAGGATTCTCAATAATAAAATATAAGAAGAACACCTGTAAAGAACAACAAATTACATAAATACAAACTTGATTAATAAATATTTGTGCTACAAGCATAATAGCCATGACAATCATAATAAGTGTAATAGCAACTCTTCTTTTTACCTCAGATTGACTACAAGTAGTATGTGTAGCAACGAGTACACACGTACACATTAATGTCAAACAAGCAAGAGTTATATATTCAGCAAGACCAGAAATAAATCCAGAACTAAGAATATTCAAATTAGCCTTAGGTAAAACTAAATAAACAATAAATATTAAGAAAATAGAAATCACTATAACTAATATTCTAGGACTATTCTTACATAGTTCTTTAAACGATTTAAAATTTAAATTACATAAATAAACAAAACAATATATACAAAACAATCCTATCCATAGGATAAACCCTAACCAATGAATAATAGCAATAACATTAGAAACAATAGGAGAATTTAAATATCCAACTGAAAGAATATACACAAGTTCAGAGATTAATACAAAAAGTACTAAAATTAAATTAATTGAATACAATTTACTTCTTAAAACTGGTTCTCTAACCTTAGAATAGTATATAGTTGTTAAAAAGCCAGTAAATGCTAAACAAGTTAAAACAAGAAATAAACTAGTTGAAATATTTTCTCCTAAATTAAATATACTAGTCATTAAAATCATTCACCATCACCTCCTAAATACTTTTGCAAAATTTTATGCAAATCTTTATATTTAAACGGCTTAGCCAGATAATCGGTAAATCCTTCACTAATATATCTATCTCTAGAACCAGAATAAGAATTAGCCGTTAAGGCAATAATTGGAATTGTGCAACCATCATCTCTTAAAATATGAACAGTAGCAATACCATCTAAATCCGGCATCATATGATCTAAAAATACCACATCATAATTATTTTTCTTAATTAATTCAATACAATCTCTACCATTCAAACAACTACTAATTTCTAAATTAAATTGTTCCAATAAACGTGTAGCTAACTTAATATTAACAATATTGTCATCAACAACCAATACTTTTTTGCCAGATAAATCAAGTGGTTTGCTTTCAACTACCCCAGAATTATCAAAGGAAATAGCTCCAACTTTCATATCATCAATAACAACTTGATCAAGACTAATAAGATACCTAGTACCCTTTCCTTTTTCATTTCTAAAATCAATTGTTCCACCCAACATCTCTATAAGTCTTTTAGCAACAATAAGTCCCAACTTAATACTATCTGTACCAATAGATGAGCCACCCTCAGAAAAATCCTCAAAACTTCTATTAAATTCTGCCTCTGTCATTTCATGACCAGTATTAGCAACAATTAAACTCAACTTATAAATATCCCCAACATAAGCTCCACCAACATCCAAAGATACACTACCAAATTTAGTATGACTAATAGCATTGGCTAAAATATTAACTAATATTTTATATATTTTATCAGAATCTCCCTTAAACTTAGTAGGAATATTACCATCAACATTTATTTTAAAGTCTAATACATCACGGCTCACTTTAGCAGATGTAATACTATTAATTTCCATTAATAAATCTTCAATTCTATACTCTTTATTCTCTAAAGTTTCCTTACCAGATTCAATTCTAGAAACATCCAAGATATTATTAATAAGTTCTAGTAAATCACCAGAAGCTTGTTTAATATCTTTAACATCATGCTTAACCATATCCTGTGTTAAATGTTTTTCCTCAAGTAAAGCCTGACTAAATCCTAAAATAGTATTCATAGGTGTTCTAATTTCATGAGAAATACTTGCTAAAAAATCACTTTTAGCTTTATTTGCAGCCTCAGCTTCACGACGACTTTCTTCAGCTTGAGCTAACAACTTAGTATCCTGGCTTTCAACTGTAAAAAAGAAAGCATTTATTAAAAATACATACATTATATAAATCATATTAAAACGATAATTAAAGAAAACAAATACAATTATTGAAAAGAATAAAAATACTATACTAAAATATGCTACAGGAGCATTTAACTCTTTAGGATTAGTTTTCTTATACTTCCATAGCATAATAACAGAACCAAATGCTCCCATTAAAGATAAAACATATATAGGATACATTCCGGGACCACCAATCAATAAATAATTAGGATTTATATTAGCATGATATACAATTGGCAACATAAAAGTAAGTAAATAAATTAACATATCAATAACTATTAAAGAAACACCAAGTATTCTTCTAACCTTAGTATAATTTGCAATAAGAGATTCATTTATTGTAACCGAATAAATATAAACTAACGAAATAGAAGTAAAAATTATGTCAGCTAAAATATGGATTCTACATAATATTTCCGTAAAAACTGGATGCTTATCCATACCAGCTATTGCACAGACACAACCTATATCAAGAAAGCCTAAAAATACTAAAAAAATTACTAAAATTGTAAAAAATAAATTAGCTATTTTTCTTTCACTTTTTACTCTCCTTTTCCATAAGTATAAACACATTATAACAATTGAATAGCATAATCCAACTAAACTTATTGCAGAACTAAATAACACAAAGCACACTCCCTTTAAAGTAGTTAAAATAACAAAATATCCTAACTTTCCATCTTCTATTATCTAAAACTAATTTTACAATAAATATAATGAAAAGACAACCAATTACAGAAAAAAAGAATGACAAGTTTGCATTCTTTAATCTTTAATATTCCATTTCCAATTTTGAATATATGGCATATCCTCTCCATACTCTCTAATATAGTTTTTATGTTTATTTAGCATATCCAAACACCAATCAACAAGAGCTTTAGAAACATCAGTATACCTTGGTATTTCTTTTAATGCCGCTATTACTAAATGGAATCTATCTATTTCATTTTGTACTCTTATATCAAAAGTAGTTGTGATTGTTCCTTCTTCTTTATATCCATGTACATGAATATTTCTATTTTCTCTTTTATATGTCAATTGATGAATTAATGATGGATATCCATGAAAATTAAATATAATTGGTTTATTCTTTGTAAATATAGCATTATATTCTTGATCACTCATACCATGTGGATGTGTCTCCGGAGATTGTAACTTCATTAAGTCAACTACATTAACTACTCTAATCTTAATACCCTTAACTGTCTTTCTTAATATATCAACTGCTGCTAGTGTCTCAAGGGTTGGTGTTTCTCCACAACAAGCCATTATAACATCAGGGTTTCCACAATCATTACTAGCAAAATCCCAAACTCCTAATCCCTTAGTACAATGTTCTTTTGCTTGTTCCTTAGTTAACCATTGAGGTCTAGGATGTTTAGAAGCCACTATTACATTTACATAATTCTTAGTTCTAATACAATGTTCAAAACAAGAAAGTAAACAATTAGTATCTGGAGGTAAATACATTCTAACAACATCAGCTTTTTTCGTAACCAAATGATTCAAAAAGCCTGGATCTTGATGCGTATATCCGTTATGGTCTTGTTGAAAAACATGTGATACAAGTAAATAGTTTAAAGATGCTATTGGTGCTCTCCAAGGAATTTGATTACATACTTTTAACCATTTAGCATGTTGACTAGCCATTGAATCAACTATTCTAACAAACGCCTCATAACTATGAATAAAACCATATCTACCAGTAAGTAAATATCCTTCTAACATACCTTGACATAAATGTTCAGACAAATATGAATCCATTACTCTACCAGTATTAGATAAATACTCATCATCTGGTCTAATATTCTTAAAGTTCCAAGTTCTATTTTCAACTTCAAATACATGGTTGAATCTATTAGATAAAGCCTCATCTGGTCCAAATATTCTAAAGTTCTTATTCTCTTTATTTAAAACAAATACATCTCTTATATATTTACCAAGCTCCATTGTATCTTGTCCAACTATACATCCTGGAGTCTTAACATCAACGGCATAATCTTGCCAATTAGGTGTATTTATCTCTTTTAATAATAATCCCCCATTAGCATAATTACTAGCTGCCATACACTTACTTGGAGCAGGACACAATTCTCTAAGTTCTTTTATAAGTCTACCATTCGCATCAAATAACTCTTCTGGATGATAACTTAGTAACCATTTTTCTATTACTTTTATATTCTCAGGATTCTCTCTAGTTATTGGAATTGGTACTTGATGAGCTCTAAAACTTCCTTCCATTTTTTTAGAACCAACTTCTTTAGGACCAGTCCAGCCTTTTGGTGTAGTTAAAACAATCATCGGATAATTTCCAACACCAGTTTTCTTAATCTTCTTTATATCCTTAACAACCTTATCTAATGTTTCGGCCATTTTCTCATGCATTTTCATAGGATCAGATCCAGAAACAAAATATGGTTTCCAACTAAGTCCATAGAAAAAATCTTCCATTTCTTCTATACTCATTCTACCAAATATAGTAGGATTAGCTATCTTAAAGCCATTACGATGTAAAATTGGTAAGACAACACCATCAGTCTTAGGATTTAAAAATTTATTTATATTCCAAGAAGTTGCTAAAGGACCAGTTTCTGCTTCACCATCACCTATAACACAAGCCGCTATTAATTCCGGATTATCTAAAACCGCTCCTGCTGCATGTGATAAACTATACCCTAATTCTCCACCCTCATGAATAGATCCTGGAGTCTCAGGTGCAACATGTGAAGATACTCCACCCGGAAAACTAAATTGCTTACATAACTTTTTAAGTCCTGCCTCATCCTCAGTTATTTCTGGATAAAACTTAGTATATACTCCCTCTAAATAATTATTAGCAATCATCGCCTGACCACCATGCCCAGGTCCTGATAAATATATCATTTTTAAATCATATTTTTTTATAATTCTATTTAAATGCATATAAATAAAATTTTGTCCTGGAGCAGTTCCCCAATGTCCAACCACATTAGGTTTAATATCAGTTATAACAAGTCCTCTTCTAACTAGAGGATTATCTAACAAATATAATTGAGCAACAGACAAATAATTTAATGCCCTAAAATACTTATTCATTAAGCTTAATTCTTTTCTAGATAACACTGGCATAGACACCCTCCTATTCTTAATCTATTATAGCCCAAATAAAAAAAAAGATAAAGATATTTTTCATCTTTATCTCATTAATAAATCTTAAATACCAGCATTATCTTCATTACTACCAATAGTACTATTATTATTTATATCAATCTTAGAATCGGGAATATTTTTTAATGAAACTTCATTACTAACCAAATCTTTGTTACTAGAATCTACAACACTAGCAGCTGCCACTACATTATTATTTTCCACTGGGAAAGTATTAATATTTTCATTAATATTACTAACTGTATTATTAACATTTTCAAGGCCTATTGGACTAGCCTCTTTTTTACCTCTATTTTTCTTATTTAATACTAAGAAAATAATTACTCCAATAACTACAACTCCTAAAACTACAAATATAATAATATTAGTTGTATTATATAATTCAAATTGAAATTCCACATTTTTAAACTCATTTGACTTAGTTAAATCCCAAGTTAAATTCTTACCATCATTATCTACACCAGTAGCATTATTACTAATTGCTTTATATGGTAACTTAACAGTAAACTTCATTTCCACATTAGACATATATTGTGATAATAAATCTTCATTAAAACTATTATCTTCATCATTATCTAAAACACCATCTGTATCATTAGAATAATCATAGTCTTTTTTTGCTAATTCATCATCTGTACTATTATCAGTATTTCCAATATCTGAATCACTAGTATTAAACTCAAGCTTAGCTATATACGTATTTTTAAATAATCCTTTTTTCACACTAAATATCTTAGCATCTTTATCTGCATCTGTAACACCTGATAAATCATATGAAACATCTTTATCTGTACTACTAACAGAATTAATATCTAAATTATTAATAGAAAGATTAACTCCCTCCATACTGTCATCAGTATAATCTTCTATTTTAAAGCCTTGATCTTCTAAATTCTTCTTTTCTTCATCAGTAATTATTTTTTCACCATTTAGTAATTTTTTATCTATAGCATATAAAATATTATAATTAATTTTCCCATTCTTACTAATTTCCATTGTAGCATTGAATTTTACACATCCTGTCAACGTAAATGCCATTATTGCTACGAATAACACTTTTAAAACTTTAACACTCTTTTTCATAACTCTCTCCTCTACCTTACTATGAGTATAAGTCATCCTAAGAATTAATTCAAGAAAAAAAACAGGAATTCCCGTTTTTCTTTACATCACTATTTAGCAATTACTTCACAAATTAATGAACTAATCTCTGTTGGATTATCTATTGGAAGTCCTGCTATCATTTTAGCCTCTGCATATAAAATCTTTGTATATTTATCAAATTCTTCTTTATTACTTGCATACAAATCTTTTAATTTATCAGCAATTGGATGTTTCTCATTTACTTCAAGTACTTGTTGAGCTTTAATACCCATATCATTAGGCATAGCATCAAATACCTTTTGCATCTCTATTGAAACATCTCCCTTAGTAGTTAAACATACTGGATGTTTCTTTAATTTATTACTAAACTTAACTTCACTAACATCTCCAATAAGCTCTTTCATATGTTTTAATAAATCAACATTATCTTCATTTACTTTCTTTAACTCTTCTTTTTCTTCATCACTTTCAAGTCCTAAATCCTCATTTTCAACATTAGCAAACTTCTTACCTTCATATTCTTGAATAGCTGTAATTGCAAACTCATCAACATAATCAGTCAAGTATAAAATATCAAAGTCATGATCCTTTACTTGTTCAACATTAGGCATAGCATCAATTTTCTTAATAGATGAACCAGCAGCATAATAAATTTTTTCTTGTCCATCTTTCATATTATCGGCATATTCTCCTAAAGTAACAAGTTTCTCTTTCTTAGCTGAATAAAACATAACTAAATCTTTCAACTTATCCTTATCAGCACCAAAGTTATTATAAACACCATACTTTAACTGAACACCAAAAGTCTTAAAGAATGAAATATAATTTTCTCGATCATTCTTTAACATATCCTCTAATTCTTTACGAATCTTACTCTCAATATTTTTAGCAATCAATTTTAAATTATGACTCTCTTGTAATACCTCTCTTGAAATATTTAATGATAAGTCTTCACTATCTACAACGCCTTTAACAAAGCTAAAGTAATCTGGTAATAAATCAGCACATCTATCCATTATCAATACTCCATTAGCATATAAACTAAGTCCTTTTTCATAATCTTGTGTATAGTAATCATATGGTGCATGACTAGGTATAAATAATAACGATTTATAAGAACATATTCCCTCTACTGAAGAAGAAATTACTTTTAATGGCTTATCAAAATCATTAAACTTATCCATATAGAAGTTCTCATAATCAGCATCACTTACTTCGCTCTTATTCTTCTTCCATATAGGAACCATACTATTTAATACTTCTATTTCTTTTTTATCTTCATATTCATGTTTTTTCTCATCTTTTAATTCATGATGTGTAATTTCCATCTTAATAGGGAAACTAATATAATCAGAATATTTCTTAACTAATCCCTTAATTTGATATTCATCTAAGTACTTACAATAATCATTTTCCTCTGTATCTTCCTTAATATGCAAAATTATCTTAGTACCATTATCAGTTTTCTTTGCTTTCTTAATAGTATAACCATCTGCTCCTTCACTTTCCCAAGTATAAGCTTCATCACTATCAATTGACTTAGAAGTAACAGTAATCTTATCACTAACCATAAAAGCTGAGTAAAAACCAACACCAAATTGTCCAATAATATTAGTTTTCTCTTCCTTACTCATATTTTCTTTAAAAGCAAGTGTTCCAGACTTTGCTATTGTACCTAAGTTGTTTTCTAATTCTTCCTTAGTCATACCACAACCATTATCAGAAATAGTTAAAGTACGTTTTTCTTCATCTTTTTCTAGTAAAATACCTAAATCTTCTCTTTTAACTTTAATATTTTTATCAGTTAAAGAACGATAATATAACTTATCTAGTGCATCAGACGCATTAGAAATTAACTCCCTTAAAAATATATCTTTATTAGTATAAATTGAATTAATCATTAAATCTAAAAGTCTCTTTGATTCAGACTTAAATTCATGTTTCTCCAAACAAATCATCTCCTTAATCTTGTTCACAATTTATTTATAGCACTATTTTTAGCAGTTGTCAACAATGAGTGCCAATTTAAACAAAAAAAAGAAAAAATATAAAAAAGTTATATCTTTCCTAATTTCTCATCTAATTCTAAATCACTATCCAATATCTTTATCAAACCATCCTCATACAAACTCTTATCCAAAGTCTCTAACTTATCGCCAGAAATAATTAAGAACTTATCCTTTTCTAATCCATAACATAAATAGTATTCAGCAACCCCTACTTCAAAATCATGCTTATCATCAACTACCATTAACTTATAAAATTTCTTATAACTTTTATTTCTAATTGCAACTAATACACTATAAATATAACTATCATCATCACTAGAACAATATAAATTAAGTATCTTTCTAGGATTGTATTCAACAACTACCAAAACATTATTTACTATTGCAAAATACTTTCCTCCAATAAACTCTAAAAATAAAACTTCATGTACTTCACTAGTATCAAATAATAAAGTACTAAAATCATCATTAACTAAATCAAAATCAATTGAATATTTATAATCAATAGCCTCATTAGAATTACTAAAAACAGCTAATATTTCTCTACATAATTCATTCATAAAAGATGGAATTCTCTCAAATAAAGTAACAATAACATCAAACATAAAAAGCCATTCACTTGGAATATATCTAGTCGTAACAAATTTATAATCACGTTTATTAATATGAGTATTAATCTCAATATAATAACTATTAATATACTTGTTAATTTTATTTCTAAAAATATCATTTCTAATTAATTTATCATTATCATTAATTGTATTCAAAATATAATTAACAGAAGAAATATCAATAAATTGATAACACATATAATCTTCTATATACTTATTTTCGCAAACATCTAAAGGAATAAATAAAACC
>ERZ1023658.509-NODE-509-length-10391-cov-5.312984_pt1 | contig 10391 bp, 10 predicted proteins | sample MGYA00380339_ERZ1023658 | MGnify/ENA primary metagenome ERZ1023658 (study PRJEB33179, sample SAMN07448981) | human gut metagenome | biome: Human-gut; feature: Human associated habitat; material: Faeces | host: Homo sapiens | place: India: Bhopal | collected... | reverse complement strand
CCTGCTTGCAGGTGTAATGGTTGAGGCCAGCGTGCTGCAGAAAGTGCATGCGGCACTGGCTGCCAAGGATGCTACAGCGCTGGCTGCGCTCACCAAGAATTTTCCCCAATCTTCGCGTGAAGGTCTGCTGGCACTGCTGCAGCTGTATGGGGATGTGGCTGTACTGGATGAGGCAGAAAAAGCACTGTCGCACACGCCTGGTGCGCAGCATGTGCTGCAGCATCTGAAATGGTTTGCGGCGCAGTTCCCCGATGCGAATGTGACATTCGATCTGGCAGATCTGCGCGGCTACTCTTACTACAGCGGTACACGTTTTGCGTTGTACGCCCCGGGTGCCAGCGATGCGCTGGTGCGTGGTGGTCGCTACGACGAAGTCGGTGCCGTATTTGGACGCAACCGCCCTGCGGCGGGCTTCTCGCTGGACATCAAGCAGCTGGTGTCGGTGGTGCCATCGCGTCCGCTGCGGGCGGCCATCCGCGCTCCCTGGGGAAATGACGCACAACTGAGTCTCACTATTGCGCAGCTGCGTAGCCAAGGTGAGACTGTGGTGTGTGTGCTGCCCGGGCACGAGAGCGAGGTGGACGAATTCCACTGCGACCGAGTACTGGTGCAAAGCGCCGGTCAATGGGTCGTTCAAGCCATCTAAGGCATTTTTCAATTCATCGGATTTGAGATTATGAAAGCAACCAAAGGTCGCAACGTGGTCGTCGTCGGCACCCAATGTGTCGACGAAGGCAAGGGTAAATTTGTCGACTGGCTGACCGAAAGCGCCCCAGCTGTGGCGCGCATCCAGGGGGGCCACAACGCTGGTCACACTTTGGTGATCAACGGTGTCAAGACCGCGCTGCACCTGATTCCCAGCGGCATCATGCGTCCCGGCGTGAAGTGCTACATCGGCAACGGTGTGGTGCTGTCCGTGGGTAAGCTGTTCGAGGAAATCGAAGGTCTGGAAAAGGCTGGCGTGCAAGTGCGTGACCGCCTGCGCGTGTCGGAAGCTTGCCCCTTGATCCTGCCTTTCCACCAAGCACTGGACGTGGCCCGTGAAGCGGCCCGTGAACAAGGCGGTGTGCAAAAGATTGGTACGACCGGCAAGGGTATTGGCCCTGCTTACGAAGACAAGATTGCCCGCCGTGCGCTGCGCGTGCAGGATCTGAAGTACCCAGAGCGCTTTGCCACCAAGCTGCGCGAGCTGCTGAGCCTGCACAACCATATTCTGGTGAATGTGCTGGGCTCCAAGAACTTTGACTTTGGCGCCGCACTGAGCCCCTACATGAAGGATGGCGAAGTGCAGTTTGATGCGGTGTACGACGAAGCCATGCGCCATGCAGAGCTGCTCAAGCCCATGATCGCTGACGTGTCGCGTGAACTGAACGACCTGCATGCCGAAGGCGGTAATCTGCTGTTCGAAGGTGCACAGGGCACACTGCTGGACGTAGACCATGGCACCTACCCCTACGTCACATCGTCCAACTGCGTGGCTGGTAACGCTGCCGCTGGCGCAGGCGTTGGCCCCGGCATGCTGCACTATGTGCTGGGTATTACCAAGGCCTACTGCACACGCGTGGGTGGCGGTCCATTCCCCACCGAGCTGGAATGGGAAAAGGAAGGCACACCAGGCTGGGTCATGTCTACCGTGGGTGCTGAAAAAGGTGTGACTACCGGCCGTTCGCGCCGCTGCGGCTGGTTTGATGCTGCGCTGCTCAAGCGTTCGGCCCAGATCAACGGTCTGTCCGGTCTGTGCATCACCAAGCTGGACGTGCTGGACGGCATTGAAGAGCTGCAGCTGTGCGTGGGCTATGAGCTGGACGGCGAGAAAATCGACATCCTGCCTCTGGGTGCTGACGACATCGAGCGTTGCAAGCCTATCTACGAATCCATCCCTGGCTGGACGGATTCGACCGTGGGTGTGACCGACTACAACGCGCTGCCTGAGAACGCTCGCCGTTATCTGAAGCGTATTGAAGAAGTGACGGGTGTGCCAATTGCCATGATTTCCACCAGCCCTGACCGTGCGCATACTATCCTGATGCAAAACCCCTACGCAGCGGCGTAGCCGGTATTGCCTCTATAAACACGCTCCTCGCGCAATTAAACAGGAATACCTACCATGTTGACTGAAGACGGCAAGCACCTGTACGTCAGCTATGACGAATACCACGGTCTGATTGAAAAGCTGGCCCTGAAAATCCACCAGTCTGGCTGGGAATTTGACACCATCTTGTGCCTGGCCCGTGGCGGCCTGCGCCCCGGTGACATTCTGAGCCGCATTTTCGATAAGCCCCTGGCCATCATGTCGACCAGCTCCTACCGTGCAGAAGCAGGTACGGTGCAGGGTCATCTGGACATTGGTCGCTTCATCGCTACTCCCAAGGGTGAGATTGCCGGCCGTGTGCTGCTGGTTGATGATCTGGCGGATACTGGTGTGACACTGAACGCCGTGGTCAAGCGTCTGAGGGAAAACTACGCTCCCATCACCGAGCTGCGTACAGCCGTGATCTGGACCAAGGGTGTGTCCAGCTTCAAGGCTGACTACTCTGTGGAAGACCTGCCGACCAATCCCTGGATTCACCAGCCTTTTGAAGGCTATGACAACCTGACGCCTGCCAAGCTGATGGAAAAGTGGAAGCTGTAAGCACGGCTTCTACGGTCTAAGACGCTTCCAAGCAAAATGCCAGTCAGTGTTTGCACTGACTGGCATTTTTTATGTGCACGCAGCGTTGAGCTGCGAAAGAGGGTGCTTCAGGCGCGAAGGCGAATGCCTGCGCTCTGGACCAGAGTCTGCAGACTCATATAGTTCTTCTGCTGTTTCAGCTCCAGTTCTGGCAGCGCCTGCTGCAGCATGGCGTAGAGCTCTTCCTTGACGCGCAGCTTCTGTTTTTTCAGCTGTTCAATTTCCAGCTGCAGGCTGGGGGACTTGCGATTGAGCAAAGCCTGAATCTCTGCATCCAGCGTGCTGTGTTTGTCGCACAGGTAATCAAAGCGTTTGTCACGTGCTCGCAGTTGCTTAATCTGTTCAGGGTATTCGGTGAACATAAGCTTCCTTTCGTCATGAAGACATGTCGGGTACCGAGGGCACCACGGCTGAATCTTGCAGTGCAGCAACATCCAGTGGACAAAAACAAAGAGCACCACGAGGGTGCTCTTTGCTCAGAACTCAGGCGGCATCTGTCTTGCGCAGCAGTTCGTAGATCTGCTCCTTCAAGACCAGCTTTTGCTTTTTCAGCAACTCGATATCGTTTTGATAGGCAGGAGAGTTTTTGTCTTCCAGCTGTTTCACTTCATGGTCCAGCTTGTTGTGCTCGTCAAAAAGACGGCTGAAGTGACGGTCATTGGCACGCAGGTGGGCGATTTGCTCACGGTACTCAGGAAACATGCTTGGCCTTTCTCAAAAGCGCATTGCGAGAAGAAGCTGCCTGACCGGATGGTCTACTGCAGCGCCTTCAGACCATTCTTGCATAGAGCTTTGCAGCTGGGAACTTGCAATATGTAAGCGAAGTGTGTTTTATTGAGTCAGCGCAGATGGGTAAGCATTTCCTGCTCTGTTTTTTAAACTTTTCCGACCTGTGTGGACAACCATTGCATGCTGTCGTGCAGCTCCTGCGGGTGGATGTTGTGCTGGCAGGGATATTCGTGGTAGCTCAGGGTGACGGGCAGAGCCTGTAAGTGGTCGCGAATAGCATGTGCGCTGCGCAGTGGAATGACCTGGTCCAGCGTGCCATGGCTGATCCAGGCATTACGGCCTTGCAGCTGCGCTGGTGCCACTTGTAGCGGCAGGACTTCAGGTAGCAGGCGGCTGTGCCAGATGCATACACCGTGCATCAGCTCAGGCTGCGTTAGCAGCAGGCTCAGGCTCATGATGCCGCCCTGGCTGAAGCCGCCAACGATCACGTGCTCTGCGGGCACGCCCAGCTGTTCGCTGGCCAAGCGGATGGTCTCTGCTACCACAGCGCGGCTGTGCTGTTCCTGCGCGCTGTCTATGGTGCGGGAGCCATCGGCATTCACCGAGAACATAAACCATGCATAGGCATCGCCCCCCATGGCAAAAGGCGCCTGCAGGCTGAGCAGGTGATAGTCAGCAGGTACATGGTCAGCCAGACCAAACAGGTCCTGGGCATTGCTGCCCACACCATGCATCAGCACCAGCAGCCAGGGAGTTTCAGTTTCGGCTGCTGCGGGGCGGTACAGACCATTCAGAGGAAGTTCAAGCATGGTGTTTTAGGAGTAAAAAATGGCTCTATGGCTTATCCAGCAAGCGCTGGTAGCTATGCTTTCTGGTTCAGTGCGAAGGCATCCATGGCAAGCGTGCCATACATCACCTCACGGCTCAGATATTCAGCCTGCGCGTTTTGACCGCCTGCGCCCAGCGCGAAGTACAAGGTGAGAAAGTGCTCATCGGTGGGGTGGGCACGCTGCGCATGGGGTGCACGCTCTTGCCATTGCAGCAGGGTGTCAATGTCTCCGGTCTGTATCTGCATTTCAATCCAGCGGCAGAACTCGGTCACATAGTCAGCGGTGGGCTGTGCGCCGCGAAACAGCTCGCGCAGGTTGTGTGTCATGCTGCCGCTGCCCACGATGAATACGCCTTGTTCGCGCAGGCTTTGCAGGGCTTGGCCCATGGCATATACATCCGCTGCATCAGCCATTTGTGGCAGCGCTACTTGCACCACGGGGATATCGGCCTGTGGGAACAAATGCATCAAGGGCACCCAGGCGCCGTGGTCCATGGGGCGATTGGGATCCAGGCGCGCACCAAAGCCTTGTGCGCTGAGCAAATCTGCCACTTCCTGCGCTAGAGCAGGGCTGCCTGGTGCAGGGTACTGCAGCTGGTACAGCGCTGGAGGAAAACCGCCAAAGTCATGCCAGGTTGCAGGCGCGGGGTGGGCCATGACTTCCACAAAAGGTGACATCCAGTGCGGAGACATGATGACAATGCCGCGCAGCTGCGGATGGTGGGCGCGCAAGTCCTTGCCCCATTGCTGCAGGGCTGGGCCGGTGCTGCCAGGCTCCAGGGCGAACATGGGGGAGCCGTGTGAAACAAACAGCGTGGGCAGACGCTGGGCATGGGACAGGGATGTGCGTGTGTTTGACATAGTCTCCATCTTAGGTCGTTGCAGTGTTAACACTAGTCATGTATTGCAGCACGCACTGTCCTGAGAATGCGGTTAATGTGGCAGCACCTGCTTCAGCAGGCCTTGGCCAGAAGTGGCAGCAGTGCGGCGTGAAAGGCATGGGGCTGCTCATACTGCACCCAGTGGCCAGCGCCAGCAATGCGCTGCATGCCTTGCCATTGAGCAGCGTGGTCGCCCATCAGCGCAGCAACGGTGTCTAGATCATCCGGGTAGAGCGCATCGAAAGCACCATAGATGGCAGCCACCGGGCATTGCACCTGGGCCAGTGCGCGCAGCAGGATATCGGTGCTGGAAATACGGCGGCGTGGCAGGCGGTCGCGGCGCACATTGGCCACATGCAGGGCTACGGTGTCCCGGTCAATGCAGCTGCTGTCATGCAGCATCAGTGCGCCCAGGTTGTAGATGTGGTGCAGCAACTGTTCGCACGGGTCTTGCAGGTGGCGCCAGCCTTTGAGACGAAATGGCTGCTTGCTGCGCAGCCCTATGCCAGGGGCCCCCACCAGCACCAGCAGCTCCACCAGATGCGGGTAGTTGGCAGTGAGCATGCCAGCCGTCATGCCGCCGAACGAAAAGCCCAGCAGTCGCACAGCCTGCAGGGGGGATAGCGTCTGCAGCAGATCTGCCAGCACGGGCAGCATGCCGTCGGCATCGGAGACGCCCGGAGGGACATCTGAGCCACCAAATCCTGGCAAATCGACCGCCCACACATCATGCCCCGCTTCCAGCAGCGGGCCGATGCTGCGTACCCAGTGCGTCCAGCTGCCGCTGCCGCCATGGAATAAGACCAGGGGGGGTAGCCCATTGGGCTGTACAGCTGCCCAGTGGTGCACGGTGGTGTGTCCACCTGCATGGGGATGGGTCAGTCTGGTGGCGCTGGCTTGCCAGTGCAGTACCTCCAGGCTTTGCTGCTGTCCTGCCGCAATGGCTGCGATGGCTTCAGGGCTGTCCGCCCAGGGCAGGGTGGAAGGTGTGGTGGATGCATGCATGAGGCGGTGGGCGCTGCTCACCACTGTGCGACAGCGTCAATTGCAATGCCGTAGCCAGCGACACCCAGCCCGCAGATCACCGCGCGCGCTACGGGGGACAGATAGGAGTGATGACGGAACGCTTCGCGCGCATGCACATTGCTGATATGCAGCTCCAGCAGGGGCACACCTGTACCCTTGACGGCATCCATCAAGGCAATGCTGGTGTGGGTGTAGGCGCCGGCATTGAAGATCAGCCCAGCCAGCTCGCCCCTGACATGAAATTGCCCGGCCTCATGGATCCAGTCAATCAGCTGACCTTCGTGGTTGCTCTGGTGAAAGCGCAGCGTCAGGCCATGTCGCGCTGCGGTCTGCTCGCACAGTTGCTGCACATCGGTCAGCGTCTGCGCGCCGTACACCGCAGGCTCGCGTGTGCCGAGCAGGTTCAGATTAGGGCCGTTGAGGACGAATACGGTTTTAGCCATGGCAAACACTCTTCAATCAAACACCAGGAGCCGCGATTATGCGGCTCCTGTAAGCCCTGGCCATCGCTTTTAGCGACGATGGGGTGGCGGCCCGTAATGCATGTGACCGCGGCGTTTTGGGGCGTGCTTGTAGTGTCCGGGTGGAATATGGTGGCGAGGAGGTGGTCCATAGAATCCGCGAGGGGGTGGTGCGTACACCACATAAGGCGGTGGCATATGGCGCACGGCACGCGGTGGTGGCGGAGGAGGAGGCGGAGCGACATAGACCGGGACGCCTGGCACATAAATTCCGATTGATACACCGACATTGCCTGCCTGTGCCTGAGTGGCTGCCAGTGCTGCGAACAGGCTCACAGTCGCCAGACAGCGTATGCCAAGGTGGTGAGTGAGTGCTGTGTGCATGTGATTTTTCCCTTCTGAGCTGCTGATAAGCCTCATAACGCTGCAGCTTACGTTTTGGATGTCGGCACAAAGGTAAAACAACGGTAAAGGCGTGTGTCGGTTTGTTTGCAGCGGTGCAGACCTGTATGCCCTGCAGAGCAAGGGGCATGGCCTAGAACACCCGCAGTGCCAGCTTTCTCTTGCAAGGCGGCCTACAATCATCAGGATATGAGCACACCCGCCAACACCAACAACGACACATCGGAAGTGGTCAAGCCCACCAACTTCCTGCGACAAATCATCGAAGCCGACTTGGAAAAAGGCACGCATGCTGGCCGCCGCTGGGGCGGTGCGCCTGGCGATGCCCAGCACCATGAACAGGGTCAGGTGGATGAAGCCAAGATTCGCACGCGTTTTCCGCCCGAGCCCAATGGCTATCTGCACGTAGGTCATGCCAAGTCCATCTGCCTGAACTTTGGTCTGGCGCGTGACTACGGCGGTGTGTGCCACCTGCGCTTTGACGACACCAACCCAGAAAAAGAAGACCAGGAATACGTGGACAGCATCAAGGATGCCGTGCATTGGCTGGGCTTTGACTGGAAGGATGCACAGGGCAACAGCAACCTCTACTACGCCAGCAACTATTTCGACTTCATGTACCGCGCCGCCGTGTATCTGATCGAACAAGGGCTGGCCTATGTGGATGAGCAGTCGGCCGAAGACATGCGCGCCAACCGTGGCGACTTCACCCGCCCCGGCGTGAACAGCCCCTTCCGCGACCGCAGCGTGGCCGAGAACCTGCAGCGCTTTGCGGACATGAAGGATGGCAAGCTGGCCGATGGCGCTGCGGTGCTGCGCGCCAAGATTGACATGGCTTCGCCCAATATCAATCTGCGTGACCCAGCCATCTACCGGGTGCGCCATGCCGAGCACCACAACACCGGCAACCAATGGTGCATCTACCCCATGTACACCTTCGCGCACCCCATTGAGGACGCGCTGGAGCACATCACCCACTCCATCTGCACGCTGGAGTTTGAAGACCAGCGCCCCTTCTATGACTGGTTGCTGGACCACCTGCGTGAAGGCGGCCTGATTGCCTCTCCCCAGCCCCGTCAGTATGAGTTTGCACGCCTGAATCTGACTTACGTCGTCACCTCCAAGCGCAAGCTCAAGCACTTGGTGGACAGCGGCACGCTGACTGGCTGGGATGATCCTCGCATGCCTACCATCGTGGGCCTGCGCCGCCGTGGCTATACGCCTGAGTCGATCCGCAACTTCTGCGAGCGCATTGGCGTGACCAAGGACTACAGCTGGATTGACTACGCCACGCTGGATGGCTGCCTGCGCGAAGACCTGGAAAACAAGGCCCACCGCGCCATGGTGGTGCTGGACCCCGTGAAGCTGGAATTGACCAACTGGGCAGAAGTCTTTGGCGCAGCGGACCACGTCGAACAGTGCAGCTTGCCTGCTCTGCCACACCATGCAGAAGGCGAAACTGTGCCTGAGCGCCAGTTCACGCTGGGCCGCGAAGTATGGATTGAGCGTGAAGACTTTGCCGAAGTGCCTCCCAAGGGCTACAAGCGCCTGTTCCCCGGTAACAAGGTACGTCTGAAGGGCGGCTATGTGATTGAGTGCACAGGCTGCGAAAAAGATGCTGACGGCACCATCACCAAGGTGCTGGCCACTGTGGTGCCTGACACTAAGAGCGGCACCCCTGGTGCGGACTCTGTCAAGGTCAAGGCTGCCATTACCTGGGTGGGTGTGCAGGATGGTATTGAAGCCGAAGTGCGTCTGTACGACCGTCTGTTTACCGATCCACAGCCTGATGCAGGCGGCAAGGACTATCTGAGCCTGCTCAATCCTGACAGCCTCAAGGTCGTGAAGGCCTATGTGGAGCCCTCGCTCAAGGCGGCGCAGCCTGACGACAAGTTCCAGTTCGAGCGCTTTGGCTACTTTGTGGCCGATCGCAAGGACCACACGGCCGACAAGCCTGTGTTCAACAAGATCACAGGTCTGAAGGACTCCTGGGGCAAGTAATTCTGGGCATTGCTTCATCTGCATAAAGGCTGCTTCGGCAGCCTTTTTTCATGTGCGCAAGCATGTGCAGATGGGATTTTGTATTCATAGAGTTTTTGGCCTCTAGCGCCGATGAAATAAGCGCGAGTAGCTATAAAAATCAAGAATCAAAGCGTTAAAACAACACTTGGTGCGTACTTACACTGCGCTTTGCCTGCCATACCTACAATCTCGCAGCGCAAGCCGTTTGCTTGCCCATGCAGATTTTGAAGAGGCATTCATGAAAAAACTAGCCATTGGTGCAGTGAGCATCGGCGTGCTGGCTGTCGCTGGCGCATTGGCAACCAGCTATTACGTGGGCGGGCGTATTGAGCAAGCCATTGAGCAAACGGCAGATTCCTGGGCAGAGGGCAGCGGCGTCACCGTACAGGTGATGGACTATGAGCGCGGCATCATCAGTTCCAAGGCCACCACGCTATGGTCGATTGCTACCGAAGATGACACCTATGAAATCACGGCCAAGCATGACATCCTGCATGGACCATGGCCCATGGGTAAAGCCGCCAAAGTGGTGTCCCGCTTCCTGCTACCTGAAGGTACAGACCCTGCACTGGTCAAGGCCCTGGAGCAGCGCGCACCGCTGGAATGGACGGCATTGGCGGACTGGTCGGGCGCAACCTCCAACCACATGGAGTCACCCAGCTTCAAGGCAGCGTTTGAAGATGGTTCAGCCCTGACCTGGGGGGGGCTGCAGATGGAGTGGACGATGTCTGCAGAGATGGATGCCACCAAGGGCTTTGCACGCATGCCTGCTGTGCAGACTGAAGAGCAGGACGGCAGCCGCATGGAAATGTCCGGTGCGGAGCTGAGATTTGATGCCCGTATTCCACAGGGCTACAGTTTCTGGCTAGGTTCCAGTGCCATGCAGCTGGAGCATCTGAATGTGCGTGATGCCACCGATGAATCGACGGTCAGCGTGCAGGGCGTTGAGATCAAGAGCGTGAACCAGCTCAAGCAGGAATTGCTGAGTTCGGACATGTCGCTGCATGTCAAGGAGCTGCAAAGCCCGAGCTTCAGCACCAAGAACATCCTGCTGCAGATCCAGGCAAACAATATCAATGCGCCCTGGTTTGAGCAGTGGATGGGCATGATGCAGACGGCAGGCAGCACAGATGAGCAGGTCAACCAGCTGATTGAGACGCTGCCTCTGCTGCTGGAAGGTAAGCCAGAGCTGCAGATCCAGCGTCTGAGTATGGACAGCAGTGATGGCCCGGTGGCGCTGTCCGCTTTCCTGCGCTATGTAGGCGAACAGCCGCAAGCCTTTGACCCTGCCATGGATATGGCCGGGCAGGAACAGCTGACCAAGCCTGTGACGTTGCTCAAACTCATCATGGACGGCCCAGAGAGCAACT
>ERZ1023658.506-NODE-506-length-10503-cov-14.633518_pt1 | contig 10503 bp, 10 predicted proteins | sample MGYA00380339_ERZ1023658 | MGnify/ENA primary metagenome ERZ1023658 (study PRJEB33179, sample SAMN07448981) | human gut metagenome | biome: Human-gut; feature: Human associated habitat; material: Faeces | host: Homo sapiens | place: India: Bhopal | collected... | reverse complement strand
ATCGTACCAATGTTGCAATGAGGCTTATTTCTTTCAAACTTCTCTTTTGCCATTTTTCTCTTCTCTCTTTGACTAAAAAGTTAATACAAACCCCACCTTGGGGATAATTCTATTGGGATTAAAGGCTCCTTTAGGCCCATAGCATTCTTTATATTGAAGAAAACTATTTGTTCTTTTTTATACATTTTTTAATATAATGTCAAGAGCTTTTTTCATTTTTATCAGCCCAGAGCAATAATTTTATATTGATATGCGAACTTTTAGATTTAAGAGCCTGAAAATTATTCCAACAAAAAAACGACTCGAGAAAACATTTGTTAACTTTTTCACATTACACTTGAGACAAACAAAACACAAAAACTAAAAAGGATGTCCATATGAAAACTTTAAAGCTCGACACCATTTATCAGGGCGACTGCATAGAGATAATGAATTCATTACCCGCCAAGTCGGTAGATGTCATTTTTGCCGATCCTCCTTATAATATGCAATTGGGAGGTGATTTGTGTCGTCCTGATTGCTCGCGTGTAGCCGCGGTCGACGACGAATGGGATAAATTTGCAAGCTTTAAAGCGTATGATGATTTTTCTGTTCGCTGGCTGAAAGCCGCAAGACGCGTGCTGAAAGACGATGGCACTCTGTGGGTTATTGGCTCATATCACAACATTTTCCGTGTTGGCGCTCAGTTGCAAGATATGGGCTTTTGGATTTTAAACGATATCATTTGGGAAAAAACAAACCCGATGCCGAACTTCAAAGGCACACGCTTTACGAATGCGCACGAAACGTTGATTTGGTGTGCAAAGTCCGACAAGTCAAAGTACACTTTTAATTATGAAAGTATGAAAGCTTTTAACGAAGACGTCCAAATGCGTTCCGACTGGCACTTGCCTATTTGCACGGGGCACGAGCGCCTTAAAGACGCCAATGGTAAAAAAGTTCATACAACGCAAAAGCCTGAAAGCTTGCTTTATCGCGTATTGATGTCATCGACTAATCCGAATGATGTTGTACTAGATCCTTTTTTTGGAACAGGTACGACTGGAGCGGTCGCAAAAAAGCTAGGACGCCACTATATCGGTATTGAACGAGACCCCGTTTATATCGCAGCTGCAAGTGAGCGGTTGGCAAGCATTACGCCGATTGCATGTGAAGAATTGCTTGCTCCGACTTCAAAAAAATCGGCCTCAGAACCACGCATTCCTTTTGGCTCGGTCATCGAGCACGGGCTGCTCAATCCAGGGGCTCAGCTATATGATGCGCGCCGCAGATTTACGGCAACAGTCAAAGCTGATGGCTCGCTGATTACGCCAAGCCAAGTCAAGGGATCTATTCACCAAGTCGGTGCTAAATTGCAAGGCTTACCAAGTTGTAATGGATGGACGTTCTGGTGTTTTGAGGACAGGCGCAAAAAAGACTTGCAACCCATCGACAGCCTGCGTCAACAGCTGAAACACGAAATGTACGCATCGTAAGTTCGATGTGGTCTTTTAAAGCTTAGGGGGTGCAAAATTTGCGCCCCTCACTTTTATTCCTGCCATATTTTTTTATTATAAGTCAAATGCATTTGAATTCTGCTACATAGCTACAAAAGTCAATGTGAGAGCACGGGGAAAACCGCGCCAGCCCTTATTTTGGGCGAATAGATAAAAATCGCCATAATGTTCCTCAAAAGTCTTTCACACCTAAATATATATGTAAGTTTAAAAATGTAATTATTTTAGGTTGTAATTTTATTCATTTGGTGATACTATAAAATGTATCGATTCGGAAAGATTTTACGAAAGGTATTTAATATGAAAAAATTCAAAAACTCACCGATTACGGAATTAAGTTTTGCTCATTTGCAAACTAAGCCTACACAGATTATGTATTGCCTGTCATTTATTGCCGCGCAAGAAAGTGTACCACTTGATGATTTAATTAAGCGTGTTAAAGATCGCAAAGGAAGCCGCTCGTTTGTTTATACAGCCGCGGCTTTTATCATTTTCTACCGCAACTTAAAATAGTTTTACGGTAGTGCTATAGGGCTGAGTTTCCTTGTTTCCCATTGCTCAGCCCTTCTCATAGTTAATTGAGAAAAGCTAATCTCAGAGCCCGCGCCAACCATTGCACCATACTTCCCAAGAAATCCAAGAGCCGCCGCGGGAAATACGCGCGGCGCGGCGGCTCTGATGTAGAATTGGATACTTTGTAAGTTGTCCGTTTTCAAAAATGATTTTGGCCGAGCCCCGAATCCTAAACAAAAATCCTTTTTTTGAAATTGAGGGATTTGGCTCTTTAATCAATTTGATAAAACCCTCGCGGAAAATTATTTAAATGTGACGTCAGTTTAAAACTGTGTCCTTTCATAAAAGTTTGGGTGTGCTTTTTGACGCGCGCCCGCACCTAAACTTTTTTGGGAGAATTTAGGTTTGAGCAAGCTTTTCTTCAGCACCGCCGCGGGTATGTCGTGCGGTGCGGCGGCTCTGGGATGAAAAATCAGCCATCTTATCGTTTTAATTTTGCAGGCGCGAAATTTTCGCGCCGCGCGCCTGCAAAATTAAATGGCGCCAAAAAGATTACTAATGAAAACTCAGTATTTGGATTATCGACAAAACACGTCCCCCACCCTAAAGCGCGGGGCGAAGGCGCGACAAAAGGCGCCCCGCGCTTTCCTTCATTTCACATAGGCTTTATTCACCGCTCGGGTTTCATCGCATCTTTACTGCAGTGGCCAATACAGAAAACTTTGTCAATAATGGCGCATCAGCGCAACGAGCTTTCCTTGTACCCGTACGCGAGCGGCAGGTAAAATGCGCGTTTGATACGCAGGGTTTTCTGGCTCTAACGCAATGGAAGAACCTTGCCGCCTGAAACGCTTCAAAGTCACTTCAAGCCCGTCCACAAGGGCGACCACAATTTGTCCGTTTTCCGCCGTTTCTGTACGTTGGATAATGACTGTATCGCCATCCATAATGCCGACATCAATCATCGAATCGCCTTCCACTTTCAAGGCATAGTGTTCGCCAAAACCGAGCATCGAAGTCGGTACTGGAATGCGCGTAGACATATCGCGTACAGCCTCAATCGGCGTGCCACAAGCAATTTTACCACAAAGCGGTATTTCAATTTCAGCCTCGGGCAACGGCGTGCGAGCAGGATCAAAACACGATAGCTCGATCACTTTTGCAGGCGGCATTTTGACCACCTCTAAAGCCCGAGCACGGTGTGGTAATTTACGTAAAAATCCGCGCTCTTCCAATGCTTTGAGCAATCGGAAAATCCCCGATTTAGACTTTAAGTCCAACGCTGCGCGCATTTCGTCATAGGACGGCGATACGCCATTTTTCTTTAATTGTTTGTCAATAAATAATAACAGTTGATGTTGTTTAGCCGTTAACATTTTAATCTCCCTATAAAAGGCATTCCAACTATATTCTCTTTTTGTTCTACATTAGTTCTTTTCATCTGTCAACACCTTTTTTTAATCTTTTTCGATGTTTTTGTGTTGAAAAAAAATCAAAACCATTTTATAGTGGTAAAAAATCATTTAAAGAGAAGAGGAAAAAATGGAATTTATCAGACTGCTGGGGCGCATATTTATTCGCTTTTTCGAAGCAACAGGGCGCTTAGGTATTTTTACGCTCAAGGCATTATATCATTGCGTCACGCCACCGTTTTATTTGAAACAACTGTTTACCCAGCTGGTCGAAATAGGCTTTTATTCATTGCCTGTTGTGGCTTTGACAACGACTTTTTCGGGTATGGTCATTGCGCTTCAAACGTACACAGGCTTTGCCAGAGTATCAGCCGAAGGTGCTGTTGCTATGGTTGTGTGGATAGCCGTCACGCGCGAGCTTGCGCCTGTGATGGCGGGATTGATGGTGGCAGGGCGTATTGGCGCTGCGATGGCGGCTGAGCTCGGCACAATGCGCGTCACAGAACAAATCGATGCGCTGACAACATTGTCAACAAATGCATTCAAATACTTGATTTCACCGCGTATTATTGCAGGTGTATTGATGCTGCCATTCTTGGTGTTGATTGGTGATGTGCTGGGTATCTGTGGTGGCTATTTAATTGGCGTGTACAAATTGGACTTTAACGCAACGTCTTATTTAGTCAACACATGGAATTTTATGCAGCCAATGGACGTGATTTCGGGTTTGGCTAAGGCTGCGGTGTTCGGCTTTATCATCACGCTAATGGGGTGCTATAACGGCTTTCATTCCAAAGGCGGTGCGCAAGGCGTGGGTGCTGCGACAACAAATGCAGTTGTGTCTTCATCGATTTTGATTTTGATTTTCAACTATATTATTACAGAGATTTTCTTTCAAAGCTAAATAAAGGGCAAGGGCTATGTTATCATTTCTTTTTAAACGCAAAGCACAAGTTCAACAGTCAGGCAACCCAAAAATTAAAATGACCAATGTGTTTAAAGCATTTGGCAAAAAGCAAGTTTTGTCGGGGCTTGATTTGCAGGTTGACAAGGGCGAATCGCTCGTTATCATTGGAGGCTCAGGCACGGGCAAGTCGGTGACTTTAAAGTGTTTATTGGGCTTGCTAGAGCCAGACGATGGATCGATTCAAATAGACGGCGTTGAGTTGGTCGGCGCAGGTCCTAAAACACGCGAGGCAATCAATGCACAAATTGGTATGTTGTTTCAAGGGGCGGCTCTGTTCGACAGTATGAGTGTGTGGGAAAATGTCGCATTCGGACTTATTCAAGGGCAAAAAATGCCGCGTAAAAAAGCCAAACAAATCGCGCTGGAAAAGTTGGCGCAAGTGGGACTTTCCAAAGATGTTGGCGATATGTATCCTGCCGACTTGTCGGGGGGAATGAAAAAGCGGGTCGGGCTGGCGCGCGCGATAGCGACTAATCCTGAAATTATCTTTTTTGACGAGCCAACAACGGGGCTGGATCCAATTATGTCCGATGTGATTAACGATTTGATTGTCGATTGTGTTAAAAAGCTGGGCGCAACCGCGCTGACGATTACGCATGATATGGCCTCAGCGCGAAAAATCGCAGATAAAATTGCGATGCTCTACCAAGGCAAAATTATTTGGGTCGGCACTGTCAAGGAAATCGAAAAGACGGATAACCCGTATGTCAAGCAGTTTATCAACGGTTCGGCTAAAGGACCTATTCAAATGTCGGTAAAGGAATAAGATGGCAAAATCATCGACACAATTTATATGTCAATCTTGTGGTGCTGTGCACGCTAAATGGGCGGGCAAGTGTGATGCTTGCGGCCAATGGAACACAATTGTTGAAGAAGTCGCGCCATCGGCCACAACTTCTAAATCCGTCAGTGGTGGCAAAGGCGGGCGCAAGTTGGACTTTGTGGATTTAAAAGGCACCTCAGAGCGCGCCTTTCGTTTAAAGTCAAACATTACAGAGCTCGACCGCGTGTGTGGCGGTGGATTGGTTGAAGGTTCGTGCATTTTGGTGGGCGGTGACCCTGGGATTGGAAAGTCCACATTGCTGTTGCAGGCTGTGGCGCGCTTGGCACAAGGTGTGAATAAACAAGGCTCTCCAACACGGTGTGTGTATATTTCAGGTGAAGAGTCAATAGAGCAAATCCGCTTGCGTGCGGCACGTTTAGGCCTGAAAGATGCGCAAGTTGATTTGGCCAGTGCGATGAACGTGCGCGACATTTTGGCCTCCTTAGATGTGCCAGAGTCAGAACGAGCCGATGTTGTCGTGATTGACTCGATTCAAACGATGTTTGTGGATACGTTGGACTCTGCCCCTGGGACAGTCGGCCAAGTTCGTGCCGCTGGACACGAGTTGATCCAACTTGCAAAGCGCAAAGGCTTTATTTTATTCCTAGTGGGGCACGTGACGAAAGAGGGCACTTTGGCGGGCCCGCGCGTGCTGGAGCATATGGTGGATACGGTTTTGTACTTTGAGGGTGACAGAGGTCACCACTTCCGCATTTTGCGCGCGGTGAAAAACCGCTTTGGGGCAACCGATGAGATTGGCGTGTTTGAAATGACAGAGCAGGGATTGAGCGAGGTTGCTAATCCGTCAGCGCTGTTTTTGGCCGAGCGCCGAGGAAATATCTCAGGTTCGTGCGTGTTTGCTGGCATTGAAGGGTCGCGCCCTGTGTTGGTCGAAGTGCAAGCGCTGGTTGCGCCAAGTTCGGGAGCAAATCCTCGCCGAGCTGTGGTCGGTTGGGATAACAATCGGCTTAATATGGTGTTGGCTGTGTTGGAGGCGCGCTGTGGCGTTCTTCTCAACAATCGTGACATTTATTTGAACATCGCGGGCGGCTTGAAAATATCGGAGCCTGCGGCGGATATGGCGGTTGCAACGGCGATTATTTCATCTTTGACGCAAAAAGCGGTGCCTGCCGATATGGTCGTATTTGGTGAGATTGGCTTGTCGGGCGAAACACGTGCCGTCAGCCAAATGGATTTGCGTTTGAAAGAGGCCGCTAAATTAGGCTTTACCAAAGCGATGATTGCGCCGTTTCACGCGGGTAAGAAAAAAACAGCGTCCGACATCAAAGTGGACGAGGTCGGGCATTTAAAATCATTGGTGGACTTTTTTATCAAATAAAGGAGTAATATTAAAATGGGATTGATTGACTGGGCAATAATCGGAACGCTTTTAATATCGGCTTTGTTCGCGTTTTACCGCGGTTTAGTGCGCGAGCTGTTGGGCTTGTTGGCGTGGATCGGTGCGGCTTTTGGTGGCTTTTATGGTTTGGTGTTGGCGCGTCCGTTGTTTCGCAAAATGATTTCTAATCCGACTTTGGCAGATATCATTGCAGCGGTTGTCATTGCTTTTGTGATTTTGGTCGTCTTTACAATCGTCAATTCAAAAATTATCGAAAAGCTGCGCAAAAGGGTGCTGAGCGGATTGGACAGAACTTTAGGACTTTTCTTTGGCGTGTTGCGCGGGGCGTTGTTGGTGATTTTGATTTACTTTTTGGCGTCTTTTGCAATGCCTGAGGAAAAAATGGAAAGCTACCAAAATGAAAATATGATTTTGCCATATGTCGTCAGGACGATTCCTGTGCTGGAAAGCTTGTTTCCGTCATCGATGTTGGAGGGCTTGAAAGAAGTCCACACGAATGATGACAAAACAACCGTTGATACGTTGGAAGTCAAAGTCAAGCCAGATATGACGGAAGAAGAGGCCGATGCGCCCGCTCAACAAGGCAAGCAGACCGAGGCTATTCCTTATGATGACAACGATTTAAACGGTATGAATAATCTTTTGGAGTCTTTAGATTAAAATGTTGTACCTGTATTTTGTATTGGGCTTATTTTTCTTGGCTTACGGTGGCGATACGTTGGTCAAAGGCGCTGTCGGCGTTGCCAGAAAATTGAATGTTTCACCTTTGGTGGTTGGTATCGTTTTGGTGGGCTTTGGCACATCCACGCCCGAGTTAATCGCAAGCATTTTGGCGGTGTTTCAAACGCCCCCGTCTCCCGCGATAGCGGTCGGCAATGTCGTTGGATCAAATATTTGCAATATCTTGCTGGTGCTGGGTGTGACGGCTCTGATTTCACCTGTGAAAATCGAAATGAAATCTTTTGCACGGGATAGCTTGTTCTTGGGGTTATCGACTGTGGCATTGTTTGTGGCGGCAATGCTGGGCGGGCTGAATTTTTTCGGCGGCGCTGTGCTGGTTATGATGCTTTTTGCGTATGTCGCTTATTGCTATGTCTCTGAGCGCAAGAATAAAAAGGCAATCAAGCAAATGCAAGCCGAGCAAGAACAAACAGCTCCCCTCAAGCATTCGACTTTTGTTTATGTGATGATAGCCGCGCTTGGTATGATGATGACGATGTTGGGCGCAAAAGCGCTTGTCTATAGCGCAGTAGCCTTTGCGCGCCAGTGGGGCATTTCAGAAACGGTCATTGGTCTGACTGTCGTTGCTGTGGGAACTTCTTTGCCAGAGCTTGCCAGTTCGATAGCCGCGGCTTTAAAAAAGCAAAACGAGCTTGCTTATGGCAATATCGTAGGATCGAATATTTATAATGCGTTATTTATTCTGGGGACGGTTGCTTTGTTGACACCGTATCAGTTTCCGTCTGATATTTGGCCAAGCTTAACGATAATGGCGATGACGACTTTGTGGTTGATTGTACTGGGGATCTACAAGCAAATTTCACGCTTGATGGGATTGCTATTTTTAATGGCTTATGTGGGGTATGTTGTATGTCTGATGTTGTAATTGTGGGTTTGTCTGGTGGTGTTGATTCGTCTTTGACGGCATTGCTTTTAAAAGAGCAAGGTTATACCGTCATCGGTGTTTCTATGTCCATTTATAACAGCGATATTCCGAATTTAAAACTGGCGGGCAATGCGTGTTATGGACCAGAGGAAAAAGCCGATATTGTTGATATTCAAAAATTCGGTGATAAAATTGGGATTAAGACGTATGTGTTTGATTGCGCCGATGAGTACAAAAAAACGATTTTGGCGTACTTTAAATCCGAGTACGCAGCAGGGCGCACGCCTAATCCTTGCGTGATGTGCAACGAGTTGATGAAGTTTGGGCTTTTGAATGAAAAGGCAAAGGCCGAAGGTATCAAGTATGATTACTTTGCAACAGGCCATTATGCCCGCGTGAAAAAGGATGAGGCGACAGGACGTTATTTGCTTTTGAAAGGCAAAGACCCAAAGAAAGACCAAAGTTATTTCCTGTACCGTTTAAGTCAAGATCAGCTGGCGCATGTGAAGTTTCCGTTGGGTGAGCTGACAAAAGAGCAAGTGCGTCAAATGGCGCGTGAAAAAGGTCTTTCGGCAGCGGAAAAACCTGACAGCCAAGATTTTTATTCAGGCGACTATAATGACTTGCTGCAAATGAAGCCCAAGAAAGGCAACATTATGCTTTTAAACGGCAAAGTGCTCGGCACGCACCAAGGCTATTGGAACTATACAATCGGTCAGCGCAAAGGATTAGGCATTGGTTATCCCGAGCCATTGTTTGTGCTCGATGTGGACGCCCATAAAAACATTGTGTGGGTCGGCACAAGTGCTGACACGCAAAAAGATACATGCTTTGTTGCGGATTTGCATTGGATTGCGTTTGACAAAGACAACTTGCCGTCCTCATTTAGGGCAACCGCAAAGCAACGCTCGACAGCAAAGCCTGCGCCTGTGACGGTCTATATCGAAAACAATGAGGTGCGCGTTGTTTATGACGAGCCTCAACGTTCGTTTACTCCAGGTCAATCGATGGTGTTCTATGACGGCGATGTTGTCATCGGCGGTGGTATTATAAAAAAGCCCACTGCTGAGATTTAAAAGGGCACACAGGAAAAAGGAGCTTTTTAACGGATGCACTCTGTGGATGATTTTCTGGGCGGTAAAATCAAGCTAGAACAAGGCGATTACAAGGCCACTTCGGATGCCGTGTTGTTGGCTTCGGCAGTGCCTGCACGTTCAGGACAAAGTGTGCTTGATGTGGGCTGCGGCAATGGAGCGGTATTGTTGTGCTTAATGGCGCGCGTGGCGGGCTTGCAAGGCGTTGGCGTTGATATACAACCCGAGATGTTGGCGCTTGCGCAAAAAAATGCCCAGCTCAATGGCTTCGAGGCAAACTTTGACTTGCTGGATGTTGCACACCAGCCTTCCAGTTGGAAAGAGCGCCAATTTCATCACGTTTTTACAAACCCGCCGTACTTTACGGAGACTCCTGCCCGAGCCAATGCCGTGACAGCCAAAGCTCATCAGCAAGCGTTAGACTTAAAGGTGTGGCTTAACTTTTGTATCAAAAAGGTGCGGGCCAAGGGAACGCTGACGATTATTCACAGGACAGAAGCCGTGCCTGAAATCCTGTCCGTTTTAAACGGCCGTGTGGGCAAAATTGTGCTCGTGCCGTTCTATCCAAAGGCAGGTGTTCGTCCTAAACGCGTGTTAATACAAGCTTCGATGAATTCCAAAGCACCCTTTGAGCTGCATACAGGCTTTGTTTTACACAACGATGACGATACCAGATCTGAATGGGCGGAAGACGTTATGCGTTTTGGCAAATCTTTGTTTTAATGTTGCAACCCGCGAAACAATTCGATTTCTTACAGAGCCTGCTGTATTCGGAGTCGTTCTACAGGGGGCTCTGTATCGAATATATAGTAAATATTGTGGGCTTTGCTCCACGTTAGGATAGAACGCGCTTCTTTTTTTTGTGATTTATGCGCTCCGATTCGTTCATTTTATGATCATCAAAACCCGATTCGTTTGATTTTTATTCTATGTTTATGTATTTTTTGTTATAAAAAAAGAACGTTTAAAACGTCAATAAAGTGTAATAGTCGAGGACAATTTGTTTGGCTTTAACTTTATGTGCTGTATAAACGCAATGTTTGTGTGAATTATAACCATTTGAAATTTAAGGATTTTAAAAGCAATCTTAATAAAAAGTTAAAAAACTGTTGACAATGATATGCGAATCGCCTATAGTTAGAGACATCGCGGCAAGATACGCAACGATAGCTTTTTTAAAAAAAGTGAAAAAAGTTATTGACAAGGGTAAAAAAAAGTATATAATGCCGAGA
>ERZ1023658.500-NODE-500-length-10625-cov-6.303406_pt1 | contig 10625 bp, 9 predicted proteins | sample MGYA00380339_ERZ1023658 | MGnify/ENA primary metagenome ERZ1023658 (study PRJEB33179, sample SAMN07448981) | human gut metagenome | biome: Human-gut; feature: Human associated habitat; material: Faeces | host: Homo sapiens | place: India: Bhopal | collected... | reverse complement strand
TGACGAAATGGATCAAGCACGCACTGGCCGTCGATGCCGAAATGGCTGTGCGCATCGTCGGCATTGCAGAAGGTCATGCCCTGAACCTGCAATACCGCAAAAAGGACTACGCCACCAATGTGCTGACCTTTGACTACCAGCAGGAACCCACCGTGCAGGCCGACCTGGTGATCTGCGGCCCCGTGATTGAGCGTGAGGCCAAAGAGCAGAACAAGTCGCTGGAAGAACACTACGCCCACATGATCGTGCACGGCACGCTGCATGCCCAGGGCTGGGACCACGAAACCAGCGAGGAAGATGCCGAAGAGATGGAGGCCTACGAAACCGACATCATGCAGGAGCTCGGCTACGCCGACCCCTACGCCAAAGACTGAGTCCTGCCCACCTGCCCACCTGCACACACCAGCTCCCGCCATGGGAGCTTTTTTGTGTCCGGATACATGCAGCCCATGCATCCAAGCCAGCTGTCCTACATGCAGGACTGGAAGGCCTGTCACAAGATATGCCAAGCTGGCATTCTGATGCCGTACCTTCTGGCTTCTGGCCATGTACGTCTGCGCAGCATGCACGCACAATGAATGCAGCACAGCTTTGCGCGCTGTGATACATCGTTTTTTCACCTTCTAGGCACTCATGACCGCACCTTCTGATGCTTCCCCTTCACTCCCCTGGCGCTTTGGCCCCATCCGTGCGCGTGGCTGCGCCTGCAGCAGCCCCATGTGCCAACGCCTGCACCACCGCGTGCTGGAAGACCTGTCACGGCGCAGCTTCCTTGGTGGTATAGCCGCCATGCTGGCACCTTTTGCCCTGCCCAGTGCCATGGCGCAAGGTACAGCCGCCAATGCTCAGCGCCCGCTGCTGCTGACCAATCTGCGTCTGTTTGATGGCTCGGGCAAAGGCGTGCGTGAAGGCGTACACATCCTGATCCAGGACCAGCGCATTGCCGACATCGTGCCCGCTGGCACGCCTGTGGAAGGTGCGGAAATTGTTGACTGTCAGGGCAAACTGGTCATGCCCGGCCTGATCGATGTGCACTGGCACAGCATGCTGGCAGCCATTCCACAGCTGACCGCCATGACGGCCGACCTCGGCTATCTATACCTGGTCGCGGCCAAGGAAGCACAGCGCACCCTGCTGCGCGGCTTCACCTCGGTGCGCGATGCAGGCGGCCCTGCCTTTGCCCTCAAGCGTGCGATTGATGAAGGTCTCACTGACGGCCCTCGCATCTACCCCAGCGGGGCCATGATTTCGCAGACCTCCGGCCATGGCGACTTCCGCTTCCGTAATGACATCCCACCTGCCAACAACGCCCCTCTGAGCCTGGTGGAGCGTGCAGGCGTCTCCATGATTGCCGATGGCGAGCCCGAAGTGCTGCGCCGCGTGCGTGAACAGCTCATGCTGGGCGCTTCGCAAATCAAGCTGCTCGCCGGTGGTGGCGTGGCCTCGGAATACGACACGCTGGACAGCACCCAGTTCACCGAGCGAGAACTGCGCGCAGGCGTGGAAGCGGCGGCCGACTGGAACACCTATGCCATGGCCCACGTCTACACGCCCAAGGGCATTCAGCGCTCCATCCGCGCAGGCGTCAAGTGCATCGAACACGGCCAGCTGGCGGACGATGCCAGCGCCCGCATGATGCGTGACGAAGGCATCTGGTGGAGCCTGCAACCCTTCCTGGCCGACGAAGACAGCAACTTCTACCCGGATCTGCAACGCCTCAAAAACCAGCAGCTGGTGGCCGAAGGAACCATTCGTGCCTATGGCCTGGCCAAGAAATACGGCATCAAGACCGGCTGGGGCACAGACATTCTGTTCAACCCCAAGAACACCGTCACGCAGGGCAGGCAGCTGGCCAAACTCACGCGCTTTTATGACCCGCTGACCGTACTCCACCAGGGCACGGGCCTCAATGGAGAACTGCTGGCCCTGTCTGGCGACCGTAACCCCTACCCAGGCGTGCTGGGCCGCATTGCCCCCGGCGCATGGGCTGACCTGCTCGTGGTCGATGGCGACCCAAATGGCAATCTGGACTTCCTGGGCGACCCCGATACCCATCTGCGGGTCATCATGAAGGGCGGCAAGATCTACAAGAACACCCTGTAAGCCATGCTTCACACCCGTATTCCACCGCATATCCTCTGTGCCAGCGCCCTGATGCTGTGTGCACTGAGTCCTGCCCATGCGCAAAGCTCGGATCTGGAAGCCAGCAGCTGGCGTTTTCAGCTCACCCCCTATGTGTGGACGCCCAGCCTTCGCGGCTCCATCACCGTGAGCCCCAGCCTGCCCACGGCCCATGTCTCCGAGCCGTTCTCCGACATCTGGAAAGACCTGCACGCCTCTGCCTTTCTGAACGCCACGGCCCGCAAGGACCGCTACGTGCTGCACCTGGACATGAGCCATGTCTCGCTGCACAAATCGGCCAGCCTGCCCGCAGGCTTCCCCCTCGAAGCCAAGGCCCGCATCAAGCAGACCTCGGTCTCCGTACTGGGCGGCTACAACTGGGAGCTCTCTGCCAATGACAGCCTGGACGCCATGGTCGGTGCCCGCTGGTGGAATGTGCGCAGCAGTGTGGAGGCCCAGCCTCTGCTGCCCGAAACCAGGCTGAGCAAACGCTTTACCGACCCCATTCTGGCCGTGCGCTGGCGCCACCAGTTCAACCCGCAGTGGTCCACCCTGCTCTATGCCGATGCAGGCGGCTTTGGCGTAGGCTCTCACGCCACCTGGCAGGTATTGGCCACCGTGAACTACCAGGTGCGTGAGCAGCTGTACCTCAGCCTGGGCTATCGCCAGCTCAATGTGGACACTACCGCAAGGATGCACAGCGCATGGACCTGCGCCTGGGCGGCCCCATCCTCGGCCTGACCATGCAGTTCTAGGCGCCAACGGACTTTTTGAAAAAAATGGGCGCTTTTGAAAAAAGTGTTCCAAAACACCGCTACAATGCGGTTCTCGCTGCAGTACTACATTGCAGCAAAATGGCTCGGTAGCTCAGTTGGTAGAGCAGCGGATTGAAAATCCGCGTGTCGGCGGTTCGATCCCGTCCCAAGCCACCAGATACCATTCCACGGAAGTCCGCTGGAGTCACAAAGCCCTAAGTTTTCAACGACTTAGGGCTTTTCTCATGCTCGAAGCCTAAGCACCTCTACGGTGTACCGCATGCACTGCATAGACAGCGCTCCAGCTTCATACAGGAGCGTTGTCCATACAGTAGCTGACAGCGTTTAGCTCTGAGCCTCTATATCCCTGTAGCTAAAGCCCGCATTGCGCAGCGCTTCATACAGACGATGACGCCCCGTCAGCGCCTCAGGAGTCAGCAGACGTTCCACCACCTGGGTGCTCCAGTCCATTTCCTTCATACCCTGCGCACGCATAAAGGCGCGCAGATGACTGTTGTAGTTGCCAATCTCGGCCTGCGTATCCACAGGCAACTGGTACTGCTCACGGTGCAGCACGGCGCTTTGAGGCAGGCGGGGCTTGATCTGCGCCGGACGCGCGGGGTCTGGCTGACCGACAACCAGACCAAACACGGGGAATACATTGCTGGGCGTACCCAGCACCTTGGCCACTTCCTCAGGCTGGTTGCGCATGCCGCCCACATAGACCGTGCCCAGCCCCATGGCTTCTGCCGCCACCACGGCATTCTGCGCTGCCAAGGCTGCATCAATCACCCCCATCAGGAAAGTGGCCAGATAGTGCAGACCTACAGGATGGCGGCCCTGCGCCTTACCCAAGCGCTCGATGCGCGAAAGATCAGCCAGCCACACCAGCACCAGCGGAGCCACGGCCAGATGCTTTTGGGGACCGACCAGATTGGCCAAGGCTTCCCTGCGCCCCTGCGATTCCACCGCAATCACACTCCAGGTCTGCAGATTGGACGAGGTGGGCGCGGACTGTGCCGCTGCCACCAGTGTTTCCACAGTGTTGGCAGGCAGCGGGTCACGCAGAAAGTGGCGTACGGAGCGATGGTTCAGCATCGCATCCAGTACGGCGAGATCAGGCAGGTTCAGCGCTGGCGCTTCATCTCCATAGCGCGCTTGCAAGGCAGTGTGAGACATCGTGTGTTTTCCAGACAGTAAAAGGTGGATGCTGCATTCTAGAAAGGCAGCGCACAGTGGCCTGACAGATACCGGACGTCGGATGCGCTTCGCGTAACAAGTCGAAACGGTTACAACCGGGGGATTTTTTCCATAACAGTGAGGAGACACCCCATGACAGCATCTGCCACATCAGCTTCCACACCCACCTGGCCCCGTATGGCACGCTGCGCTGGCATGCTGACGCTGACAGCAGCCAGCGCCATCTACATCCCCCATGCCCATGCCACAGGCAGCAGCTTTGCCCCTACAGAGGTTGTACAGGGCACACCACTTGTGCTGCAGGGCTCGAGTACCCGCTACCGCGCCATCTTCAAGGTGTATGACATGGCGCTGTACCTGCCACGCAAGGTACAGACTGTAGAAGAAGCCCTGCAACTCAACGGCCCGGTAGGCATCCAGTTTCTAGCCCTGCGGGATTTACCTGGTGCAGACCTGGGGCTGTCCTTCATTCGCGGACTGAAGAACAATGCCACGCCCAAGCAAATGCAGCGCTACACCCTCACTAGCAATCGCCTGATTGAAATTTTTTCGGGCCGCAGCAAAGTGGCGCCAGGCGAGACCTTTGCCATGGAGTTTGTGCCAGGCCAGGACACGACCTTTTTCATCCACGGCGTACAACAGGGTGATCCAGTCGGAGATGACGAGTACTTTGGCCTGATCCTGCGCATCTGGCTGGGCGATGCGCCGGCGGACCGCAAGCTCAAAGCCAGCCTGGTGCCTGCCGCTGCTCGTTGAGGCAAGCGCAGCGCACTACCCGCACCGCAGTCCAAAGTGCTTTGAATTTTGCATACCCTGCCCGCGCGTGCTGAGCCACTAAGATCAGCACACGGGCGCGCTGAGCTGCGCCCAGCGTCCAGCACACATAACTACGACTCGGAGACAACCCATGGACATTCTGGGCATGCTAGATCTTGCCTCATGGAGCGAGGTAGCCCTCTTGCTCGCTGCAGCCTTTGTCGCAGGCGCACTGAACGCAGTGGCTGGAGGCGGCAGTTTTCTGACGCTGCCTGCACTGGTTTTTGTCGGGGTACCGGCCGTCACCGCCAATGCCACGGGCACGGTGGCCCTGCTGCCCGGTTATGCCGCCAGCGCCTGGGGCTTTAAAGAAGACATGGCAGCCCCCCCCGGACTGACCATGCGCAAGTCCATCGTACTGTCACTGCTGGGCGGCGCAGCTGGTGCAGCACTGCTGCTGCTGACCCCAGATGACACCTTCCGCCGCGTGGTGCCCTGGCTGCTGCTGGCCGCAACAGCACTGTTTGCCTTTGGGCCTCAGATTCGTGCCTGGGCCTCGCGCTCCACCGCCCCCGGCACGCCTGCCAGCACACTCAAGGCCACAGTCGGCATGCTGGCCGTAGCTTTTTACGGCGGCTATTTCAACGGCGGCCTGGGCATTCTGTGCCTGGCACTGTTCAGCCTGCTGGGACAGACCCAGCTCAATGCCATGAACGGCATGAAGAACCTGGTCTCAGCCCTGCTGACCGCCATTGCCGTGGCCATCTATGCCGCTGGCGGCATCGTGCAGTGGGAGCTGGCCATCCTGATGATGATTGCCGCCACCCTGGGCGGCTATGGTGGCGCACGCGTAGCGCGCCAGATTCCCGCCAACATCCTGCGCTGGGGGATTGTGCTGACAGGCCTGGTCATGGCGACCCTGTTTTTTGCGCGCAGCTGAAAACATAGACATCTGCTGATACCAAGCTGCTCTTCCCGCTCACCATGGCGCAGCAGGGGCCACCACTAGAGTGAGATTTTTCACACTGATACGGAGTGCCCCTATGCCATCTCGCGCCCAGCGACTTGCCCTCACCCTGACCACCGCCGCCTGCATGACCATGGGCGGTACTGCCATGGCTGCGGGCACCACCACGTCCACCAGCATCACCAGCGCGACCGCCTCCTTGCTGGCACAAAAGGCCGTAGCAGCATGCACGGAAGCCGGTTATGTCGTATCGGTCAGCGTCGTGGACAACGCCGGCGTGCTGCTGAGCTTTATCCGTGCAGATGGTGCTGGCCCTCACACCGTCAAGGCCTCTCAGGCCAAGGCTTACACCTCGGCCTCCTCCCGCAATCCCACCAGCGGCATTGCCAAGGCAGTCCAGTCCAACCCTGACGCCGCAGGCATGACGGACATTCCTGACTTTCTGGTCCTGGCTGGCGGCGTGCCCATCAAGGTGGGTAACGCTACCGTGGGTGGCATTGGCGTAGCCGGTGCCCCTGGCGGCCATCTGGATGAAGCCTGCGCCCAGAAGGCACTGGAAGCCGTGCAACAGCAACTTGCTGACTAAAACATAGCTATCAGCGCTTGCTACACAAGCGCTGAAGGCAGATTTTTATCAAAATCTGACACGTAAAAAAGCGGCTGCCTTGATGACAAGGCAGCCGCTTTTTTTGTTGAGACTGGTGCTTGGATCAGCCCAGGGTCACGCGTGCAAACTTGCGCTTGCCCACTTGCAGCACATAGGTGCCTGCATCCAGCTTCAGGCCGCGATCGCTGATGACCGCGCCATCCACACGCACGCCGCCGCCATCAATCAGGCGGTTGGCTTCGCTGGTCGATGGAGCCAGGTTGGCCTGCTTGAGCAGTGCACCAATACCCAGTGGTGCGCCACTCAGCGTCACCTCGGGGATGTCGTCAGGAATGCCGCCCTTGGAGCGGTTGATGAAGTCCTGCTCTGCAGCATCGGCCGCCGCTGCGCTGTGGAAGCGCGCGGTGATTTCCTTGGCCAGCATGACCTTGGCATCCTTGGGATTGCGGCCAGCTTCCACTTCTGCCTTGAGCGCGGCAATCTCGTCCAGGCTCTTGAAGGACAGCAGGGTGTACCAGTCCCACATCAAATCGTCCGAGATCGACAGCGTCTTGGCGAACATGGTGTTCGCATCTTCGGTGATGCCGATGTAGTTGTTCTTGGACTTGGACATCTTGTGCACGCCGTCCAGACCTACCAGCAGGGGCATGGTTAGCACGCACTGCGGTTCCTGACCGTACTCCGCCTGCAGATGGCGGCCCATCATCAGGTTGAACTTCTGGTCGGTGCCTCCCAGCTCCAGATCTGCCTTGAGCGCCACGGAGTCATAACCCTGCAGCAGGGGGTACAGGAATTCATGCAGGCTGATGGAGCTGCCTTCGGTGAAACGCTGGTGGAAGTCGTTGCGCTCCATCATGCGTGCCACGGTGTACTTGGCGGACAGCTGGATCATGCCGCGTGCGCCCAGCTGGTCGCACCATTCGCTGTTGTAGCGCACCTCGGTCCTTGCGGGGTCAAGCACCTTGGCAGCCTGGGTGTAGTAGGTTTCGGCATTGACCTTGATCTGCTCCGCAGTCAGCGGCGGACGGGTGGAGTTACGGCCCGAGGGATCGCCGATCAGGGTCGTGAAGTCACCAATCAGAAAAATCACCTGATGGCCCAGATCTTGCAGCTGGCGCATCTTGTTCAGCACCACTGTATGACCCAGATGGATATCAGGCGCTGTAGGGTCCAGACCCAATTTGATACGCAGAGGCACGCCGGTAGCTTCGGAGCGGGCGAGCTTTTGCGTCCAGTCTGCTTCGGGCAGCAACTCATCAACGCCACGCTTGGTAACGGCCAGCGCTTTTTGAACCGCCTCAGTGACCGGGTAAGTGGTATCAGCTTTTTGATTCATACAGTTTGTTCTCAGCACGGGGAATACCCTCCCCGGTATACTTCGGGATCAATTGCAGTGGTGGATTCTAGTCGCCATACCATTTACAGATGGTTCAATGGCCTCTATGCTCATAGAGTTCGTACCCCCGTCCCCCATACATACTCTTTCATGAGGGGTACACATCACTTCCGGGAACTCCTGTTTTGACTACCGAACTAGTTTCTGCTGGCCGTGCCTGGCTCGCACAGCTCGCACAATCTATTCAGCGCCATCCCAAGCGCGTCACCGCAGCGATTGCAGCCTTCATGTTGACTGCAGGCGGCGGTGCATTTGCCGTAGCCTCGTTCGGCCCCGATCCCGCGAATCTGCCCGTCCGCACACTGACACAGCCCATCGCTTCGCTGGCTGATGGCAGCACGCTGGCAGACCTGACCGATCTGAACGATTTTTCTCTCTATCGCACCGAATACACCCGTGCGAGCGACACACCAGAATCACTGCTGAAGCGCCTGGGCGTTGAAGACCCCGGCGCTTCCGCTTTTCTGCGCAGCAATGAGCTGGTGCGTCAGCACATCCTGAACCGCAGCGGCCGCTTGGTCTCTGCAGAAACCAGCAACGACCACCAGCTGCGCAAGCTGACCGTGCGCTGGATTCAGGATGAAAACAGCGACCACTTCCAGCGTCTGGTGCTGGAGCGTCAGGACGATGGCGAATTCGCTGCCACCGTCTCTACGGCTCCACTGACCGTCAACACCCGCCTGACCGGCGCCACCATCCACACCTCGCTGTTTGCAGCAACCGATGATGCTGGCCTGCCCGATGCTGTTGCCATTCAGCTGACCGACATCTTCTCGGACATCGACTTCCGCCGCCTGCACAAGGGCGACCGTTTCTCGGTCATCTACGAAACGCTGGAAGCGGATGGCGAATTTCTGCGCACCGGTCGTGTGCTGGCTGCCGAGTTCAAGAACCGCGACAAGCTCTACCAGGCCATGTGGTTTGAAGAGCCCGGTGAACGCGGCTCCTACTACGCCATGGACGGCTCCAGCCTGCGCCGCGCGTATCTGAATTCGCCCGTGGAGTTCTCGCGCATCAGCAGCAACTTTGCCATGCGCAAGCACCCCATCCACGGCACATGGCGTCGCCACCTGGGCACTGACTATGCCGCCCCCACAGGCACCAAGGTGCGTACCGTGGGTGATGGTGTGGTGGACTTTGCCGGCTGGCAAAACGGTTTTGGCAATGTGATCTTCATCAAGCACGCCAACACCAGCCATGTCACGGTCTACGCCCACCTGAGCCGCATCGACGTCAAGAAGGGCCAGCGTGTGGAGCAGGGCCAGAACATTGGTGCCGTTGGCTCCACAGGCTGGTCTACCGGCCCTCACCTGCACTTTGAGTTCCGCGTCAATGGCGTGCACCAGGACCCTCAGTCGGTGATTGCCGCCAAGGAAGCCAACCCCATTTCTGAAAAAGTGCGTGAAGCCTTCATGAAGCAAGCCAGTGCGCTGCACGAGCAACTGGCCTCTGCAGAGTTGATTCGCCAGGCTTCCGCACAATAAGCAGCGTATGCTACGCTTCACAGGGCCTCGATTTTCGAGGCCCTTTTTCTTTGAGCCTGACACATCCCATGCCCGCACCCACACACCACACCCATGCCAGCGCTGACCTGTACATTGGCCTGATGTCAGGCACCTCGCTCGATGGGGTGGACGGTGTACTGGCACGCTGGGACAGCAGCCAGCAAATTCAGGTCCTGCGCCATGCCAGCCTGGAATTCCCCATGGCCCTGCGCCAGGAACTGCTGGCACTGAACAGCCCGGACGGCATGAACGAACTGCACCGCGCTGCACTGGCCGGCAATGCCGTCAGCCGCATCTATGCCAACGTGGTGCAGCAGCTGCTGCAGGACACGGACACCCGCCCGCAGCAGGTGCGTGCCATTGGTGCACACGGCCAGACCGTGCGCCATCAGCCCCAGATGCACGATGGCACGGGCTACACCCTGCAGCTGCAAAACCCTGCCCTGCTGGCCGAGCGCACCGGCATCACCGTGGTGGCCGATCTGCGCAGCCGCGACGTGGCCGCTGGCGGCCAGGGCGCACCGCTGGTACCAGCGTTCCATCAGGGCATCTTTGGCCACGTGAACCAGGCGACGCTGGTACTCAATATTGGCGGCATTGCCAACCTGAGCATCCTGCCCTCACTGTGCGACAGCAGCAGCGCCGTCATTGGCTTTGATACCGGCCCTGGCAATGCCCTCATGGACTGGTGGTGCCTGCAGCACACCGGCCAGCCTTTTGACTGTGATGGCGCATGGGCTGCCAGCGGCAGCGTGCTGCCCGAGCTACTGAATGCCATGCTGGCAGAGCCCTATCTGCAACTACCTCCACCCAAAAGCACGGGGCGTGACCTGTTCAACCCACGCTGGTTGCAGTCACACCTGAGGCAACTGAGCAGCGCACCCCGCCCCGAAGACGTACAGGCTACGCTGACCGCGCTGACCGCCCACAGCTGTGCTGAAGCCGTCAGCCGCTTTGGCGTGCGCAGTGATGCACTGCTGGTGTGTGGTGGCGGTGCGCTCAATGGCGAGCTGATGCGCCAACTGCAAGCCCTGCTACCCCAGCTGCGCGTAGAAAGCACGGCCGCGCGTGGCATGCCACCGCTGCAGGTGGAAGCTGCCGCCTTTGCCTGGCTGGCACGCCAGTGCATGCAGGGCCTGCCCGGCAATCTGCCCCGTGTGACAGGTGCACAAGGGCCACGGATTCTCGGCGCCATCTACCCTGCTTAAAAAGCATAGCTTCCAGCGCTTGATACAACTTGATTTCAAATAGAAAAGTATTGAAAAAGCTTTCAATTCAAGCGCAAGCAGCTATCTTTTTTAAAGATGCAGATACAAAA
>ERZ1023658.485-NODE-485-length-10988-cov-8.627550_pt1 | contig 10988 bp, 14 predicted proteins | sample MGYA00380339_ERZ1023658 | MGnify/ENA primary metagenome ERZ1023658 (study PRJEB33179, sample SAMN07448981) | human gut metagenome | biome: Human-gut; feature: Human associated habitat; material: Faeces | host: Homo sapiens | place: India: Bhopal | collected... | reverse complement strand
TCAATGCCGATAAATATATCTATTTATCGATAGGCGAAAATGACCAAGATGAAAAAATTTTTGAAAATGATAATTCTGAAGAAAATTCTACTACAGATGAACACTATACAGAAATAGCAGCAGCAAAAGTAACAGATGAAGAAGACAAAGTAGATGTTGAACCTAAAAAGAAATCTACAAGAAAAAGAAAAACAACTAAGAAGAAAGTAGAAGAAACAGTCAAAGAAATTAATACAGACGTTGAAACTATTACAGATGTTAATGAAGCTACAGAATATCTAGAAGATATAATAAACTTTACATCAGACGAATGGGAAGAAGAAGAAAAAGATTTAAGAGATAAATTAGTATCTCTAGCAGTAAGACCTGATTTAAATCCTGATGATGTAAAGAAATTAATAGGTGAATTATCTACAGCTTATACAGATATAAAAGGTAGATTAGTTGATGTAGAAAAGTCTGCTAACTCATTAGAAAAACAAATAAAAGATATTAAAACATTGAATAGCGTTGGTTCTAATGCTACTGAAAGAAATCTTAATGCTACTAAAGCAATTATGTTCTTTAAAAAGAATCCAGAAGATGAAAAAGCAGTTGATTTAGAACAATATCTATTAATGCTAAAACATAAAGTTAATTTCTATAAATACTGTATAGATACTATGGGTTATAACAGACAATTATTAATCACATTTGCATCTGTATTTAAAATAGAAATAAATAATATGTAAAGGAGCTAATTAAATGCTAAAACCAATAAGTTTAGAAACTGACATAAGATTAAAACTATCACAAAAGATAGATAAAAAACTATTAAAAGAAAGAAAATCTGCAGGACAAAAATTAACATACATCAGTGCAAATACTTGTATTGATATATTAAATAACATATTTGGTCACAATTGGTCTATGAGAATCGTAGACCATTGGATGGAACCAGGTTATGATCAAGTTATAAAAGAGCAACTTGATTTTAAAACTAAAATGAAGAGATGGCCTAATGGAATTAATCCTCCAGAAGATAAGATTCAAGTAGATGGAGCAGGCAATAGATATGTTACTGTACCACAATTACCTACTGCATGGTGTATAGTAGAAATAGAAGTTGATCTAGCTGACGAACAAGGCAATATGCATAAAATAGTTAAACAAGGATTTGGTTCTCAAGCTATTATAGGTGGACAATCTACTCAAGCACAAAATGGATATAAAGGCGCTCAATCAGATGCTATTAAGAAAGCAGCAACTCTTCTAGGAGTAGCACTAGAATTATATAGAGATGACTCTGAAGCTAGAGCATTTGATGAAATTATAAATGAATTAGTTGATACTTGGGGTAAACCAGGCATGAAAGAACAATATAAAGATACATGGAATGCTTATACAAAAGTAAGAGACGCATATGGATGGAGCGACGAAGACGTTAGCTATTATGTAGAACTTATAACTGGTGGAGCTGTAAGTGATATAAATGATTTGCCTGTAGAACTTACAGAACAATTATTAGATGCAATAGAATCTGACAATGAAGAAGGAGACGAATAATATGGACATGTTTAACGAAAAAATGATACAGTGTACTCAATGTGGTAGTCTATATTTAAAAGAAGAAAATGTATTTGGTTTATCAGAAGAGAAAGACTCTTCTGGTAAGCTAATATATAAAAAAGTGCAACCAGTAAAAGAAATAAGATGTAGAGATTGTGGCCATCTTATAATGGCACTAAATATAAATGCGAATAGTCATCTTGCATTTACACAAGATGATATAGAATATTATACAAAATAGGAGTGGATTATTATGTGTGAATATTGTGAAGAAACAAGTTGTTTAAGCGAAATAGATTATGATCTTAAAGGACAAGGTCATGGAGATGTACAAAGTGCTATAGCTAGAACAAGAATGGATATAAGACCAGAAGATGATCTGTGGCAAATAGATACTGAAATCGTAGTATTAGTGCAAGATGAAGAAAGTGAAAGACCTAGAATATATGGTGAATGGTCTGATGCATTAAATATTAACTATTGTCCTATGTGTGGCAAAAGATTAAGAAAGGAATAATAATTATGGAAGAGATGTTACCAGCAAATGAAGGAATAAGACTATTTGATATTAACTGGAAGTGTAAAACTGCTGGTCCATCTCCTGCTAATAATGAAAGAGTAGAAGTATTTTTGTTAGGATGTAAAAAGGCGGCCGAAGGACATGCTTGTCCCGGCTGCTTTAATTCTATTACATGGGACGCATCTAAAGCAGAGTTTAGTTGGAATCCTACAAAATTAGCTGACAAAATAGCTGATTATACTTCTAGTCGTTACATTACAATAGGAGGAGGAGAACCAACTGATCAAATAGAAAACCTAATTCCTTTTTGTAAAAGATTAAAAGAAAGAGGGTTTCATATATTAATGTACACTTGGAAAGAATTAAACACTGATGAAGACGGTGGATATACTCTTAAACAAGATGTATTTGATTATGATTACTTTAAAGATACACATTGTCCTACTGAACTCATGTATTATGTAGACATAGTAATAGACGGTGAATTCAAGCCAGAAGAAAAACTATACATTAGTGATACATATGATGGATTATATGGTTCTGTAGGTAGTGGAAATCAAAGAATATGGGACATTAAAAATAATCATAAAAAATATATGAAAGACCTAAAAGGAGTACAATTAGACAGCAATAATAAATTAACATATATGTTAAAGGAGGAAGGATAAGATGGGAAAGATAATAGAATTTACTACACCTATACAAATACCAAATAGTAATGATACAGTTACAACTGTAAATTTAGACAGCATTAAAGATGGTCTGTTTTTCAAATCTGAATCAGCTTATTATGTAACTAAAGTGGGACTAAGAAATTGCAAATTTATAAGTGAAATAGTTTATGATAGCAATGCAGATACTTTAAAATGTAATAATATTTTAAAAGACACAGAATCTGATAAAAAATATAGAACTGTAAGTTTTACTCTAGAAAAAGAATGTATAGAATTTATATTCAGATCTATTATAGAAGAAGATGAATATATATTTGATATTGATTTAATAAGTAAATGTTTAAATAAATCAAAAGAATCAATTAAAGAAGATAAATTCGAAAAAGATAATGGTTTGTTAATATTTGATGGTGATACTATAGAAGGAATGTATGGTAAATCAGGTGATGGTGTGATATTTAATAGAATACTATTCGAAAGTATTAATAAAATATTCCTTACAGAAGTATTATTTAAAGATTCTAAATCAGAATCGGGAGATACTATAGAAATGTTTTTAAATAATAATATGGTACTTTCTATGAATATAAGCTCATCTAGTATAAATGGTACTAGTAAAACAAACATAGGATATGTGTGTGTTCAAGGCCCAATATCAAATATAATACTTACAGACAATAACCAAATGGATATGAAAAAATTTGATACAAGTCATGTACAATTGCCAGAATTCTCAAAGAATACAACTGTAGAATCATTAGAAAAAGATTTATTTGTAAAGAACAATTATGATGATAAAATTTTATATAATTTTTACAGAAATAATAAATCGTTCTTTGCTCAAAAAATAAATATTTTAAATTATATGCTAAGTTAATAATAGGAGGGAAGAGATGAAAGAAGAACTAAAAGAATGTTTGTCTATAAACAAAGAGGCAGTATGGATTAAAACAGGACAAGAAAAAGAAACTATGCCTGCCATAATAAATGCTTTATTAGACGAAGATATAGAAGAAATATATACTTGGTCTGTTATAAAAGGAGTAGAAAAAATAAGAGTTAGTCCAGAATATGGATATAAAAAAGAACCGTTAAGTAATACTGTCGTATTAAACCCTAATCAGTTCTTAAACTTTTATAAAGAATTACAAGACGATACAAATGTAAGAAGCGCAGCTATTATATTTAGAGATTATGACGCTTGTTTAGAAACTAATCCTATGTATAAAAGGATGATCAAAGAAATAATTGAGCAAAGCAATAAAAAATATATTCCTATAATATTTACTGCAGCATCTTATGATGTACCAGCAGACTTATTAGATACATTTACATTGATAGATTATACTGCTCCAACTAAAGAAGAAATAAAAGAATTGTTAGATGCATATGAAAGAAAAACCGATAGAGAAATAAATAATAAAGAAGAAGTAATTTCATGGGTTCAAGGATTTTATTATAGAGAAATAATAGAATTACTTAACATATCTTTTTATAGATATAATAAAGTTAATTTATCTTTATTAAAAGAAAAGAAGATAGAATTAATAAATAAGACTAATCTATTAAGTTATGAAACACCAACAGTAACAATGGAAGATATAGGTGGTAATAAACGTTTTAAACAATGGTTTGAAGAAACTAAATATTGCTTTTCTAAAGAAGCTAAAAAATGTGGTGTAGATGCACCAAAAGGATATTTAGCTTTAGGAATAGCTGGTTGTTCAAAAACTTTAGGTGCAAAAGCTATAGCACATGACCTAGAAGTGCCATTCTTGGCATTAGATATGTCTAAGTTATTATCTTGTAAAGTTGGTGAATCAGAACAAAGAGTAGCAAGAGCTATAGAATTAATAGAATCTTGCGCTCCATGTGTATTATTAATAGATGAAGTTGAAAAAGCTATTGGTGGTTATGCATCATCAAATGCTTCAGATTCAGGGGTTGTAGCTAGAATATTCGGTAAGATATTACAAATGTTAAATGATAATGACAAAGGTATATTCTGTGTCATGACTTCAAATAACGTACAAGACTTACCACCTGAATTAACTAGAGCAGGTAGACTAGATGCTATTTGGTATTTTACTCTACCTACTGAAGATGAAAGAAAAGACATATTAGATATCCATTTCAGAAAAAGAGGCTATGATTTAAGTAATAACCTTATAAATGAAGCGGCTAAACTAACTAAATCATATACTGGTGCTGAGTTAGAACAAGTTGCTAAAATGTCTATCAAAAAAGAATTTGTAGACAAAATGAAGAACAACAAAAAAGAAATGAACATAACAGAAAACATAATAGAAGAAGCAATTAAAGATGTAGTTCCTATATCTAAATCTTCTAAAGAAAAGATAAATGCATTAGAAACATGGGCACAAGGTAGAGCACTTTATGCCAATGCAAAATCTGATTCTGATGATAAATTTGATCGTCTAGAAGAAATAGATGTTTCTGAATTCGATGTTATGTAAGAAAGGAGTTTAATATGGCTATAACTATGGACGTTGGCGGCGATAACAAAGCCGTCAATGAGCAACAAAAGAATGATGGTCTAGACGATATAAGAGCTACAATTAAATTAGGACTTGAGAAAAGTCAAGAGAATGCAGAAAATATATCAAAAATATTGGATGGAATAGAGGTATTTAATCCAGTAGGAGTAGACCAAAATATAATACAATTACTAGAGTCAGTAAAGTTTTTATTTGACACTACTGTGCCAGCCATACTAAAAGGAGACTATGAAACATTAACAAAAAATAATAACACATCAGTGAGTGATGATAGTATGACTAGCATATATAAAGATATGAGAAAACAATTAGTAAAAAATTTAAGTAAAGAAAATAAATAATTAAAATATAAGGAGGACATGAACATGTCAGTATGGAAAAAAGTTAAAAGTGATGCATTAGGAAGAAACGTAGATGAAAGAATATTAGATTCAGCTTTAGCAAGTATGGGATTAGGATTAGATAAAACAGTTAAATCTATCAGAAATGGATTTGGTAGTGATGTTTGTGACGCAGCTTTAATAAACAAAGATGGTAAGGTAACATCTGTAGGTATAATTTATAATAAAGACAGAGGTATAGAATTAGTAGGTGATCCATGGGGTACTGGTTTAGGTAAAGATGGTGGACACCAAGGAATATTAGATTCTATAGCACAATCTTATCAAGTAGAACATATAAAAGCTAAAGCAGTAGAAAATATGTGGACTGTTGAGTCTATAAAAACTAATGCTGAAGGCGAAATAGAAGTAGAATTAAGTTCTATGTTCTAAAAGCTAAATAAATTTGATAAGGGTTTATATATTAGTTTATATAAGCCCTTATTTATTATAAGGAGAAATTTATGAGACCACAAAATTATAAAGATATAACTGATTATGAAGGTATAGATATATGTGGATTAAGAGGTCTATTTACTAACTATAGAATCGATCGTGATTTATTACCTTCTAATCTAAAAGCCTTGAGTATAAGAGAAGGCGAGAATGATTTTCTAGGTACACTAGAAGAAAAAGTATGGGCAAATCATATGGGAGATTTCTTAGTAAATCGTGCAGATTGCCCAGAAAATATAGATTGGAATATAGAAAACCAATATACTTATTTAAGCAAGAGAGATACAGAAGCACTTAAATGTGCATTATTATATTAATAAAATGGAGGATATATAAAATGAAAAAAGTTAAAATGATAGTTGACAAACAAGGTAACGTTGTTACAGATTTAGTTGAAGGATTCTCAGGTATGAGTTGTGAACAAAAAGCTAAAGGTATGGAAATATTAATAGCAGGAGTAAACAGTTCTGAGACACGTCAAAAACCAGAATACTTTGAAGATAACGGTGATGAAATGATCGATATCTTTACTCAAAAATAAAATAGAGTAAGCCAGTCTTAATTGACTGGCTTATTTAGTAAATAGAAAAATAGGAGGAACAATAAATGGATAAAGATAATACAATTGCAACAATAGAATGGATAGACGAAGATTTAAAAGAGGCCCTAGAAAATAGAGGATTTGAACCAACAGGTGAAAATATAGATATATTATTAACCAATGGATTAAAAAAAGCTTTATGCGATAGATCTATAGAATTTGGTTGGGACATTATCGACACAGTAATTGATAATTGTGAAGATGAATTAGAATAAATAAAAATACAAAGAGGGAGGCATACAATGAATAAAGAATATGAAGTGTTGGCAGGACTAAATGACCAACAAAAAGAAGCAGCTATGCATATAGATGGGCCAGCTTTAGTCACTGCAACTGCAGGTGCTGGTAAAACCAGAGTAGTAGTTACAAGAGCACAACATATGATAAAAGACATGGGAATAGATCCCTCATTAATATTATTAACTACTTTTACTAATAAAGCTGCAAATGAAATGAAAGAAAGAATTATAGATGTAGTAGGTGAAAGAGGTAAAAAGATAACTGTAGGTACTTATCATAGTATATGTAACAGAATACTAAGACAATATTGCACATATATAGGTTATGTAAAAACATTTAGCATATTAGATGCAGATGATTCAGATAAAATAATAAAAGAAATAGCAAAAGATTTTGGAGAAGATTTTGCAAGTCTTAAAACATATATAGGTAATTGTAAAATCAATTGTAAAACTCCAGCTATGGCTCAAGCAGAAGCACAAGAAAGAAATACTACAAGATTATCTAATTGCTATCAAGCTTATCAAGATAGGCTAAAAAGAGATCAATGTATGGACTTTGATGATTTGCTATTAAATACTGTATTGTTATTAGAATCTGAACCAACTGTCAAAGAACAAGTAAATAGCAAATGGCAATATGTAAGTGCCGATGAAACTCAAGATAGTAGTGAATTAGATTCAAGACTAATGTATGCATTATCTGGACCTAATCACAATATATTTTTCGTAGGCGATGATGACCAATGTATATATAGTTTTAGAGGTTCTGATGTAACAATAATACTTAACTTAAAATCTAAATATCCTAATTTAAAATGGTATAACTTAGGCGTTAATTACAGAAGTACCTCTAATATTGTTGATGCTGGTCAAGAAATAATAAAACACAATAAAAACAAACTTCAAAAAGAAGTATCATGTGGTAAGAATATTCAAGGCGCACCAATAATAATAAGTGAAACTAGAAACCAAGAACAAGAAGCAAAAAGAGTAGTAACTTTTATAAAGACATTACACAATAGATCTTCTATGCCTGTACCATATAAAGAAATGGCTATATTATATAGAATGTCTCATTTAAGTAGAATATTTGAAAAAGAATTAATGAAAGCTAAAATCAAATATAAATTAGTAGGTGGTACTCCTTTCTTCAGTAGAATGGAAGTTAAAGATATATTAGCATATGCAAGACTTACTGTTAATCAATTCGATACTCAATCTTTTAAGAGATCTATAGCAATACCTAAGAGAGGCGTCGGAGATAAGTCCATAGAAAAAATAGAATCTTTTATGGTAGACAATGCTGAGACTGATATGTCTATAAGAAAAGCATTAGTTCATAAAGATTTACCATTGAAAGGTAAAGCCAAAAAAAGTATTGAAGAATATAATAAGTTATTAGAAGATTTTGATGATAAAAAAGTAGAATTATCACCAGAAGATTTCATTAAATATATTATACAAAAATTAGACTATCTAACATTTATGAAAGAATCAAAAGATTACAAAGACAACTATGAAGAAAGAGTCGAAAACTTAAATGAATTAATAGCAGTAGCTAAAGAGTTTAATGATATAGAAGATCTACTTGTAGAAGCATCTATATTCCAAGAACAAGATAATGTTGGAAAAGATGAAGATGCTGTACAACTAATGACTATACATAAATCTAAAGGACTAGAATTTGATGCAGTCTTTATGACTAATACAGTAGAAGGTACATTACCTCATTATAAAAGCCTAGAAGACCCTGCACAATTAGAAGAAGAACGTAGAGTTATGTTTGTTGGTTGTACAAGAGCAAGAAAGAACTTATTTATAACTTATCCTAAGAAACAAATAGTTATGAATACAGAAAAATATGTTAAAAGAAGTAGATTTATAAATGAAATAAATAAAAAACATATAAAGGTTATATAGGAGATGCTTATGACATCAAAAGAGTATAAAGTAAAAAAAGAAAAATTAGAATTGGAAGTAGCTGATAATAATGATACAGATACTAAATCTGAATAATAGTATAGGTGTAACACATATAGGAGATAATAAAGAAGAATTCTTAAGGTTCTTCGATATTGTTAAATCATGCAATGCACAAGTAGATCCTCAAACAAATTGTTTTGTAATAGATTCTCAATTCAAAGAACTATTTCAAGAACAATTTGAAACACAAATGGTTCAACAACCGTGGGAAGAAATGGGAGCTGATATGAAGCTCCCTCCGTTCTCATATCAAAAAGAAGCCATATACTTTTGCCTACACCATCTTAATAGTTTGATTATTTGTCCTCCGGGGACTGGTAAAACTCCTATATGTATAGGAACATATTTAGAGTTATTAAAACATGGCGTTACAGATAAACCTGGAGCTATATGTGTAAAAGCATCATTAAAATATCAATGGGTAAAAGAAATACAAAAGTTTTCTAATCTAAGAGCTAAAGCAATTGATACACCATCTAAAGCAAGAAAGAAATTCGATAAACAATTTGAAGATGTAGATTTAATGGTATTAAATTACGAAACATTTAAGAATGAAAAAGTCAGAGAAAAACTTATTGAAAAAGAAATAGAGGTTATTATGATGGACGAGATTCATTATATAGGTTCATCTTATAAGACAGCTAAATCTAAAGCTTTATATAATTTTAATAATCTTAAAGTTAAAATTGGATTTACTGCAACACCAATAACAAGAGACCCCGAAAATTTATTTAGTATATTTAATATGATCGATCCTGATTTATTTAAGAATCATAGCGGATTTGCTAGAGATTTTCTTATATATAGAAGTTTCGGACAAATAGCTGGAGTGAAGAATCAAGATGTATTAAAGAAAAGAATAGCACCATATATGTTCATTAAAACTGAAGAACAAATTGCTAAACAATTGCCAGAACTAATGGTTAATGAAATGCATTGTGAAATGACTCCAGAAATGAAAAAGATAAACACACAAATCTTTAATGAATTAGATAGATTAAAAGCTGAAACAAGTAAAATAGAAAAGCAAACTCATGGTGAAGGATTAGAAAATAATGAAGAGTATAATACTTTACGAGCTCAAATACTTGCTTATCAAACCTTCGCTCAAGAACTTATAGACGATCCTAGATTATTTGATTTAAGCGATAGTAATTTGTTAAAGAATTATATATGTAAAGATAAAACATCTCCAAAATTAGATTTGTTATTGGATTTGGTAGACAATTTGATATCAAATGGTTCTAAAGTTTGTATCTTTACAAGATTTGAAAGAATGCAAGGAATTCTACAAGAAGAAATAGAGAATAGATTTAATACTAATTGTGCTATTATTAATGGCTCTGTCGATGCTAAAGAAAGACATAGACAAGCTTATGATCTATTTCAAGAAGATGATAATTATATGGTTCTTATAGCTACCAATGCTATGAGTGAAGGTATTAGTTTAAGTAAATGTAATTATCTAATTGAATATGATTTAGCTGATTCATATGCCATGCAAAAACAAAGGCACGGTAGAGTCAGAAGAGCTGACTCTGTACATGATACAAGTTATGTATATCAATTAATAATGGATGAACCTAACGAAGAATCATGGGATATAATAGCACAGAAAATAATTAATAAGAAACGTAATTATGATAATGACATAATACAAGATTTAAATAAATAGAATACAAGAGGAGGTATTATTATGGATGATTTCTTAAAAGAATTACAAGAAGCGGTAGAAAAAGAAGAAAGAGAACGTCTAGGCTTTGATAAAATGACAGGGGATGCTAGCTCTGATAGTGCATTAATAGACTGTGATAGCAAAGCAGATTATTTTATTAAATTAATAAAGAAAAATCAAGAAGAAATAGACAAAATTAATGACTATGTTAACAGTGAATTAGAAAAAACTAGAATAACATATGAAAATTATAGAAATGAGCAAATAGAAAGTAGACAAAAACAAATAGCATATTTCCAAAACATGTTAGAATCATATGCTTATAATGCTATACATGGTAAGAAAACTAAAACTATAAAATTACCTCATGGTAAAATGTCATTTAAGAAA
>ERZ1023658.484-NODE-484-length-10997-cov-8.324986_pt1 | contig 10997 bp, 7 predicted proteins | sample MGYA00380339_ERZ1023658 | MGnify/ENA primary metagenome ERZ1023658 (study PRJEB33179, sample SAMN07448981) | human gut metagenome | biome: Human-gut; feature: Human associated habitat; material: Faeces | host: Homo sapiens | place: India: Bhopal | collected... | reverse complement strand
GATATTACTAACGGGTGCAAAATTACAAAATAAAATTGAAAGTGGCAAGGTTTTTTATATAAAAAAAAAGCCGCGGAACTATAGAAGGTGAGATCACCTCGGCAACTACAGTTCCAACGACCAGTCTAGTTTAATTTATTGGTTCCCGCATTCTATTTGTATAGTAAATGATAATTATTTTATTACCTATTTCATTGATATTTGGGGGCATTTAAATTTTGAAACGATATGCGCCCCGATACAGATATATGAACTAAACTTTTCTAAAACTTACTACTGATAGGTGAATTCAAACTTCTTGGCCTTTCCTTGGTTGGCATTGTCCATCTTCACGTAATAGCTGCCGCTTGTTCCGGCATTCGCCTGACGGACATTCTTCAGCTTCACGGTGTATGTCGTGCCGCTTTTATCTGCCTTGAATACATACCAGCTGTTCCAAGTCTTTTGAATCTCATTTGTAGAACTGTACTCTATGTCACAGCCCTCTGGAACTACATCGCCCGATGCAAACTTCACGGTTACTGGAAGCAACTCCTTCGGGTAGTTGGCGGGAACGGTAAACTTAAACTCCGCCTCAGCATTTGCATTTGTTCCGATGTTGGCAGGAGCGTTTACCTGATACTGCACCTCGTTGATGCTATAGAGATGGATGTTTCTGTTGAGTCCATGCTTCTTGTCGGTGAGGTAGATGATGCCTTCTCGCCAGGTCTTGTCTACCGTGCCCAGCTTGTACTTAATGGTACCGGTACCGGTCTTTGATGCTTCGTTATATTTATAGCTGGTAACCTCTGGTGCAGCTGTAGTTCCGAATGACAGGTTCTCAGTCCATAAAGCCACGAAATCCGTAGGCTCCTTGTTATCGCCCTTATAGGTGAATTCGATGAATTGTTCAGAACCGGAAGCTGCATTGGTGGTCTGATAGGTGCCCTCGTTGATGGCGAGTTCATAATTACCATCATTCACTCCCGGAATGTATTGTTCCACTCTAATCCAAGGATTATTGATAGGTGCGCTTTTCAGCGCTTCCTCCAAACTATTCTTACCCCAGCTTTCGTCCAGTTTGTCGATGATTATTTTATATTCGTAATTTCGCTTGATGGCATAAGGAACGTTGTCCTGATTCTGCAAGTATATCAGGTAACATAGTCCGTTGTATTTCAGCAATACCTTTGCCGGATCAGTAGGCAGGTTTCTATCTTCGAATGCTGCGGTAGGATTATACATCTGTTTTTTATCACCTTTCATCTTTTTGTTACTGATGGCAGGAGTTACATAATCCACCTTCCATTCCCACTTATCATCTCCTGTAGTAGGGTTGAATAACAAACTGTCTCTGTTGAAGGGAGCCAGCGTTCCGTATGCCATACCATTCACCACAGTCATCGTCAAGTCCTCGTCTTTGAGATTTGAATTGGCATCTTTGGCTTGCTTACTCCATTCTGCCGAAATCTTGGCTCTGTCTCTGATAAGATGGATGATGTAATCCTGCTTGGTATTATCCTGGCGGAGATATTCCTTGAGCTTCTCTGGCGAATCTTCCTTAATGTAGCCCCAGTATCGGGTCAGCGCAGCCTGATCCTCACCATACTCTGTCTCGAAGGTGGTCATCAGTATATTCTCGTGCATACCCACCCATTTTGACTGGTTTTCCCAGTCGATGGTCTTGTACTGGCTTTCTGTATTTGCCACCAGATGGATGCGAGCCGTCTTATTGGGAATCTGGGCAGAGAAATTTCGAGGGGTGGTTTCTCCATTATCGTCGATATCTTTTTTGTCGCCATTTTGTATGATGTTGCCGTTTACGTCTCTTCTGAAACCTGTGATTTCACCGAATTCCCCGACTTTTCCAAAACCCACGAACTGACCTTCCTCATCGAAGCAGAACAGCTTGATGCAGTTTTTCCCGATGCCTTCATTCGTAAACAGGGTGCTTCGGGTAACCTGCTGTTCGAAGCTGGGGATGGATACATTAAAGTTTGCCGTATAGTAACCTTCTTCTGCTTCGTTTGCTTCGGTAGAAGAAGTAATATTGTCGGGTATATTGTCTGAACAGCCTGTTAACATTGCTGTTAACAGAACCGTCATGATTCCGATATATAATTTATATTTTTTCATCTTGCTTACCTTCTGTTATTCAAAACCTTGGTTCTCAATTTTCTCAATTTCCTCTAAGGTGAGGTCGTGAACGCAGCGAACGTATGTGCTGTTTCCTGCCCCATTAAAGGCTGCCTTCGTGCCATCCAGGGTCCAGTAGTATGCGTTGCTGAGAATCTGACTGTCTACCACGTTGTTATTGTTTGCCAGCTGGTTGATCAGCGTTACCTCGTCTGTGGTAGGCAGTCGCCAGCCATGCATGTTCAGCGTTTCACCTTTCAGCGTTGTTGCCTTCTCGCTGTAACTTTGGCAGTATTTTCTTGCTTCCTCGTTGCTTCCTGCTGTTTCGTTGCTATGTCTGGCAGATGCCATGATCAAGGCAGGGGAAACCGTCTTGTCTGTAGACTTCTTTTCGCTATCGAGTTGAGGCTTGGCTATCGTGTAACCGCCGATGCCCTGGTTGGTGGTAAACTGCAGCGTGTAAAGTCTGTTTTGCGTGTTCTGCTTGTCTGAAGCCTCTGCATTTGCCACATTGAGTGAATAGATGGCAGGGTACTTCCTTACATTCACTTTCTGAGATTTGGAGCCGTCGTTAGTCTTTACGAGAAAGTTGATGTAGTTGATGGTATATTCTGGTTTGTTACCATGAATATCTATCTTTCCTCGGTTATCGTCACTAACGCTTTTGTCAGACTGGCTGATGATCTGACCAGCCAGGTTGTTATCCACTATCTTTTTACCATATTTATCAAAGTAATATCCTTCCTTTTCTGGTTGCTGAAAGATAGGGCAGGATGCAAACCAGTCGATGCACTGGTTTGCTGTTCCCCAATCCATCGGATCCTTGAGGTCCAGTTGGGTAGGATATACCACGAGGAAACTGGCTTTATCTCCCTTCACATAAGTATCTTCACCCTGGGTCCATTTGGCAATCTGCCATTTCAGATAACCTGTATCTCCGTCGTAATCGATATGCGTATTGGTATCCAGATATTTGATGACGGCATTGACGGTATAGATATAGTTGCGGTCTAACCTCTTGTCACCCTGAGGGTCACGAACCGGTATATTCAATACCTTCAGGGTATCCTTTTTAGGATCGTCCTTATATTTAAAGTTGACCTTTGCTACAATCTGTGGCATTGTTTCCTGAGTTTCCCATTTGGTGGAATAACTGTAGGTGGTTACCGTGAAGACCTTATTCCCCTTCTCATCTTCTGCAGATGCTGCCGGGCTCCAAGTATTGTTGTCTGATATGATAGGTGGAGTTGCGGTTTGATCAGCACCAGCAAAGATGGTAGTATTGGTGTTGTAGTTGATGAGTTTCCACTGAACGTCTGAAATATGGTAATCCTTCACCGTAGAAGAGATGTTCAGCTTGATTTTGGCTGCCGCTCTCACCAGTTTTACCGGAATATCCTGTTCAGGATCTTGGGTGATGGTATACTCATCTTGGCTGCTCATCAGGAATTTCTTGTCGTTTACCATGGTAGCTGGCTTCCAGATGTCATCATCCTGCTGGGTGCTGGCAAGGAGGTCTTTCAGATTCTTACCCTTGAGATCTTCCTTGGCATTGGCTACTGCGTAGTACGGATAAGTTTTATCCACATCAAGATGGAGTGCCGATTTCCAGTTGCCCGAACCCAGTTCCTTTGCTTTGTTCTCTTCAGGTGTAGAGAACTGACGGTCTATTCTGAGTTCGCTGGATGTTGGTTCGAACATCTTGAAGTCGAGAGATAACAGATTTTTCTCGTTAAGATTCTCCTCTTCTTTTACTCTGGTTTGCTGCAGGTCGTTGATCATGGGAGTCATGCTCAGCTGTTGTGCAGCCGAACCGTTTCCCAGTTCGTCTTCAGCTGAGCATCCTGCCATGAGCCATCCTGCCGTAAGAGCCAAGATGCATTTTGCGAATCTTATGTCTATATATAACTTCTTCATGATGAATGTTATTTTTCTGTTGTCTTTATAATACTTGTTCAAAGTGAATATCTTTACCGGCGAATTTGCCCTCCTTACATCCATTATATTTGAAACCTGGATTCAGGATAAACTTATCGTTTGGATATTTCGTCAGGAAGACATGCGCCTTTACATTGTGTGGCTTTGCCAGATCCAGTCTGCTTTTCGGAACCACATAGAAGTAAAGCGTATCCTTCTTACCACTTTTATTGATGATGAAATCATCTATATGATAAGTATATCCAATTATTTTGTTTCCATCGTTTTGGTCTGAAATGATTGGATCGTAAACCGGATCTTTATGATCATCATAGTTGCCATCCTTATCGCATTGTACGAATCCGAACATCGGGTTGTCTGTCTGGAGAATCCAAGGCTTACCTTTGGTATCGATATCCTCGAGCGTAATCATCGGTCCGAGTTTTGGGAAACCGTAATATACCTTGTAGCCCCAGTCGGTCTGATCTTTGTCAGGAATAACCACGTTGGTAGAGGCATCGATGAAATCGAATGTTCCTCCATCCTTCCATTCCTGAATGGTAGGAGTAACGGTGAGCTTGCCCATCTGTCCGTTGAGGAAATAACCATAAACTACCAGTTCTCTGTTTCTGATGGCATTTCCTTCAGAAGGAATATTGAAGGTCTCGTGCTTCTCGGTTTTTCCGCCATCTAATGAATACCAGATGGTGCCTTTGATGGCTTTGTTGGTCTCACGGAGATAACAGAGATCATGAGAATCAATGCTTGCCTGTTTAAAAGCATCCAGATATTCCTGGGCAGACTGATTACTCGTTTTGATGAAACTCTTAGGATCATCCACTTCCATGATATCCTTGTTCTCTACACCTGCCAGTTTCAGAGTGTCTGATACGTAGGTTGTAGCCGAATTGTATTTCTGACTAGTAACGTCCTGGTTGTAACCGTTCTCATCATATTCTGCCTCGTCGGGAAAAACATAGCTGGCAGTAGGAATGGTATTGCCTTCTACTTCAATTCTTGTTACCTTTACCTGACTGGTATTGGCATCATTACCCTTTTTTCGGGCAAAGTAAAAATGGAGTTTCGAAACAGCGCGAACCAGAGGTATCTTGATGCCTTTGTCTTTGGCTCCTTCTTCTGTATCAGCCACATGACTATCTACAGAGATTTGAGTGATGGCACGGGAAATAGGGAGTCCCTTTCCGGCTGGCACTTCTTTTGTTTCTGCATTACCATCGCTATTGATACCGAAAGGTGAGGTAAAGCTGACTTCTTTCAGATCTTTGCGGGTAACAGAACTGAGGTCTTTGCCTTTCATCTGGTCCAGCATGTTGATGCTCTCAGAGTTTGCCAGGATGTAAAGGTCGATGTTCTTTACTTCTTCGCCGCCAATCTTTCTCAGGAATCGGAGGTTCAGGGTATAGTTACCTTTCTTCACTTCGCTCAGCGTCTCTGCTTTATAAGAGATTGGAGTGGCTTCATCGCCGGTATTTGATTTGAACACCCACACCTTGATGTTGTGGATGTCGTTCTCCTGAGTAGGATTTGCATCAGTCTCATTGTCGGCAAGAGCCTTTCCGCTAGTTTCTCCGGCTCTGGTACTGTTTCCGGTGCCGGTAGAGAAACTGAGGCTCAGATAGGCATTGTCGCTTTGAGCTGTTTCTGTATTTTCGTTCTCTGAACAGGATGCCATTGCGCCTACCATGAGCAAAGCAGCGAGTGCCATACACACTGGGCGTGTCATCTTGGTCAGAGTAGATTGATAGCGTTTCATGTTTTCTTTCTTTTACTTATACTTCTTTCTTTTCTTATTTTCCTAGGTCGGCATTCTGAAGATTCAGAACCCAGTTGTTTACCTTGATTCTTGCATCCATGCTGTAGGTAGAACTTGGAGCTGGCACGTAGAATACCAGGGTGTAATGGTCCTGGCGGTCCAGATACTGCTGGTCGCTCCAGTCTTTGCCGTAGCGGTCGCTGGCACAGAGTGAGAGGAACCAAGGCAGGGAGTGGTTGAAGATGACTTTGTTGATACGCTTGTCGGTGATGACGATGCGCTTGTCATCATATTGGCTGGATCCGTCGGCAGCGCGGCTCTTGTTGTCATCTTTGGTTTCGAACATACGTGATGATGACAGGTCGTAAACCAGCGCCTTTTCTACGTCTTCGCCTTCTACCTCGGTCTTGCCGCTGTGGTTTTCTACCAGTTTCTTTTCATAAGGAAGATAGGTGATTGCCTTTGGTTTTACCTTGTCGCCCTTATAGTCGAGTAGGGCAGCGGAACCTTTGATTTCTACATCGAAGTTTTCGGCTGTGAATCCTTCCTGGTCGGGTTCGAATGGAAGCATCACCACGCGGTATGTTTTGGTACACTTCATCAGACTCAATTTTCCCTGCACATCGTTTTCTCCATCAAAGTTGAGGGAGTCCTGTGCGGTATAGAGTGCGGTGAAGTGCTTGTCGTTAACGGATTCTTCTGCGTTTTTTTTGCCCATTTCCTCTTGCAGGTCGTTGATGGTAGAGATACCTGGGGTAAGTTTAGTAAAGCTAAACTCGGTCTCATCATCACCTTCGGCTCTTGTTCCCATTGCGGCAGGCTGCTTGTCACGAGCCAGGCAGACGAAGGTATACTTGCCTGCTTGCAGGTCTGTGATTTCCATCTTATGACCTGTTTCAAACTTGTCAGCCGACTCGGTATAGTTATCTACGAACTTACCGTTCTTGTCGAACACATAAACGTTGAGGTTCTTCACCTCAGCAGAGAAAGCATCAGCCTCTTTTACATTATAAGTATAGTCGAATTTGAGCGACAACTTAGCTGTAGGGCAGCTCGTGATATCATCTTTCATGCATGATGAAAGAGAAGTGAGTGCGATGGCTGAGATGCAAACCAGCTTGCAACATTTGTTGTTGAGGAAATGTGCCATATTCTTTATATTTTATAATCTTTTACTTTTACTTATTTTATATAGAGAGTGCCGTAGGTAGCGAATATCTTTGCTTTATCAGTTCTCTGTTTCGTTGCCTTCGGCATCGTTATTATCTAAGGATGAAAAGTGCCAGTCTTTCGGGTTGGGGGTATGACGGCACGTCTTTGTATCTCCCGCCTTTTATACATGGGCGGCAATGTTAGTTATCTTTTAAGAATGTTTTCGTTCTTTTCAGAACGAACGTTTGATTGATAAACTCTCGGAGGAGGATTGCTCCCCCGAGAGTCTTGGTATATATATAAGTATTTATATTTTATCTGTCTGGTTTGACGGAATATTACTGCAAGTTAACGTTATCTTCGTTGAGAACCCAAGGGTTAACAGTAACAGTAACGTTGAGATAGTAGGAATCATTCTCTGTTGGAGTACCATTAGGTACCTGGGCACCTACGTTGAAGATATTGTTAATATTGAGGCGATAGATGCTGTTACGCTGGATAATACCATTGATGTAATTGTCCTTGATAACATGCTTGTAGTATGTCTTACCTGCCTTGAATACCTCAATGTTGTACGTCTTACGGAAGTTTGCCAACTCTGTTTCGTTTTTGATGGCATTAGTCAATTCTGTCTTCATTGCATCTTTGTCCTTGCCATTGAAGAGGCCTGTTACACCCTCGTAATCTTTGAAGATCTGAGCGAAAGAGGTGTAGATTACGTTGTTGTAACGATAGAATGTACCATCCTTGAAGTCTGCAGGTTCAGTAAACTTGCTGCCATCCAACTTAATCTGATACTCGAAGTACATGGTTGTAGGAGCAGTTGTAGAGCTATTCTCGAAGACGTAGTTTACCCCGGCTTTTTCAGTAGTAGTGAAACCACCATCCTTGTAATCGTATACTCCACCGAAATCTGCTGTTGGCTGGTAGTAGCTGATTCCTTCTGGAATGAGGAGTTTTTTATCAGCACTCCAAGTCTGCATCACGTAAGACTTATTTGCCAAGTTAGAAACAGCATAGTTTAACAACTTAATCTCTGCAACCTTCTCCTTAGCATCCTTCATTGCTACCTTCAATGCCGCTGAAGCATCTGTTGGAGCTTCTGCAAGAACAGTAGATTTACCTGGAATTGGAGCATCGATACGAGCTACTACACGCTCAACCTTGATAGGGCTTGCTACTCCATTATATTTAACCTTTGCTGGGTTAGCTTCATTATTGTTAGCCTTGATGAAGGTTACCGTATAACCGTTACCATTTACCTGTGCATCGTTCTGGTTGAACATTGCGAATTTATTGTTTGTATCGTATGGCTGAGCAAACTTATTTGTTGCAGTGAAGATATTCTCCCATGGCTTGGCATCTTTTGCGTTAGCCAAGAAATATACCTTATAGGTAGCATCTGCAACAACATCCTCAACAGCAATCTTGAGCTGTGTAGAACCTTCATTACCCTGAGTTGGCTTACCTGCTTTCCAGTCTTTTTCTGCGATATCCTTTGTGAAAACAACTTTACCAGTAGCATCTACCAAGTAGATTGTACCGCTTGTTACATCTGATTCTGCTGCAGTTGCATCCACAGTAGGTTGGTTAACTGCAGTTCTGGTACCATCTGACTTTGGAGTCTGTACGTTCAAAGTCATGTAGAAACCATCTACCTTAGCCTGACCTGCGTTGTTATCATTCAAATCATCATTACTGCTGCAGCTAGTGAAAGACAAAGCTGCGGCTGAAACCAAGCTCATTACGAGCAAATTCATTTTTTTCATAATCTTTTTACTTAATACAAAAAAAGTTATACAATATATTTTATTAATTCTTGTTCTCAAAATTAAGTTTCGCACATATTGGCACAATCCGCTGAAAACAGATCGTATTTTACATCATCTTTTATCTTATACTTATATAATTAGAAAGTACATACTTACTTTAAAGCGCCTGGTTAACTTTATCCAGGTTTTCCTGCGCCTCCTTCAAACCACCGGCAATAGCTTTCTCAAAGTATTGCTTGGCAGTCTGATAGTCTTCCTTCATGGAAGCCAGACAACCGCGGGCATTGTTTGCCTCGGCGCTGTCGCCTGCTTTCAGGAGATATTTCTCTGCACTCACCTTGTCGCCACGTTCGATGGCTGCTGAGGCTGCATTGAGATTGGCAAGCTTATCTTCAGGGAACATTCTTACAGCTATGTCGAAAACATTGTTGAATTCGGCGCTACCCTTAGGATAAGTCTGGGCTACCAGATACATCTCCTGAAGAGAGAGCTTCTGAGGACGGGTCTTGATAACCTCTTTAGCCTTTTCTACATTGAATGCCTGAACATCATATTCTATCGTATAGTCAGTACGGCGAAGTGATGGCCATACATTCTGCAGGAGATAGCGATAAGCCTGAGGAGCCTTCTTGAGCAATGCTTTCTCTTTGGCATCTGGCTGCATGTTGCTGTTGATAATCTCAAGTGCAGCTTCCTTCTGAGGAATCTCATTCTCATTTACATACTTGATGGTTCCCGCCCAGTCCTCTGCTGTAGCTGTGGCCGCAAACAGTTTTGAAGAAATAGGATAGGTCTTCAGAATATGCTTCAAAAGCGCCTGTGTACGGTTATGCGACAACTTGTTGTTGTTTGCATATCCGCCATCTGGTGATGCATAGCCGTGGAGGGTTATCTTGGTGATGGTAACATCCGAATCGTTCTTCACGAGATCGAGTGTCTTGCGGATATTATCCAGTTCGTTGGCATTGTTGCCCATATCGTACAGGATATCCCACTTGTTCACCTTGAAGTTCAAACGGGCAGAACCATTCTCCTTTCTTGCCTTTACGGCTTCTGCCTTAGGCTGTACATAAGCGTTGAAGAGATTCTTCGGAGTAGAGAATGCACGTCCTTCCGCATTCAGAATACCTTCGTCGAGAAGTTGCTGGTTGCAACCGCAGGCATCATTACTGATGGCGAAGTTTGAGTTCTTCATCCAGTCGCTGAACGGAGCGGCGTATTCATAATGAAGCGTCTGTGCTGTCTTGTTCTTACGGAGTGCCACGATAAGTGGGTTTGCCGTAGCCGTTTTCTGGTTACGCTGATAGTAAATATATCTCTTTTTACCCATCACCTCAACGCTCGGCATGAAGAGTGTATCCTTTTCGTTGAGGATCATTGGGGTGTAGATGAGACCTTTGTTGCTGGCAAGCTGAATTTTGTCGATGTTCAAGTCCATAGCCACTTTCACCTGGTTGCCAACCTTTCTGATTGCCTTATTCTGGATTTTCAGATTCTTGTAAGCCTGCTGGGTATTATCGGCTGATATAGGAAGAGCGATAAGCAAGGCTCCGAACATACTACCTATTATATTATATGTATTCATCTCTGATTCTTTTTAAAAAACATACACTAAGTTGAGGGCTGCTTTCGTCGGGCCCACATAGTTGTGTGCCTTGTCGTCTTCAAGTTTATCTCCGCATTGAGCACAGTTAAACTTATCTGCCTTAGAGTAGATATAGCCTACACCAAGTTCAGCTTCCAGATTCCAATGTTTCGAGAGAGCCCAAGCGTAGCCGTAAGCTACACCTGCACCGATAAACCATCCTTCATACCGATAGTCTTTCAGCTTAGAGAAATCAGTGCCCAGGAACTTGAAGTCAAGATCCATGCCACCGATGTTGTGAGATCCACCCAAGGCATGGAAGCCGATGAATGAACCCATCATTTTGTTACAGAACCAGTATCTGGCCTCTGGCTGAACGAGCCAGTGCTTCCATTTCTTGTTCTTTGAAAACGTCCAAGGATTGTAGTTTCCGGATACGTCAAGTGTCCATTTTGGAGAAAGACCGAATTCAACACCCAAGTTCATGGTTGTCGTTGCATCATACAGCAAGTTGGTCTTTACCGCAGCGTTCTGCGCTAGAGCAGGACAGATCAGGCTGCCGAGTGCTACTAACGCAATTAAAATCCTTTTCTTCATACCTCAATTAAACTTTTCTTTTTTTAAAATACATTGAGTGATTTTGAATCACCTTTTACTTTCGTATACTCTTTAATATTTATAA
>ERZ1023658.483-NODE-483-length-11042-cov-6.830982_pt1 | contig 11042 bp, 23 predicted proteins | sample MGYA00380339_ERZ1023658 | MGnify/ENA primary metagenome ERZ1023658 (study PRJEB33179, sample SAMN07448981) | human gut metagenome | biome: Human-gut; feature: Human associated habitat; material: Faeces | host: Homo sapiens | place: India: Bhopal | collected... | reverse complement strand
CAAAAGAATAGCTATTGACAAAGAAAAAGAAAATGTTTTCTTTTTCGAAGTTATACCGGACACCGACAAAGTGTTTGTTGAATTTTCAACAGATGAAGACTTGTTTGAACTGTTTAAAAGTTATTCTTTTAAACAAATACCCAAACAGACCAAGAAATGGTCACAGGTTGAAGAAGAAGAACTGCCCTTTATCCTTATGACTTGCAACAAATATCTTGATGAATATATTAAGTCAACGTCATGCATGGATGATTTACAGGAGGAAATTGCGTTAATGCACTTTACAATACTGTATGATGCACTCTATGAAGAAGTGATGAAATAAGGGGGCTATAAAATGTTAGTAAATTTTATAATAATTCTTTTAGCGATAGCGGGTATTTTTATATTTTCTTTCTTGGTTTCTTCATTGATGGATTTATATTTTAAACACATAGAAAAACAAAAAAAAGATATATATGAAAAATATTCATTTGAGCGTGAAGAAATAATAGAAAAAAATAAAAACTTGCAGGAGTTAGAAGAAAACTATCATAGAAAAATTAAAATACTTAAAGACTTTTGCGGTAAAGACACTTTAGTAAAATATTATGATAAATATAAAATCTATAATCTTGCGGAAACGCTAATGCAGGAACGAGATAACTTAAAAGATTATACAAAATGTTTTGAAAACAAATTATCTGAAAAAGAAAAAAAAGTATTATGGGAATATATCGGCAATACATGCATTGATTTAAAAATAAAAGACTACGAAGAAATTAAATTAAGATATGATTTTTATAAAGACTTAGAGGTTGACAAGTAGTGGGTTGTTATGATATTATAGAGTATATAAGGAGGTTTAATATGGAATTAAAAGACACAATCACGTTAATGCAAAGTGACGATTATGGCGAAAGATTTGTAGCTGAATACTTACAGTTGCGTATTCGTAAAGAAAAACTTGAAACATTCATTACAAAATATAAGCGCAATGAACTACCATTTACACCTGATTGTTCAATAGCCATACTTGAAGCACAATTAGCTATTATGATAGGATATATGAATATTCTTGAAAATCGAGCGAGAATTGAAAAAATTAACTTATACGATTTTGTTAAGACCGGTACAATGACTATTGATGAAATTGAACATTGCGTAGATGGAGAATGGGAGTTTAAGTAATGGAAAAATTGAATGAATATGCCGAGAGATTTCCACAAGGTAGTGTAGTGTATTATATCGATACTATAAATGGTATTCAATTAGTATGTTTTGGATTAGCACATGAATATTTTCATGACGCTTTATATATCAAATTACTTCATAAAAAAGATAATCGTCTTATTAACGGTATACCTTATAATGAGTTTAAGACACCAACCAAAAAAGAAAAACTACCTAAAGGCTGGACGCATGGCACAGATTTATTTGAACAATTTTATGATGATTCGTATTATGAAGAATTTTGTAAAATAAAAATATCCGACCCCGAAACAATATTAGATGCATACAATAAAGGATATCTGATAGATGCGAAAAAATATGATGCAAGTTGGATAGAACCTGTTATTGAACAGGACGGATATTATCTTATCCGTAAATATCCGTCTATGTATAACTGTCCAGAACGTAGAGTTAAGCCATACATTTTTGTCCCTTATCATAAAGTATATCACACATATGAGGAGGCACAAAAGGTTATAGACGATTGGAATACTGAACAACAACGCAGAGCCGCACAGACCGATTACGAATGGAATGCAGAAAATTTAGATTATGAGCTGAATAAATTTCAATATATGTATAATAAATCTGACGAAGATATGCAGCAAATAAGAGATTTTATTTTAGCCTTTCCTGATTTTGAAGATTCAGAGTTTAGGATATTTGATGGGGTGTTTCAATTTAAAAATTGTAATAAAAAGAAATGGAGAAATGCTGAATTTGCATAGAGGAGAATCATGAATAAACTTAACTTATTTATAGATTTTGATGAAGTCCTTGTTGATTCAATCAGGTCGATATTATTAATCCTAAATCCACGATATGGAACAGATTTTAAACCAGACGATTGTACACGGTGGGACTTTAAAGACCTATTTCCGGATATAACATCAGATGAAGTTGAAAAATGTTTTGAATCAGATGAGTTCTGGGATAGCTTAAGATTTAAAATTGCCGGACAAAATGTATTAGATTTTTTAGATAAATTAAAACCATATTATAATATAGTTATTGTATCAAAAGGCACAGAAACAAACTTAAAGAAAAAGAAACAGTGGCTTATGGATAATATGCCGATACCATACAGTTTTATTCCTATAGGGTTAGATGGTAGTAAAGACGATATTGATATGGCAGACGGTGTACATATTGATGATAATCAATATTATCTTAATGAATCTAATGCAACGTATAAACTATTATTTGCAAATACACCATATATAACTGATTGGAACAATGAGTGGGAAGGTGAAATATTTAATTCATTTTATGATTTACGTATAATGGATACATTAAAAATGATTGTAAGCTTTCAGAATGAAAATTTAAAGGAGGATGGTTATGTTCAAATACAAGGAGTACGAACTATACGAACAGGGAGAGGAGAAACTAAACGATCAGAACGAGCAAGAGTGGTTTATTATAGATAATGCTTCGAAAGCAAACTGGGCGATAAAAAAAATAGCAGAAAAAAGACGTGAACGAGATTATTTTGTAGACGCTTGTAAACATGAGATTGAACAACTTAAAGAAAAGATAGCAAAAGCAGAAGAATCATGCGATAACGATTGTTCGTTTCTTATAAGCAAGCTTTCACAATATATGGATAGAGAAGGTGTACCATTAAAAGAAACTAAGACACAGGTATCTCTCAAACTTCCATCAGGTAAAATCGTTAGAAAAAAAGCCAAGGTTGAAATATGTGACCTTAAAGGTAATACGGGTTCAAAACTCAAAGATAATACAGAGCTTGTTGAAGTGGCAAAATCAATGGGTGACGAATATATATCAACCTCGGTAAACTGGGGTGAACTTAAAAAAACATTATCAATAACAGCCGATGGCGATGTTATCAATTCTGATGGCGAATTTATTGGTTGTCTTACAACACATGAAATACCACCATCGGTAGATGTTAAAATTGAGGAATAATATGGACATAAAGGAATATTATAAACCTAAGTTTGAAGATATTACAGAGGAGGTTTATCAAGCGGATATAGTCAAAGGAGAAACACCAGAATATAAGTGCTACTCCATAGATTATACGGGTAAATACTTAGGGATTATTGCATGGGATTTAGATAATATGCAATATGTATATCTACCTGATAGGGACATTAAACTGCCATATGTGGTACTAAAAAGTATATGTGAGTTTATAAATGATTTGATGTATGAAAGAAAATTGAATTAAACTTTATTGACAATCTCTAATGGTGTGGTATAATACTATTAGAGATTGTTTTTTGTAGGAGGTGAAAACATGATAATGACAACAGATGGCTGGATGGCTTTAGCGGTATCAATACTTGGTGATTGTTCCCCTGATGAAGCATTTAAGCGTTTAAATGGTGAACGTGAAACCGTTGCATCAAATAGGCGAAAATGGACAAAAGATGAAGTAAGCGAAGTCGTTAGACTTAAGAAGAATGGTGTATCTTGGGATAAAATTAAAGAAAAATTAAATTTAGGTGATATTAGTACCCAAAAGCTTAGAAATGTTGCATATAGAGGTGGTTATCGTCCAGGCAAACCCGAAGCGAAACTGAAAGATAATGATGTAGCAATGATAGATAACATGCGTCAACGTGGCATGAAGTGGTCGGAGATTGGTATGATATTCGGTACAACACCATCTAATATTAGAGCTTGTTGGGATTACGCTAAAAGAAAGCGAGCTAACAGTGAGTAAAAATCCATATATATGCTTAAAAAAATGGCTGAACAAACCGCTAAAATACGTTGAATTATGTAAGATAATAAAAGAGCCTGCAAAAAAAGGAAAGTCCAAACAATTACATATAAAACGTATTGAAAAATATACGGATATTGAAAAAACCGGTTCTAAATATATTATACATAAAGTATACGAGAATGACGATGAGATGCAAATTATTGAAAGTCAGGGTAGATTTACAACATATCTTAGACGATTCATGATCAACATGTTTTGTGAACTAAAGCGCGAGTATCCAGATAAACACACTATTATATTAACTAATAGAGATATTTTAGAGCAGGCTTGTATGGTAAATCAAAACTATTTTGTCGGTAAAAATTCACCTTATAAATTTTTAGATTTTTTTAAGGTGGCAATCAATAAAGGCGATATACCAAACGAAGAATATATGTTTGACAAAGTATATTCTGAAAGTGAAATATTCTTTTCAAGCTCATACAGATTATTGAAGCGTGTCGTATACGATAGTTTAACATCAATGGAAAAATCATCGTTGTTGATAAAAAATAAGACGTTCAGACTATATAGGAATTATACTGATGAGTATGGTAAATTTCATTCAGAATCAAAGAATTGCGATAGAGTAGATGAGAGTAAAATCTTATCGGCTCAACATAGGAGTATTGTCGAGTTTAATAATGATATTGCTACCGATGAAAATGGTAAGAAAAAATATTTTCTTACAAATATTCATTCAGTACATTATCTTTATCCACGACAACGAAAAGAATTTTATAAAATACTGAATCGTAATATTCAGGAAGCTTTCAAAGACGAAGGGTGGAATGCTTATAGTTCTGCATGGAAACTGACGTTGGCAGATGTAGAAAGTTTCAATTATGAATTACAACACATTAATTATAAACAGTTAAATCAAAATGTGCAGGATAAATTAATGAGTTCTAAGGATTTGCAAATTATTGAAAATGTATTAAGAGAGCAATTTATAAGTATGTTTATAAGCATAAAAGATAATAGGGTATCTTAAAAATATATCTATAAATAATAATTTGGTATTGATATTATTGATAAAGTAGTTTATAATAAATACTATCAGATGATTAACGAGATGAATATGAGAGGTGATACAAATGAAAATATTGGTTGATGAATTACCTTACGAGGAAGAGGAATGTTTATTCCATGATCGATGCAATCACGCAAATTCATTATGGTGTCCAATAGATAATACTGATGACTATGACGGCGATGAATGTTATTATTATAAAACAATGTCCTCGCATCAAGATTATATGAAAAAGCTTATACAAGAGGTTGGGTATGCCATGGAAGATATTTATGAATAATGTTTTAGAAAATAGTTGTAAGAACAATATAAAAAGAGGAGGTGCAGAATGAAAAAGTATAAATGTATTGAAGCATTTGACATTTCTAATGTAAATATAACTGGAGATGGAATTGAATTAGAGGGATATATTCGGATAAAAACAAATTCTCTTTGGGAGCTTGATGAAGAACTTAATTTTATTAATGGGATAAAATATTTAAGATGTGAAGATTCGGATTTACGAATAAATATTATGGATGAAATTTTATCAAAATGTTTCGAGGAAGTATGAGATGGGCTGTACATGGATGCACTGTCTTAGTGATATAGAGTATATAGGAATCACAGTGTTTTTAACTAAAAAAGAAGCTGAACAAAAATTATTATATAAAGGAGACCGAAAATAAAATGACAAATTTTGAAAAATATAAAAATGAAATAATGAAAATTGTTAATGAAAATTGTTGCAGTCCAGCAAAGAAAGATGGAGTGATTGTTACCTGCGCAGGATTAAATTGTAAAAAATGTGATTTCGGTGATGCAGGCAATTTCTTCAAGTGGCTTTACGAGGATGATAGCGAAGAACCTGGCAGCTGCGATAGTTGCAAATACGAGTACAAAAGAGAAGATGAGTCACCATGCACGGAATGCTACAATAACTACACGAACAAGTTCGAACGTAAACTGAAGAAGACACGGCAGGACGAGTTTTTAGAGCATTATCCGAATGCAATGAGGAATAAATCAACAGATGCTATTATGGTTTGTCCTAAAGATATATCTGGGAAAATTCCATACAATTCTGGACGAGGATGCGACGTTACCTGTATTGAATGCTGCCAAAACTACTGGCTCCAGGAGGTGGAAGAATGAGATACAGAAAGAAACCAGGGATTTATTTGATTTATCAGACAGCGATTACCAAAAAAGTTGAAGCTGTACAGTGGACAGGTCTGAATCTTGAAGAAATAAAGGCTTTTGTTGGAAAGTCGTTAATCTATGACATTTTTGACGCAGCATGGAAAGTTGGAAGAGGTAAGCCTCGCGTGTTTATGAAAATAAAAACTTCAGTGGGCGATATGCCCGTATCTGAAGGAGATTATATTATCAAAGGCATGTCGGGTGAATTTTACCCATGCAAGCCTGATATATTCAAAGCGACATATGAAGAGGTGGAAGAATGATAGTGTTAGAGTGCGAAGAAAAAAGAGGAAGATAAATGTTAAAATCAAACAATATAAAACACGTTAAATTTGTGGACTATAATGGTAAATTTCCATATTTATGTATGGGAACTTTGACTTTGAACATTGATGGTAAATTCGTTAGATTTGGTTGGCAAGGAGAGTATAATACATTTTGGCGGTCGGGTGGTGAATGTAGTTTCAACAATGACTACACCGAGAATTATATCACTGAAAATGAATGGATAATAAACATCGATGACTTACCAGATGAATACAAAAAATATGCAGAAGAAATTGATATCGTATTTAATGCAAATGTACCTTATGGGTGCTGTGGAGGATGTTTATAATGATAGATGAGAAGAAGTTATTAGAAAATCGACCAGAATATCTTAATCCAAATATGGATGATGAGATTAAATCGGCATATAATAAAGGTTGGAATGATTGTAGTAAACGTTGGTTTAACACAACTGAAGAACAGTCAAAAATCGGTGAATGGATACCGGTAAGTGAGAGGTTGCCGGATGTAGATATAGAAGTACTTGTAAGTTGCAAAGTTCGTACTACTAAATATTCATATATTGATATAGATTATCGAAGTAAAAAGAATGGTAAATGGGCATATTTCGGAGAAGATGTTATAGCTTGGTAACCATTTCCTGAAGGTTATAAGGAGGGTTAATATGAATTATGAACAAACATACAATCCTTGTGATGAATGTGATTATTCATATAGTAAAAACAATCAGGAAACAGGTATGTGTAAGGTATGTGAATTTAGGATATTATTAGATCAAACAGATAAAATTATAAATTTGCTACAAAAAGAATTGGATTTAGCAGCAAAAGAAAGAAATCGATATATGGCAAATGATAACTTGCGATATGAAATTGCAAGAGGTTATGTAAGAGGAATAATGAACGCAATCGAAATAATAAACGAGGAGAAATAAATTATGACAAAATATCATGTAGGATATGGATTTGCTGGAATATATGCAGGCACATTAAATCCAAAAACAAAAGATGGATATCAGACATGGAAAGATAAAAGTGTTGTTACAGAAGAAGCCATCAGTGCTGTGGCACAGCATCTTAAACAGCAACTCAGCTTTGAAAAGAACGGGATAGCAATTGCAACAAGATTTACGTTTGATGATGGAACAATAGCCGAACTAAAACTTTCAATAGTGGAGGATGATGAATGAGTAATAAAGACAAAGTTACTGAAGTCAATATGAATCCGAAGTCATGCGATAATTGCGGATATAGTTTTATTAAAGCAAACGGTTCTGTGCAATGTTATAATCCATACACAGACCTTTTCTCTAAATCATCACATTCTCCATGTGCTTTCTGGGATAAAAATAAAGGGTTGGCTATCGAAACTATCATAGAAATGAAACTATGTAAAAATTGCAAACATCTTTTAATTTATAATAACGATTTATGCGAATGTGAATACACTAATCGTACAACGCTACCGCTTCATTCATGCCAACTCTGGGAGGGTGCTATATGATTTATCTGATTGCAGACACGCATTTTGGTCACGCAAATATAATCAAATACTGCAACAGACCATATTATTGTGTAGAAGATATGAACAAGGATTTAATCTGTCGTTGGAATAATATCGTAACAAATAGTGATAAAGTATTTATACTTGGTGATTTTGCATTAGGTACAGTAGATCAGATTAAAGAGTGGGGCAGACAACTTAACGGTTCAAAAATTCTAATTCGTGGCAACCACGACAGACACACAAGCAAGACATATCGTGAAGCAGGATTTAAACAAGTGATTGACTATCCGATACTAATTGAAGACTATTTTCTATTATCGCATCATCCAGTATTCACAAACTCAAATAGTCCATTCTTTAATATTTACGGGCATGTACATAATGATGTTAGTTATAAGACGTTCACAGATAGTAGTTGTTGTATAAGTGTTGAACGATGGCAATATAATCCAGTAAGCTTAGAGTTTTTAAAGAAACCATTTACCAATGAGAAATATAGAAACGTTATAAATCAGAGGTGGAAAGATGAACACAGAAGAGATAAAGAATAAAAAGAAATTATACTTAAAATTAGCTGAACTGTATCGTGACTTAGATCTTTTGCAACAGCGAAAACAATGTAACGAAGATGTTGTATTTCATGATACTTACGATATAACCATTACTGATAATACTATTTGTCAAAACATTTATACAGTTATGATAGATAATTTGATTGAACAAATCAATGAATATGAAAAAAAGTTTGATAGTAAATGTGAATATATTCCCGAAGTCTGCGAGTTAATATGCAAACCAGGCGAACATATATATGTCGTATTTAACGATGGTAGGGAAGAAGATTTTGATGAGAATATGTTTTATGCACATAGAACTAAAAATGGATGGCGGTTGCGCGAATATTCAAATAGTATCATAGTAACAAGACTTTGTAGAGATGATGTAAGAATGATAGGAATTAAACGTAATATCTCACGTGTAAAAAAAGAAGATGAACAGGAGGATTGTTTTTATGTATAATTTTGAAACCATTGATATTATTGATGTACTCCAAGAATATGTGGATAACATAGCTAACGATCATTGGAAAAGTGACACAGATTGTCCACCCAAGTTTTGGGTATCACTACTTAATGATTTCCCAGAGGACGAACACAAAATCATACTGACAATCGACCATGGTTATAAATTTTCAAGAGTAATATTCCCACAGAAAAATAGATATGGTTATGATAGTTTATTTTCTGATATGGAATTGTTATATAATAAAACAATGTGAGGTGAAAAATTATGAGTTATATATTAAAAGTTATACCATCTGAAAAATACATCACAACAATATTTAGCGATGAATCAAAAGACGATTTTAATGAAAGTGTGTTTAAGGTTGTCGAAGAGGATGATATGTATGTATTATATGGATACCCTGTAGATGAATTTGAAGTAGTAGCAGCCATTCCAAAATATAATATCAAGATGTTTAAAGTAAATCGTAAGTTTTCCAGAAGCAAGATAAACCTTAGTACGAGCAATTCCAACGCTACTTTATCCGACTAAAGGATTGTACTAAAATTAATACAAAAAGTGTCACCCCCCCGTTGAAGATATACTAAAATATATTGTCACGGACAGGTGACACTTTTTGTACGAAAATCCGTACAATGCTTTATTAAGCTAAAGCATCTACGATATTTCGTGGTCACATTCAGTCCTACAATACATTTTATCTTAAAACTCCATCACGATGTTCACCACTTTCAGTAGTTCACCCTCGCAATGTCGAAAGGCGCTTATGCCGTTCACTACGTTCACTACTTCTGTTGTCGCATTTTTATTCCATAACGCATTTTCTTTCATGTTATATATATATTCTATATATATAATCATTCAAGAGCTTATCTGATGATATAAATAATATATGTTTTTTACCCCCTTATGTAAAATATGGGGGTTTTTCTATGGGTATATATTATATAATATATATATTTATATAAAATTATATATAGAATCGTTTAAATTTCAACGTTTTTGGACGAATATGGGTATATGTTGGATAATATAACGCATATCTCGTATAAACCCCTACGGGGTTGCTGCCGCATAACTAATTGCTTAACGAACCTTTCAGGTTCTACAATTAGTTATTTGCCTGCGATTTTGTTTGCTTAACGGCAAGCCAAAACCGCAATTTTTCTTTTTTTTGTTTTTTTTGGAATGGTTGGTTATGTATATATTATATATATAATATTATGTATATTTATAAGTAAGGTCTGGAAGTGTGGAGATTAGGGATGGACGAGGTAGGGGATGCAGAACAGGGGCGTAGTGTGATAGGTAGGATGTGAGGGTGGATAGGAGAGGAGATGGGAGAAGGAATGATGATGTGATAGGGATGTAATGGGGAGGGGGATAGCATAGGCAAAAAATGGCAAAAATGGGATTTTATTTTCTGAAAAGTACCCCCTGATCTTTTTAAAAAAAGTACCCCTAATTCTTATTATGGGTACTTTTTGATTTCAGGGGCATTTTTTTGTCAAGTTCTGAAGCTTGACATCTGTTGTAACTGTTGAAATTTCAACGATTTTACAACTTTTGGAAGCTCGTACATATATTTACGCTATAGTATAGAGTTTAAAAAGAGTACACCCAACACCCACAATACCTAATACTACATTTAACCATACACCACACCACAACATCGCCAGATCATCACTTCTCCCCTTTTCCTGCATTACACCCACTTAACCAACACTGTTATAACTCTCATCATAACAACTGCCACACTACATTGCTACTTACTGTAACGATCATTGTTACAACTAATCACGCAATACTATACATCAACTAATATAAGTATAATATATAATACTATATATGATATAATATATACATCAACTAATACTATACGTCACATAGTATTATCATCACTCAATCATTTGTCAAGCTTAAACACTTGACACTTCAATCATATAAATTATAAATCGTAAATCAATAAAATGAATACACAAGAACTTCAGGATACACACGAGAAACCACTTAATTAATCCGTACAACTATGATACATCTTTCATGGATATATATATC
>ERZ1023658.481-NODE-481-length-11067-cov-10.341809_pt1 | contig 11067 bp, 14 predicted proteins | sample MGYA00380339_ERZ1023658 | MGnify/ENA primary metagenome ERZ1023658 (study PRJEB33179, sample SAMN07448981) | human gut metagenome | biome: Human-gut; feature: Human associated habitat; material: Faeces | host: Homo sapiens | place: India: Bhopal | collected... | reverse complement strand
TCGCACATAAAAGAAAAAACCAGCTCTTAAAAAAAAGATCTGGATTAAAATTATTTAGTAAAATAATCATAAGCAATTTTAGCATTAGTCTGGCGTAATTTATGACTTTTTGAGTCACATCTTTCATAACAAACCGCAAACACTTTAGCTGCTTCTTTTTCATTTGTTATATTTATAAATTTTTCATAATTAAATCCATTTTTATAAGCATAACCAAATGTGTTTAATTCGTATTCTATGGTTCTTAATAAATAATCGCATTGATATTCCAAAGAACTTCCCCATACTTCTGAATACGTTTTACTCCATTGACACATACCATAATAGTAATTATTACTCGCAGTTTCCTGAATATTCAAGGTATTTCCGCCAACTTCCGTCATGATGTTACCTAAAATACCTGCCGCTACATAATCATTATATCCTATGTTTTTAAGATATATCCAAATATAAGTAGCTGTTGGATATTCAGTTTCTTTTTCTTTCCATTGCTTTTCCATTTGTTCTTTCATAATTAAATATCTATTATATTCTTCTTCTGCTTTTCCATATTCTTCTTGCGCGAGATTAATAACATGATGCTGTTCTTCATAACCTAAACTACGAGCAGCTTCTGCCATATCATGTGCTGCATTCATTTTATATTCAGCGTCTGCAATTTGTGCATTTATATTTTGTAAATCTGTATAATCAACAGAAAAAGCATTTGTTTGCGGAAAGCAAATAATAATTAATAATGCGATAAGTAAACTTGTGATAAAGCGTTTCATAAAATAATCGCTTCCTTTCTTGTTATTGTTAAGATAACAAGTCTGTTGTGCGATTGAGAAAAATTTAAAAGAAATATTCTTGGCGTTTTATTATATTATAATTCTCAATAAAAATTTGGGGCGTTATTTTGCCATTCCACTTATTAATTGCGCAAGTGCCAACGACATCAATAACCACACAACCTGATTTAGAGAACAAATTCTCGAACTCTTCCTCGTTTGACTTGAATTTAAGTAGCGCAATTCCATTAGGTAAAGTAATTTTAATTGTTGGATTTTTGGCTTTACGCATTAATAGAATATTATCTTTAGATACATTAATATTTTTTATTGCGATTTTAGGCTCTTTTACTTCTGTTCCCCATAAATATTTATATTCGCTAATAGTTAAAATTATGTCTGGATCAAAATTATTTGCGTTTTTTTCAAAATCAACAAAATAATATGGCGTAAAATCAATAGAAGCAAAATGTTTATTAAAATATTGCCGAACAGCTTCCGCGTTTTCATCTAGAAAAGCTGCTCCAAACGCGCTAGCATGACCTTGCGCAAGTGTAAATAAATTAGAATCTAAGCACTCTTGGCGCAAATTCTGAACTTTACTATTTTCGCAATTACGTGCGCTACCACTCCATACTTTTTTTCCATTTTCTTCTGTTTCATTCAAAATAAAAGTTGGACGTTGATATTTATTAGCCAATTCATTAGCAATTAATCCAGTTAAGCCTTTATGAATACTTTTTTCTTTTGGAATTTGCACTATTAAAATTTTATCTTTAAGTAAATCTTGTTCTAAGATGGTTTGTTCAATACTAAATGTATTTTCATCTTTTAGTTTCTTCTGATGATTTTTAATATTATTACAAGTGCGGACTGCCTGCTCTACTAATCTTTCAGTTTGACCCACGCAGCCACGCTTTGTAGATGGAACTAAATCATCAGCTTTCCATTCTAACATGGAGTTAAATAATAATATTCGTTCTTCTAATGTTCCAATGCGAGTTACCGCATTGATATATGGTGCAATATAAAATGCCACTCCATCTGGTGTAACTTCATCGCCTAAAGAATAAGCATTTTTTTGTACCATTGTTTTGATAAAAGGGTTTTTAATATTCTTAATTCCAGTTCTAATAATCTGAACTGTTTCATAATTTTGTAAACTCATAACATCTGCGATAATTCCTAACATGGCTAAATCAATAAAATCATCAGCTATGTTTAACTCTAATATTGAATCTAAGTATTTACAAAACTTATAAACAATACCTGCCCCAGACAAAGTTTTATTAGGATAATCGCATAATTGATTATTCACAACTATTGCAGAAGTATTTATCACATCTGACATATGATGATCTAAAATGATTACTTCAATTCCACATTGTTGCAGTTGTTCACATTTTTCTAGTTCTGAACTTCCTGCATCAGGAACTATTACAAGAGTTGTATCTGCTGGTATATTATCCATATCAATTCCATGTAATTTTAAATCACGCAGACCATAATTAAAATTACAATCAACTATACTTGGAATAATTCTATGTAAATAATTGAGTAGTATTGCACCTGAAGTATATCCATCTGCGTCTTCGTCAATCTGGACATATACCTTACCATTTTGGCAATGCCGCAGTAAAGTGTGCGCTGCTTGCTCAATATTCGCCAATAACATAGGATTATTTAAATCATCGTCTGTTGTATTAAGATAATGTAATACATCTTTAATACCACGGTTATTTAAAACTTGTTGTATAATTGATTTGGTTGGATCAACAGAATTAATTAATTGATACTCCACATATTTACTCCCTTTCTTATATTGAATTTTTATTAAGATAAATTGTCCTATAATGTTATTCGATTTTTTAATAATTCTTCAAATTTTTCTTTGCCTTGATCTATAGGACTTGATTTATAAGGAGTAATCATTTTTTTATCAAATATTAATGATATATGAACTCGATTATTATATTTGCGTGAAATATCCGTTAATTTTTTTGTTAATCTTTTATATTCATCATCATTTACTTTTTGAAATTGCCTATCAAATGCAATAATGATTTCTTGTACTCCTAAATTATATAATAAATTAAATTGTTGAGCTGAAAAGCTACTTCCGCAACAAGCAACAGAAATATCATTATTACCATAATAACTTTGACTCATTAAACAACTTTTTTCAGATTCGTATACTATTGCGGTTTTGCCTTTTCTAATATTATCTTTACTATTGTTTAAATTGTATAAATTCATACTTAATGGATGATTATATATCATTCCATTTACTTGAAGAGGTCTATATTTTCCATATATAGCAGCATCATCTGCCGCCATAAAACGTCCTCTAATTCCTATTAATCTATTATTTATATCATAATGCGGAATTATTACTTGCGCGGTTGGTGCATAATAACAAATATTATTGCGCAAGCAGGTTTCATAAGTAATTCCCTCTTTTTCCCAAGGTATAATCCGCAATGATAAACACTTTTTTAATATTTCATTACTATATTCTGGCAAAACAGGAGAAGAAACTAATTGCGGTAATGAGAATGTATGACGCTTAAAAACTGCCCATAGCTGTTCATCCTCTTGTTGATCTTGCGGACGTTCACTTTCGCCCAGTCCAAAGTAGGTTGCAATATAAACCATTGCATCATATAATTCCCAATCAAGATGCTTCTGAATCCGCATTACTTTAATTACTAATTCAAAAATATCGAATGAGCCGCAATTAGAATAACATTGAAATAATCCAGAATTTTCATAATAATAAAGTTTACGACTACCTTCGCCGGGGTGATTATGACATATTGTAGTCGCAATCAACCCATTACTAGAATATTCTGGTTCTCCTCCTAAATCTTCTATTAAATCAAAGACGTTATCAATATTTAATTGTGCTTTTAAATCGTCTTTGTTATAATAGCCAGACATAGTTTAATCCTCCAAAATAATAGATACTACCTTTCCGCGCAACCCAAAAGTATCATTAATATATTTTAAAACAAAATCTTTTGGATGCATTTTCTTTTCTTCATTATCTCTTGTTTTTAATAAATCATTATACATTCTTCTACTCATTTTATATCTTAATTCCATATTTATCTCTCCTTTATTATTTCCATGCACAAGGTTCATCTACTACATTAATTTTAATATCTTCCATTGGCACTAAATCAAAATTAAATTTAGTTACGAATTGCGGTTGAATACGACAAATACCTAAATCTGCATAACACCATAAAAATATTCCTTTATATGCACCACGTCTATTTTTATAAACAGATATTTTCATATTCGGAATTTTAAAATTCGGATTTGCGGAAATGATTGGATCTAATTTTACTAGGTCTTCATCTTTTGTACTTAGCATAATCATTCCCACGTCTATTTTCGTTACTACCTTATATTTCTATAAGGACTAGACTATATCTTTACCATATTTATTAATAAGTTTAGGTAGACCGTACATAGTCGTTGAACCTTCCTCTGTTCGAGGCTTGGATGCTGATTATCCATTATCCCATTCCTTAGCACCATTTTTAATGGCTTTTATTTCAGCTTAGAACATCTAATTAATTTTTTCTACTTTCGTAACTATCACACTTGTATCTATTCGATACTATGTTGTAGTTTAATTAGCTTTAGGACATTCCAGCAATTCTCGGTCTTGTAATTCTCTAAATTTCTTTAGAAAACGACGAATGCTCAATCCGGATTGAGCTACATCTGCTATACTTTTCGAGCCTCTTAGAAGATTCTGATCTGGCTCTTCAGCATCGACCCAGCTAGAGTTCAATTGGGTTGCCGTTAGAATAAAGACGCCATAAATATTACAAAGGTCTTTAAGTTTAGTTGATAGCATAAAAAGTACATTATCTTCGCGCAGTTTTATCCCGCCTGATCTTCTTGTAATCTCCTCTAGGATCTTCATGCTAGTATGCACGTAATCGAATGTGACATAAGTAACTTGATGCTCGCGAATATATTTTTTTATCTTGTTCTCTATATCTTGAATCGAGAAATCTGGGATTTCTTCTATCCATAATTTTGCTCTACTTAATACTCCTGCTGCATATCTAACTCTATCTTCTTCACCCTCATCATACCTGCCAGTTAAAATATGATCTTCATTTACCGCAGATAAAAAAGCCAAAGCCATTGTTTGAACTTCTCCTAAATCTTGCTCTGTTGCAATAAATAAAGTTGGCAAAGAAACACCATTCTTAATCCACATTCCAAATTCTTCACTATAAATCTCATCACACGCGAAATTACATGCATCCGCTAAAAGCGCGCGAGACTTGCCTACCCCGGTCGCAGCTGACCTAAGATAGAGTTTACGTAACCTTGCTCCACGCGTTACTGTATTAATTAATCTTCCATATAAAGGCGCACCAATTTCTGGGTGTTGCTTTAAATCATCAATTAAATCTAAGATTCCATCTGCGGCTTGATAACCCTCATATCCATCATCATTAACATATTTACTTTTAATTTCATCAATGCGCTCATCAATTAATTTTACTATATCAGCAACAGATGAAGTATCAAGCCATTCTTCTTGTTTTTGCTTCTTATCTAAATCAATAACATTATCTGGATCATATAATTCACTTACATCAACACCATAACTATTATATGCACGCAATAAAGTCATTTTCTTCATACGATTATAATAATAATTAAACGTATCTTTTGTCGCTAATCGCGATGCTTGTGCCAAATATTCGACACCCTTATTTACTTTAAATACTGCATCAAATTTTGGTCGAACCGCAAGATAATCTATAATTGCGTCAATTGTTACATTTGATTTTGCTTCATGTAAATTATACATCGCGCCAAACACTATCTTATGAAACTCATTTGGAAAATCATCATCTGTAATATAATACTTATCTTCTATATCTAATAACCCCGGATCATTAAAAACACATCCAATAACTTGGGTTAATGCGGTCATATCTACATAATTATTACTCATACATTTAACCTCTCTTATCTAAAAACGCGAATAATTTGCGTTTCTTTCTTACTGGACATGGTAAAGGCGTTGATATTGTTATTTCTGTTGTTGCAGTTATAATTTCATTTTCCTTTACTCCCGTATTCTTTGCACGTGCTTCGGCTAATGTATTCCAATATTGTTCAGATCTATCTACAACAAATGGAATAATTCCTACGCCACCGTGCGCTTTTTCAATATCACCATGTTCCACTTCATAAAAGAAAGTTAAAGCTTTCCACATTGTCAAATAATCATAACCATATTCTGCGATCATTTTATTAATTTGTTTAGTCACCCACGCAGGAATAGTTTTATAGCCAAATAACTGCTTAACATAATTTTCAAATTTTTCTTTATGTTCTGCATTTGTTAATTCGGCTTGATCTATTTTCTCTTTACAAGCTTTGTGCGCATATCGCGTAGTCGAGGTTTTAACATATAGTTCTTCATTTGCATCAAATGTAACACCGCATATACTACATTTGACCATATGCTTTGCCATATTTATCACCTTTCCTTTTTATTATTATATCATATATTTTATTGAATTGCAAAATGGAAAAAGAGCTAGTTTCCTAGCTCTTCCTTAATTTATTGTAATAATTCTTTTAAATCAATTAAAATTAAATCTAATTGTTCAACCTGCATAGGAGTACATTCTCCAACCTTTTTACCTTTTCCTAAATAATGTTCAACTACAGAAGTAATTTTTGAAGCATTACTTTCAGATTTTTCCATTAATTGTCCAATTACATCAGAAATTTCTTCCATCATTTGATTAAAATTATAAGATTTGGATAATACAGGCGCAACACGTTCATCTGTAACATACATATTGCCATGTTCTTCTGCTTCTTTATCAATAGCAGTTTTGACTGCATTTACTAAAGATTGATAATTTAAAGGAATTTCTTCTTCAATATATTTAAAACGTCCACCGCATTCAATAGAACCTGAGGTATCTCGCAAAGTTAATACACTCATTTCACCTTTATGCTTTTGATGTGCATAGCCATAAATATCTGCTAGACCAGAAACAACAGTTTTAACTGAATTACTTAAAGCAGGACGAATTGTTTTATTGCCATCTTCATCAATTAATTCTTTATCATGCCCAATAAAAAATACTGCATAACCTAATTGCGTTAAACTCCTGAAAGTGTCAGTAAATTCGTCCTTAAACTTCGTCCAGCCCTTGCCATATCCTAATTCGCCTAGGTCAGAGATGTCATTCTGGTTACAGATATATTTCTTGCAATATTCCGCTCCAATGTCGATGGTATCTACAATAACACAAGAAAAAAGTTCTTTAACCGCAGGACGTTTTAATTCTTTTACCGCTTGACGTACATCGCTCCAGTTGGTAATATCTTGATATTGAATGCCGGGAATTGCGTGATAGCCTGGCTCTAAGGCAAGTAAGATAGCTTTATCCATCTGTGAAGCTAGAGTTGTTTTACCTACTTTTGGCGCGCCATAGATGTACGTAATATATCCGGAAAGATCTCGACTTACCACATTTGGTTTTAGATTCGTAAAGTCCATAGCCATAATTAATATTCTCCTTTATCTCCAAATAAGGGTGGAGCTATTTGCTCCACCAATTAATTAAAAATTATATCCACCTTTAGAAATATTCATCGCATTTTGTTTTGCCGTTTCAGTTTTTTGATTTTTGCGATCTTCATAAGATTTTTTCAAAGTTGCTTTTTTAATCTCATGATTTTGAATAGCTTCTGCAAAATCATTAGCTAATATAAACGACTCATCATCCCATAAATAAGGTTCACGAGCTGCCCAAGTAACTTCATAAGATCTACTTGTAGAACTAGATTCAATTACAACAGGTGCGCCAAACGCGCTTTCCTCTTCTCTTAAAGTCTTAATAGTTTGAGAAATAATTCTACCACGTACTTTAGTCGCAGCAGGATTTTTACTACTAATTTCTAATCCCTCAAAATAAGTCATTGCATTTGGATCAAATACATCATATTCTACAGGAAGCAAATCGTCACGGAAATTAAATACTGCACCTTTCAAAATAACTTTTTCAGGACGTCCTTTTTCTTCATCCTCATCTACATGAGTACATCCAGTTAAAACAATATCTGTTTCAAAATAAGCACGTTTATCAATATCTTCATTTAAAACTGCAACTTTTCTTACAAAACTACCATTAACTTGTTTAGCACTAACAAAACTTTCTTCACCATTGCGGTCAACAAAAAATTCATTTACATCAAGTGCGCCATCAATTTGCCATTTTTCAGCATTTTCTTTACCATTTTTCATAACAGTTGGTACATTACCATCTGCCAATTGTTTTAATAAAGTATAATTTTGATTGTCGCCACCAGATTTAGTTTTTGGAGTAACATAAGTAAAATGAACTTCAATAATATTTGTTAAATCCTCATCAGTCGCAATTTTAACAATACCACCAATATATTCTTGCCCACCAGCTTTACCCTCTTCAGGTTTAGCTTTGGTTACTTTTACTCCAAAATTATTAGAACTATTCTTGGAATCAGTTACAACATCATAAACATATCCTTCGATTCTAACAAAATTATTCTTTTTCTTCTTTGCCATTGTCAATATTCTCCTCTAAATTAATTTCTTTTCCTTTTGCGGTCAACGCATAAATTGCTGGACTTTTTCCAAATTGTTCTACATATCCATCAGTAACCAATTTTCTCATTGAACCACTAACTGATTTACTTGCTAATTCAATATTTGCGGCAATATCTTTGGCTTTCATTGAAGCCATTCCGCAAGTCTGCATAAATTTTAAAATGAGTAAGCCATTTTTAGTGAACGCAGGTTTATTAATATCTTTATCATCTTTTGTTTCTTTTAAAATATTATAAAATTCATTCACTTCATCTGGTATTTCCCAATTTAATTCATTATGCATCTTATCAAAGTATTCTAAAAATCTTTCACACCTGCTCATTAGCTTTCCTCTTTTCTATCAGATTATATATATATTATATAATATATTTTTTATATAATCAATTAACCTCTTTTAGGAAAGCGACCGCATGAATTTTTCTCGGTACAGAAACCATATTCTTCGCATTTAGCATAAAAACAATTGTGAACAATATATTTCCATTCATCAGAATAATCAGAAAGAACTTCTTCAAGTAATTGCATAAAAGCTTGATACTCCCAATAAGCTCTATTACAATCGCGCACTCTTGACATATCAATTAGATGTCTCGCATTTGTTCTATAAGAAACAACAGTAGTCATAGCTAAAGGTAATTCCATTGCAATATCTTCGCGTGGAATACCTAATTTTTCCAATTTCTTTTGCGATACTGTAATATAATTCATGCAATCTAAATATTCATATAATGCTTCGTCATTTTCTGCAATTGCGGGAGGTATTACATAATCAAAGCCAGACTGATAATCAATATATCTAGTTGAAGCTTGAAGACGAGTAGGTAAACCCCCAATATGCGTATAAATTTCCCTCGTTAAACGAGCAGAAATATCGCTTACAACAAAATAAACTTGCGGATATTCTAGCACTCTTCCATGTCCAGATGTAATACAATCTTTTGCGCGAGCAATATTTTTTTCGGTGTTATTTGTAGGCACACCCCAACATTCACCAGCCATTTTACCCATTAACGCAAGTGGATCTTTAGTAGTATGTTCATCTATTTTAATTTTCATTCTACAGTCACTCCATATCCTTTAATATCATAAGGAGTAACAAATTTAATATATTCATTTGCATCATCTAAAACAATAGGAAAAATATCATCATGATAATCAGTTAATAATTCTTCATAAGTAATAATTTTAATATCTTCATTTGGATGTATTGCTTTAAATTTGCGGTATGCAGCAGAACTATCTGCACATACAAAACAAAATCCATTAGCTTGTGCATATTCCATTAATTTCATTGACTTGCCTGTTCCACGTTCACCAATTACTTGTTTCATATCATTTATTTCCTTTCGTTCCATTTAGTCCATATTCTTTTGTATTATAAAAATCAATCCAATATTTTTCTCTTTCATTCAATTTAATACTGTTACATCTTTCTAAAATTTCAAAAGTAAAATTGCAAGGCTGATATTTTTGCATTTCTTGATACAGCTTATTACTTGCGGGAGCAAAAGCTAAACCAGCTTTAATATGATCAGACCAACGTGTTCTAATATCTAAACTTTGTCCAATATAAATTTTATCATTTTCAAGGCAAGTAATTTTATAAATTCCACATACCTTTTCTGTACCTTTAAACAAATGAGAAGATAAAGTATCAAACGCAGTTTTATAATATCCGCTCCAAATAATTTTATCAATTATATCTTTGCGGTTTATGTGTAATTGTACTTCGCGCAATTCTTTAATATCACTTTGATCAATAGACGATAAGATTAATCTATAATAATCTTTTTCTTGTTCCATCTGTTCTTTTCTTTGGCGTTCTTGCAAATAAGCATCTTGTGTAGCCTTTAACTGCTGAATATTAAGATTTTCCACTTTAACTTGTTCATCTAATTCTGCAAATAATTTATCATATAGCTTATTTAATACGTTCATTTCCTCTTCTGTTTTTTTTGCCATATCTAAAAGAGCAGAATCTGTATTATTTTTTTCTATATAATAATGATTAGATAACTCATCTATTTTACTTTCATACTCTTGCTGCGCTTTTACGATTTGCGTTTTATAGTAATCCGCTGTCTTAGAAAGACCATCACATTGCTGTGATAATGATTGAATTTGAGAGGTCAAATTTGATAACGTGGTAATTTTATCATGGCGTTTTTTTAAATAGATAAAAATACCTGCCGCAATCAAAATACATGGAATAATAATCCACCATATATTCATATTAACCAAACTCCCAGATATAAAAAATGTGAGGAAATCAATAAATTTCCTCACTTATTAAGATTACTCTGCGTCAATACCTTCAGTTGCAGGATCTACAGCCATACCAGCATCGGTCAATTTCAAAATTTTAACTGCTTTATGAGTACCATCTTCCAATTCCATCTCTGCGGGAATACGAACACCATACTGTTTCTTCTGGAACGAGGTGAAAATACCATTAACCTGTTTAACACCCAAGCCCAACGCTTCTGCTACTTCAGAAGCAATAACGTCTTTGTGATGATTCTCCTTTAAAAAGTTTAATACTGCTACTGCATTCGGTTTCATTGCTGCCATTGTAAAAATCTCCTTTTTATCATTTATATATTTTTTTATTTAGTTGTCTTATTTAATTAGACTGTAATAATATTA
>ERZ1023658.479-NODE-479-length-11081-cov-15.844005_pt1 | contig 11081 bp, 10 predicted proteins | sample MGYA00380339_ERZ1023658 | MGnify/ENA primary metagenome ERZ1023658 (study PRJEB33179, sample SAMN07448981) | human gut metagenome | biome: Human-gut; feature: Human associated habitat; material: Faeces | host: Homo sapiens | place: India: Bhopal | collected... | reverse complement strand
AAAATTTAACAATTTAAAAAGTAAACCATTTCTGATTTACATTTATAAATTATAAATATTTATTACTATTTTGTATCAATTAATAGTTCTTTTGGACTTTTCTTTAAATTGCTTGACGAAGATATTAGTAAAGAAATTATAAGAACTATTGACATAAATAAAACCACATATATCATTAATTTTGGAGATATATTAATTTCTAAACTTGTTAGTGTTTTATTAAATCCATCTACTTCAGCTCCACCTCCAAGTTGACTAGAAGCTGATTGTTTAGCAATTTGTTTTGCTATAGTACCAGTGACTTTACTTAATATGTTATTTCCAATCATACTTGCTGTATAAACAGCTAGAAAGTATGATCCTATAAATGCTGGGATTGATACAAATACTAGTTCAATAACAAATTGTCCGAATATTTTGGCTTTTGAAATTCCTAATGAAAGTAAAATTGCAATTTCTTTTTTTCTAGCATTCATCCATAAAAACAATAGTAATGAAACTGTAATACCTGCAAACAATAATGATCCAGCAAATAATTTGTTAGCTATTTTATATATACCTGATATAGACTGTTGTAGTGCTGGGTAATTATTTGAACTTTTAATCAAATTATATTGTTGCCAATCTATATCGAGTTTTTCAATATTTTTAATAACTTTATCTAAATTTTTATCACCTTTTACAAAAAATGTTGCATCTTGATATACTGCAGTATCCTCTGTATTTCCATATACTTTTGCAGCCGTATCTAAATCAGTTATCAAAGTATTTTCGTAAAGTTCTTGGGCTACAGTAACGCCACCTTCATTATGACCATCAAAAAGTCCTTTTATTTCGACTTCTACTTTTTCATCTGCGCCTTTTTCATTATCAGCATCAAATAAATTAGATTTTATTTTTATTTTATCTCCAATTTTTAAATTATTTTTTTCTGCTAAGTCTTTATGCATTAAAATCTTGTTTTTATCATTTTCATTTAAGTGTTCACCACTAGATAATTTGTAAGCTCCTGAGATAAACTTATTTTCTTTTGATGAATCATTAACTCCTGTTAACATAACAGCTCTTTTAAAGTTTTTTGCTCTTTCTGGTGATTGCCCTGAAAGTGTTTTTTGTGTTTCTATTATATCGTTATCTACTAAATCAGCAACACTATTAATTCTTTTTACGTATGAATCAATATCTTTGGATTCAGCAATTTTTTTAATATCTTGTCCTTTTATATTGCCACCACCTCTTGGTGTTCCAAAATTAACTCTTCGGTTTATTTCCATAGAGAAACTATTTGTTATATTTCCAAAAGTTTCTTTCGAAGCTCTGTTCGTAGCATCTTTGATCGATAAACTAATAAGACAAAGCGTTGACATAGCTGTTATAACTAATAATATAATTATTGATTTTAGACTTTTTCTAGTTACATATGCAAATGCATTTTTAATCATTATTGTACCTCCTAATTATTTTTATTTATTTTCTTAAGTTTTCTATCACTTAATTCTAAAATAATGTCAGCAGAATTTGCAACTTCTTTACTATGTGTTACCACGATTACACACTTATTTCTTTCTTTTGCTAACTTTTTAAGTATTTCAATTATTTCACCAGCAGTATCAACATCTAAGTTTCCAGTAGGTTCATCTGCTAAAATTATTGGGGCTTCTGAAACTAGTGCTCTTGCAATTGCCACTCTTTGTTGTTGTCCTCCTGATAACTTCATTACATTTCTATTTATTTGACTTTTATCAAGCCCTAATTCAAATAAGATTGTTTCAGATGCATTTTTATTTACTAATCTAACATTTTCTAAAGGCGTTAAATAATCAATTAAATTATAGTTTTGAAAAACTAACGATATGTTATTTTTTCTATGATTACTGTAGCCATCTTTCTCTATATCATTTCCTTTAAATAAGATTTGACCTTTTTGTGGTTTATCTAAACCTGCTAATAGCGAAAGTAATGTTGACTTTCCTGCCCCTGATTTTCCTATTATTGCATAAAATTTTCCAATTTCAAATTTTTGATTTACTGAAGATAATACTAACTCATTTGAATTTGAATAATTATATGTTACATTTTTTATTTCTAATATATCCATTTTTAATCTCCTAACTTATTTTTGACAATATTTCTTTTGGTTTTTTAATTAATATCATTAAACTTGCAATAATAACTGATAGAACAATAATTCCAATTAATATTCCGTAACTTTGTAGAAATGTTATAAGATTTGAAACTAAATTATTGTTTTTAAGTAAGCTATCAACCATTATTGTTGAATCATCAGAATTCATAAATCCACCGACTATAATATTTAATATTACATTTCCTATAACCAATGATAATACCAAAGAGGGTAGTGATATAAATAATAATTCAAGTATAAATTGAGTTACAATTTTTATTTTACTTATACCAATTGATAATAATATTCCTATTTCATGTATTCTTTCTCTTAACCATAATATTAATATTAATGACAATACTGTTATTCCACCTATCATAATTGAATATGTCATGATCTTAATAATATGTTTTATTCCATCTATAGACTCTAGTGTTTCTTCGAATACATGGTTATCACTTGAAACACTATATTGTGACCAATCAATTTTAATTTTTTTAATTTTATTTAGTGCAACCTTTGTATTTTCTGAACTGTCTGAAAATATTGCAAGTTTACTAACAATTTTGTTATTTTCAAGTTTATTTAATGCTTTTTGACTTGATTCATAATCAATAAACACCATGTTTTCACTAAAGTCTGATGATAAGCCAGTATATTTTTCTTGTTTTTTACCTGAAAAAATTCCAATTATCTCAAACTCATATTCTAATTTCTTTTCACTATTATTAAAATCAATTAATTCAAGTTTGATTTTATCATTAAGTTTTAGGTTATTTTTTTCAGCAAGTTCCTTATGAATAATAATTTTTCCTCTATCATTATTATTAATATGTCTGCCTTTTATAATAGTGAAAATACCACTATTAAATAAATTATCCTTTTCACTATTATTAGTAGCTTCTACTGAAAGCATATTTTTGAACTCATCTGATAAATCATCTCGTTCTACTAATTGTGTTCCATCTACAACTTTGATGTTTGTAGTTCTAGCAAGTCCATCATACTTAGTGATGATTTCTTTTATTTCTTTTATATTATCTAATTCTTTAAACTGATTAGTTTCAAAAGTATCACCATTATTTTTAGTTATTGATAATGATGTATTTGAAATTTTGTATAAGTTTTTTTCTAAACCATTTGTTGATTTTGTTATATTCAAACATGAATATAAACAAGAGAGAACTACTGTTAAAATAATAAATACTATAATTGTTCTATTTCTTTTTCTTAAAATATATGCTATAGCATTTTTTAGCATTTTATCAACCTCCTATCTTCAGATTTTTTCCTTAAAAAAAGATATGGCAAAGTTTTTTTATAATATCAGCCATATCTTTTATTTTTTTGTTTAAAAAAATGTAGATAATCAAAGTAATTATATTATATCTTTTAAATGCTTGTCAATTGTTTTTTGCAAATCTTTCTAATAAAATCGGTAAATAATTAAAATAAAAATCGATTGTTCATAATTTGCTTTTTTGATAACTCTTTTTATAATTATCTGATATTTCTTTATTAGTAAAACTTTAAATGTTACCTCTCTAACTAATTTAATACCTATCATTTCGACATCCAAATAATTTCCATCTACCTCGTATTTTTTATGAATTATAAATTTTATTACCTCTAGTTTGGTGTTAACAATCAATAAAAACTATTGCAAGACATTTTTATACATAAAAAAACGATTTTTCCCTTATTTTATAAGGAAAAAATCGGTATTTTCATGGCAGGGGATGAGAGAATCGAACTCCCAACAGTGGTTTTGGAGACCATTATTATACCATTTAACTAATCCCCTAAGTAATGCCAAATCAACTGAACAAGTTGATTATAGCATAAACTGTTGCCTCTTTCAAGAAAAAATTAATTATTAAAAGTAGTTTCAACATTATCAATCTTGTTTTTTGAACTGTCAATAATATTAGCACTACCATTAAGCGAATTGATTTTCTTAACAGCTGGATTCTCAACAGCATCGTCAGCCTGAAGCATATCACTTTTTGTTTTTATATCACTAACATTACAATTGAATTTCTCTGCAAGACCCCATTCGGAATCACCAGTACTAGCTCTATAAATTAAGTCCTCATCGGCTAGACTTGGGGTTATCTTCATTTCATTTCTAAATGCTGCAAAACGGGCAAGACCTTCTACAATACTATTTGCAATAAGTGCAGGATCAGAATGATTTGTTCCAAAACAAAGTGTAACAAAAGAAACATTATCTTTATCAATAGCATCTTCTGTGCTCGTTGGAACTCTAGCTGTGACACCACCATAAGAATCTGGTTTAAAACAACGTCTACCTGCATATATACCATCGTTTGAACTAGAAAAAGCTCCGTTCATGGCAATAGCTAAAGCATCCGAATCATTAATTTTTCCATTTTCATATTGTCCTAAAATGGCCATATTATTTCCAGACATATATTGTTGATCTAAAGTGATAACAACACTATTATCTACATCTACATTTTCAGCATCTCTAGTAAAATTAAACTTTATCCCATTCTTTTCTAGTTTTTGACATATATTTTCTATAAAAGTATCATTACAGTCACCATCATTGATTATAATGTTTAATGCATTTATTTCATCAATAGTCACATCAGGTGCAACTCTTTCATCTGAAATTGTATCCATATAAGATACTGTTGGTGCTTCTTCAACAGGCTTATCTTTTAAAAGTGCCCCAGCTCCCAAAATAGTTACAGCAGCGAGACCTCCAGCAATCAATTGTGGAATACGGTTTGTACGTTTTACCTTTCTCCTACGATGGTAATTTCTTCTAAAATATTCTTCATTAACTTCTAAATCTCTAGCCAATGTTCATCACCTCATACTAAGTATAAATTAAGTAAAGCCTAAAGTCAAAACTATAACATCAAATTTAACACATTATTAACACTATTAAATAATCGAAAAAAATGTTAAAATAAAAATAGGTGAAAATATGATGAATAATAAAAAGAAAAAAATTATAATTATTGGCATCGGTCTATTATTAATACTTATTATATTAGGCATCAGTTATTACATATTTATAGTAAAAAAAGAAACAACACCAACTCCCACAAAACCAGAAAAAGAACCAGAACCAGTAATTGAAAAGAAACTAACTATATATGACGAAGACAGCAATCAAAGACCTATTGCTATTATGATTGATAACAATGTAGGAAATGATTCACATTCTGGTTTACAAGATTCATATTTAAATTATGAAATAATTGTAGAAGGCGGTCTAACAAGAATAATGGCTATATATAAGGACAAGGATTTAGCACAAATTGGTCCAGTTAGAAGTTCAAGGCATTATTTTCTTGACTATGCTCTAGAAAGTGATTGTATATATACTCATTTTGGTTGGAGTGCTTATGCTGAAAATGATATTAGAACTCTAGGAGTCAATAATATAAATGGCTTATATGACTCTTATCCATTTTGGAGATCAACGCATCTATACGCTCCACACAATGTTTTCACTTCAATTTCAAAAATTTATGAATATGCGGCTCAAAAAAATTATCGTACAACATCAGACAACTGGAAATTATTAAAATATACACCAGATGAATTAAATTTAAATACTCCAATTCGTTATGATGTCGTAGAAAATCCAGAAACCGGTAAAAAAGAAAAAGTACCAGTAACTATGGAAGGTTTAACACAAGCCAGTTCAATTGAAATACCATACTCAAACTATCAAACAAGAAGTTATATATATGATGAAAATAATAAATATTATCTTCGTTTTATGAATGGTATTCCACATACTGATGCAGATTCAAAAATGCAGTATCATTATAAAAACATCATAATTGCTTATGTAAATAATTACCAACTTGATAGTTATGGTAGACAAGATTTAAACACAACTGGAACAGGTCAAGGATACTACATAACAAATGGTTATGCACTACCAATAAACTGGACAAAATCATCAAGACATGATAAAACAAAATATACGTATAGTAATGGTGAAGAAATAACATTAAATGATGGAAATACATTTGTACAAATTGTTCCATCAAACAGACAAGTAACTATACAATAGGAGGAAATATGAAAATAGGTTTATTTGGCTGCGGAGCATATGGAATGGCTCTAAGCAGTATTTTAATAGCAAACGACCACGAGGTTGAAATGTGGACAAAGTTTCAAGAAGAAAAAGAAAGACTAGAAACAACTAGAAAAAATGAAAAGTTATTACCAGGATATACACTATCAGATAAAATAAAAATAACTACAAGTGTAAAAGACTGTATTAAAGATAAAGATTTACTAATAATAGCAATACCAGCAGCCTTTATAGATTCACTTGCTTTAGAAATGCAACCATATATTAAGGATAACCATATTCTAATTGCTACAAAAGGAATTGAACAAGGAACAGGATTATTTATCAATGAAATATTAGAAAAGTATTTAGATACCAAAAATATTGCGGCAATTTCCGGCCCAACATTTGCTGTTGATTTAATAACAAAAATGCCAGCTGGTTTATCAGTAGCAAGTAAAAATGATGAGACTATAGAACTAGCCATCAAAGCTCTTCAAAATAAATATATTAAATTACGTCCAACTCACGATATTATTGGAGTAGAAACATGCGGAGCTATAAAAAATGTTATTGCTTTATCTTCAGGTATGTTAGCAGGACTAGGAGCAAACGACTCATCAACTGCTATGTTGCTTACCGAAGCAATTCATGATATGAAAGAAATAATAGATGCCTTTAATGGAGACAAAAAAACAGTACTATCATTTGCAGGATTTGGAGATTTACTATTAACTTGTACTTCCACAAAAAGTAGAAATTATAGTTTTGGAAAATTACTAGGAGAAAAAAGACCAAAAGCTGAAATAGAAGAGTATCTAAAAAATACTACCGTAGAAGGTTTTTATACATTAGAGTCAATATATAAATTACTAAAGGATAAAAAGGTATCTATACCAATCATTGATTTAATATATGATATTGCCGTAGAAGGAAAAAATCCGGAAGAGTTATTAACATTTCTTGTGGAAAAAAATTAATTTAAAACAACCACATATATATAATATAGAAAGGGGAGTCAAATGTTAGAAATACAAAAAATAAGTAAAAGTTATACAACAGGTGATTTTACTCAAATAGCCCTAAATAACTTTAGCCTAAAATTTAGAAACAAAGAATTTGTAAGTATATTAGGGCCGTCAGGCTCTGGTAAAACAACTTTGTTAAATATCATCGGAGGGCTTGATCATTATGATTCTGGTGACTTAATTATTAACAACAAATCAACAAAGACTTTTTCTGAAAAGGACTGGGATTCATATCGAAACAATTGTATTGGTTTTATTTTTCAAAATTACAATTTAATAAGCCACATTAGTATCTTAGAAAATATTGAAATGGGTATGACACTAAGTGGTGTAAGTACTAAGGAAAAAAAGAAAAAGGCTCTATCAGCTTTAAAAAAAGTAGGCTTAGAAAAGCATGCTAATAAAAAGCCAAACCAACTATCCGGTGGACAAATGCAACGTGTCGCTATTGCTAGAGCCTTAGCAACGGATCCAGATATTATTTTAGCAGATGAACCAACAGGTGCACTTGATTCCAAAACGAGCAAACAAATAATGGAACTAATCAAAGAAATTTCCAAAAATAAACTTGTTATAATGGTAACTCATAACAGACAATTAGCGGAGGAATATTCAACAAGAGTTGTAGAATTAAAAGATGGTAAACTTTTAAGTGACAGTAACCCAGTTACCGAAAATGAAAATGATAAGAGTGAATTCAACATCAAAAAAACAGCAATGAGTTTTCTTACAGCTTTAAATCTTTCTTTCAATAATATAAAAACAAAGAAAGGTAGAACAGCAATAACTGCTTTTGCTTCATCAATTGGTATAATTGGAATAGCACTGATTTTATCATTATCTAATGGTTTTAAAATAGAAATTGATAATTTTGAAAAAGAATCACTTTCGGAAGCTCCAATAATAATATCAAAGCAAGCAATGAAATTAGATTCAGAAACAGCTTCACAATTACAAGAACAATACACAAAAAGAGAAAAATACCCTAATAAAAAAGAGGTATACGTCCTAGATGATACTATGGAAGCAATGACACATACCAATAATATTACCAAGGATTATATAAAGTATTTAGAAAAGATGGATAAAAGTAATATAGCAGGAATTGCTTATCAAAAAAGTACAGCTCTAAATATAATTAGTTACAATGAAAGTACTGGCTATAAGTTAATAAATAATCCAACAATGGGAATGTCTGCATGGACCTTATTACCTACAAGATTAAATAAGGAACAAGATGGTACAATCGAAGAAAATTATGATGTCATAGCTGGAAAAATAAATGAAGATGAACCTGGCTTAATATTACAAGTTGATAGCAGAAATCAAATATATTCCAAAACACTTGAACAATTAGGATTAAATGGAACTAAAGTCTCTTTTAATGATATCCTAAACAAAGAAATAAAAATAGCCTTAAATGATGATTATTATATCCAATATGGTGAACATTTTATTCCTAGTACTGATTATGAAAAGTTGTATAACAGTAAAAACAGTATTACGATAAAAGTACAGGCAATAATAAGAGGAAAAGAAAGTAAAAAAATGTTAACATCAGGAACTGGGATTGCCTATACTAATGCTTTAGTAGACTTAGTTATAGAAAAAAATAAATCATCAGCGATAGTAAAAGTCCAAGAGGAAAAAGATTATAATGTATTAACAAATGAATTGTTTAGTGATGAAACAATGACAAAAGAAAATATGCTTGGATATCTAGGTGCTGACAGTATACCAATAGCAATCTATATTTATCCAAATAATTTTGAATCAAAAGATAATATTATTACATATTTGGACGCCTACAATAAAGATAAATCTGAAGAAGACCAAATAAAATACACAGATATGGCAAGTATGATTTCAACACTTTCTGGAAACATTATGGATGCTATTACAATAGTATTAATTGCTTTCTCATCAATATCACTGGTTGTATCATCAATAATGATTGGAATAATAACATATATATCAGTTTTAGAAAGAACGAAAGAAATAGGAATATTAAGAGCATTAGGTGCTAGACGAAAAGATATCAAAAGAGTCTTCAATGCTGAAACATTTATTATTGGTATTTTTTCTGGAGTATTAGGTATTATTATTGCAAGAATATTAATAATTCCAACCAACATTATTATAGAAAATGCATCAGAATTACCAAATGTTGCAAAATTAAGCCCAATTCATGCTATAATACTTATTGTAATAAGTGTTACTTTGACAATTATAGGTGGACTAATTCCAGCAAGTATGGCATCTAAAAAAGATCCCGTTGAAGCACTTAGAACAGAATAGGAGAAAATTATGGAAACACTAATGAAAAAATTTTTTAGATCATCTTTGATATCATCAATAATACTAATGATTATAGGAGTATTACTAATTTTACAATCAGAAATAACAATTATAACAATATCTTATTTAATAGGAACACTATTAATAGCTATGGGAGCAATTGCTATAATTAAGTTTATAAAAAATATTAATAACGTTAATAGAGAAGAACTTGATATCTTCTATGGCGTTGTAACCATTATTCTAGGTGTCATAGTTGTATATAACCCAGAAGCAATAGCCAGTATTATCCCAATAATAATAGGAATAGGAATAATTATAAATAGTGCTACAAAATTACAATATGCTATAGAGTTAAAACAAAGCCTAAATAGTCAGTGGAAGATAACTGTTATAATTTCAATAATTAGTGCCGTATGTGGTGTAATATTAATATGTAATCCATTTAAAGGTGCAGTTGTAATAATGCAAATAATCGGTGGATTCATTGTAGCATACTCAATATTAGACATAATTTCTACAATTACAATCAAAAAAAATGTTGCTGCGATTCATAACGCAATAGACGGAAACATAAATGATGCCGAAGTTGTAGAAGAAGAAAATGTAGAATTAAATCAAAATGAAGAATCAAAAAAAACCGATAATAATAAAAGCAAAAAGAATAACAAGAAAAATAGAAAAGGTAAATTTAAAGCAGAGTAGGTACTTATAATATGTTGAATATATTAAGCAGTTTTTCTGTAACTATAGAAGAATGGAATGAAAAACTTAATTCATTTTTTACAAATAATTTTGATAGTCCATTTTTTGGAACGATTGCATTATTTGTTTTGTTTGGATTTGGATGTTGGATTATTTCGTACTTAAATAAAAGTAAATAGTAAAAAGCCATTAAAAGGCTTTTTTATTTGAAAATAATTATAAAAAAAGATATAATAAAGTACGAATGAGGTATAAAATGGAAAATGAAGAATTAGTAATTGGCAAAAAATATGAAATACATGGATACAAACATAATGGAAAAGTTTATCGTTCATGGGATGAGGCAATACTACTAGAAATACATGATGACTATTTAGTATTTGGAAATGAAAAGACAAAAGTAACTGAATCGGATGGAAGAACTTGGAGAACAAAAGAGCCAGCGGCAATATATTTTTTTAAAAACAATTGGTATAACATAATTGGTCAATACAAGAAAAATGGAATATATTACTATTGCAATATGGCATCCCCATATATAATAGAAGATCAAACAATAAAATATATTGATTATGATTTGGATTTACGTGTTTTTCCAGACGGAAGTTTTAAAGTACTAGACAGGGGAGAGTATCGTTATCATAAGAATTTAATGAATTATTCTCCAGAAATAGATTATATATTAAGAGAAGAATTGACCAATTTAATAGATAAAGTAAGGAAAAAAGAGCAAGCTTTTGAACCTGGAATGGTAGAATATTACTATCAAAAGTATATGGAAATACAAAAAAATAAATAACTCTTAAAAAAAGTCAAAAAAACTTACTTATCATAACATCGTTATATATCAACGAAGCAC
>ERZ1023658.470-NODE-470-length-11293-cov-24.368749_pt1 | contig 11293 bp, 1 predicted proteins | sample MGYA00380339_ERZ1023658 | MGnify/ENA primary metagenome ERZ1023658 (study PRJEB33179, sample SAMN07448981) | human gut metagenome | biome: Human-gut; feature: Human associated habitat; material: Faeces | host: Homo sapiens | place: India: Bhopal | collected... | reverse complement strand
AGCAGAACAGAATCAATCAGTATGTGACCGACATTGAAGCCGCTATGAACAAGGAGAACAACAACACCACGCTGAAACAGGCGCAGATGAACTCCGACTTGCAGAGATATATAGCAAAGCTTGAAGCAACTACAGGCAGACAAGCGTCCCAGGACGACCTCGAAGCCGCAAGAATAGCCGCACAAGCCGATATGTACGCGTCCGACCGTTCCCTCGAGGGAACAAAGTACAAAGTCGACGCGGATAAAGTAAGCTCAAATGTTGAATCTCTTCTTAAGCAGCTCGGTTATACCGTAAACGACGATGGCACCGTTACTTCTACTGCAGATGAAATGACAACCGAAGATATTATAGCAAATGCTATCTATAGTATAGAGAGCGGAAACGCTCCCGCCGGTGTAACAAGCTATAACACTTTGAGAGATTACTTAATCAACCTAGGACTTCCGGCGGGTGAAGTAAGAAAAGAAATCAATTACTGGAAAGGTGACAACGGAAAGCCGAATTTATTTGATGTAGTAAACATACAGGGCAGAACTATTCCGAGGTACAAACTGAATCAATATATGAGCCAGTACGGAATATCAAGCGACGACCCGTCAATCGGTATAAGAAAATAACTGAATGAGGTAATTATATGGCAAAAAAAAAATACAAGCTTTCCGAACTCGGCGAACTTGGCGAACTCGTTAAAAACTATAAAGAGAAAAACTCTAAGAAGAAAGAAACTGACAGCAACAATGCATCAAGCGCATTGTCAAACTCTTCTTCGGTGCAAAGATACCACAATCTCGGCGAAAGTCTGAACAACTATTTACAAAATTTACAAAAATCAAGCGGTATAATCAGCAAAAACGACTATGTAAATGCGCTCAATGCACAGAGAAAGGCTATAGGTGCGGCAGTAAAGTCAGCCGTGAATTCCGCTACTTCTTCAAGACTTCCATCGGAAATAAACGACTCGGAAAGAAACGCCATTGCCGAAGCAACAAAGATAGCAAGGTTCAAGGAATCCGAAAGAGAAGAAGCCGCAAAAAGAGCAAAACTCGACTGGAAAAGACAGACTTCACCTGTAGTGAACGACTTAAATGATGTTACAGATGCGTTAGACTATGTTTACAAGTCACAGCGCAACGCAGGCATACAAGGATGGGAAGACATGGTGGAGGGCATAAACGCCATAGGCGCAGGTGTTACAGGGGGCGTGAAACAGCTCATCAGTGCAATTAGCGGAGACGAGACAGCACGAAAAGCAGTGTTAAACGATACTGCCGGTGCGTGGAGTGACGCGTTTAAAAAATCGTACGCGGATTATGTTAACGAAAACTCTTCAGAAGATGCAAGCGCGGCGGCACAGTATGAAATAGAACGAACTCATCCAAAGCAGGCTGAAAAGGGAAAATATTCTGTTACTCAAATAGCAAAGAACGTTACAAGCAACACGGCAAGAATGGCTCCGCAGATTGCTATGTCAGCCGCTACGGGTAAGTTGGCTGGTGATTTAGCTAGTCGAATAGTAGGTGCTACATTGCTCGGTGCGCAGTCCTCGGTCGGCTCATACCGCGAAGCCAAGGAGGATGGTGCAAGCGACAGACAGGCAGCGGACTTCGCCGGTCTTGAATTTCTGAACCAAGGCTTTGGTGATATTGTGATTGGCGGTATAGGTGGCGCGACGTTCGGCTTGCTCGACAAACCAATGTCAGTGCTTGCCGGAGCAATCACTAAAACTCCAATCAGCAAAACAATCATTCAGGCAGGCGGCAATATAGCCGGAGAAGGATTGGAGGAAACCGGGCAGAACTACCTGACTACGCTTAACAAGCGGTTGACATATCAGCCGGACGCGGAGTTTGATGTTGATTCAGCGGTATACGAGGGTGTTCTCGGAGGCATCAATGCCGCAATTCTTGGCACTCCCAAAACTTACAGCCAGTACAAAGTCAACCGCGCCGCGTATGATACCGTCAACAGTCTTTCCATAGCGGCAAGCAAAGTCAGCTCGGAGCAGGACGCAAAAATTATTACCGATATAGCCGACCAAATTTCAAAAGGAGCTGATGAAGTCATAGCGGATTCCGAAACAGAAACAGCCGACAAAGCAAATGCCGAATATATAAAACGCGGCGCAGAAGCGGTAAAGAAAAAGCTGAACGAGAACTACGCAAACATCGCAAAAAACAATCAGTCTGTTTTGGAGAAAACACAGGAAATAATCAGAATGCATAAGACAAGCGATGCAGAATCTCTCTCGGAACTTGTCAATGCAGTCAAAGAATCCGGATATGGTGGAAACAGTAATAACGCCGTAAACAATACCGTCGACTATGTAAACGAACTCATAATAGAACAGAATCAAGTGGCAAAAACAGCTGAAAGTATTGCTTCTATGCAGGACGGTCAGATATCGGAAGACGCGCAGACAGCGGCAGTTCAAAAACAAAAAGCCAACGAAGCACTTGAATACACAAACACTGTAATTCCGCAGCTCAAGAGTATCAGCGAAAACCTACGTTCCAAAAGAAGCGAGATTAACGCCCGTCTCAAGCTCGACGAAAATACAGAAACAGCGGCAACTCAAGATGTAAAGCAGGAAGTCAATACTCAAACTACAGCCACAGATACATCGGCGAATGCGACAGCCGAAGCTCAGCAAACCCAAACAAATACCACAGAACGCGTCAGCAACAGTGCATACCATTCAGAAACCGCAGAGAATATCCGCAGCACTTACGAAGGCAGGAACATAAAGGAAACAGCAGAGAACATTATCAAGGCTCACGGCAATGTCAGAAGTGCTGTAGACTATGTCCATGATGTTTACGCAAAAAGCGGAGGTTCTAATGCAGACGCATCTACAAAAGAATATATCCGCGCACTTGACAGCGAAATCAGAAAAGCAAACAAACCTCTTCTCGAAAAGAACATAAAGAGAATAGAAACGCTTCTCAAAGAGTACGGTGTAAAGAATGTTGAAATAGACGAAAGCATTACTCCGTTGACGGATGATGGTAAATCTGTGTGGGGAATGGCTCATTATAACCGTGGTACAGGAAGGATATATGTTTCTCCCTACGCCGACGGAAAGGCAATAATCGGCTCTAAAATCGTCCATGAATTTACCCACCACGCAGCAAAAGCCGACAATTCTCTTGTGGGTGACATTCTAAAAGCCGCAAGAGAATCAAAAGTCTTCAACAAGGAAATAAAGCTTGCTGATGGAACAACCACAACCACCGTCGACAATCTCACGCGCCTTGTGAAAGAAAACTACGCCGATGAGATAAACGAATACATTGCAACCTCAACAAACCTCTCGCGCTACAAGGTGCTTGTCGGAATGGGCAAATCAGAAGCAGATGCCGCCAAAATAGTTGCAGACGAGTTCAAAGCGTCTCATGCAGAAGAATACAATAACATAGTCGACGAGTACGTAAACGAAGATACAGCGGCTTACGTGATGGAATTCCTCAATCAAGAAAAAAACGAGGACATTCTGTCTCAGCTGATTAAAGACAATCGCCCTCTTTGGAAGCGTATTCTTGACAAGATTGAAGACTTCATTGCAAAGATAACCGGCAAAACCGAAGCAAGAGAATATCAGAAAGCCGCCGACAAAATAAGAGAAATTCTCGGAAACGAAATCGACGCAAAGGTAGAAAACACAGGCTCTTTCAAGGCTATTCAGCAACAGATTAAAAACGGTAACTCCAAAATAGGAAACACTCCCGACGGAAGAAAGTTCTCTATGGAGCTGAATGTAGATGAATCCAACGGACTTTTCGCAATTCACAATCTCACAGCAGACAGTTTCATGAAATCATATGAACTCGGTGGATTTGCTATGCCGTCTATTGCAATTGCAAGAAGCGATGTGGGTCATTCCAATTTCGGAGATATCTCTCTTGTATTCGCTTCCGATACAATCAACCCCGCAAACCCGGACAACAAGGTTTATTCGGCTGATGCATGGACACCGACATTCCCCAAAATAGAATACGAAGCAAACAGCAAAATCACGGATAAGCTGCGCGATAAATATTATGAGCTTTACGGAAAGTTCGGTCATGAAAAAATCTCCGCTTTATATCCTTACGGAAATTACTTTGAAGAGCAGCTAAATACAGACGGCGGTGTTGACGGTATAATCTCAAAGCAAAGCAACAATCCGCAGATGATGCAGGTTTATCTCGCCGACACACAAGGAAAAACTGTTGATTCTGTTGTCAAAGAAACAAAAACTACACTTCCGTCAGAGCAGGTAGAACAGTCTGAATTCATTATTGATAAGCTCGGTGCAGATACTGTAAATGAAATGCGTCCGCAAGCCAATGAATCTCCCATAAGCGCACGCAAGAGATGGATGAGCGAACACGGAGATGCTTTCAAAGCCGCATACACCGATTATTTAATGCAGTCGGGACTTACCTCAGAAGAAGCACAAAACGCGATAGACAATATGACTAAAGCGCAGTTGTTATCTCAGATAGTTAAAGCACGTAATTACCTTGCGAATGGTGCTGAAACCGTAAAATCAGAAGTAGACACAGAAGCTACCAACAACGCTATTAAAGAAGCTGTAAATCAAGAGGATTACTTGAAATGGCTTCACAGTCTTTTTGACGGCGGCGAAAAAAAGTCAGGCGTTCCAAACGGCAAAGAACCGTATACACGCAACGGCAATCAGCGCCCTTTCTCTGCAACACATTATCCCGTCACGCTTGATAATATAGTTCTCTCGATGAAGTCACAAGGAGACGGCAACACCAAAAACGCAACGTCAGTATTTGTCGGCTCAAAAACAATCCGTGCGGAAAGCGCAGCAGAGTACAGTTCTCTCGATGAAATAAGAGCCGATAAAGGCAGACTTGCTCATAGAACTCCGGAAGAAGCAAAAGCTGCATGGGATGAGTTTGACAATCGTTTGTCCGCTATCATAAACAGAATAATGGATGCGGAGAGCGGAATCGACAACCGTTTCATCGAGCAGGACAGAATAGGTTCTGTTCTCGCGGAAGCTTCAAGAAACAACACCGAAGCCAACATCAAAAAAGTTCTCACCCAGTATAAACTCACTCCGGCTGTAGCGGCAGACTTAAAGGCACTTGTAGACGATATCAAGTCCGCGCCGGTTGACATCTTTGAAGCAAAGCCGGAAAGAGTGGTAGGTCTTGACGAGGTCAAATATGCCATAGTTCCGTCAGACATAAACTCCAACGTTACAACAGCACTTAATAACGCCGGAATAGAAACCAAAACATACGAAAACGGCAACGAAGCGGACAGGCTAAAAGTTCTGAACACGTTGTCTGATGTAAGATTCTCGAAGCAACTTGATAAATACGACTACTCCAAGTCCTTCTCAGAACAAATCGAAGACTATAAAAACGGAATCATCCCGAAATATGATACTCTTGTTGTCGGCAAAACGCCGGAGGTTTTCACTAAGATAGGGCTGAATCCTCTGCCTATGACATACGGAACCGGACATCTATCCGATATTCTGAAAGGCAATGTGCAAGACCATGATTTCGGTGAAGCAAACCTAAAGCAGATACCGAAAGCTCTTGAATCTCCCGTGGCAATATTTGCTTCAAGCACAAGACCGGATTCAAGCGTAGTCGCAATTCTCGATTTGTCTTACAATAACAAGCCTATGTTTGCGGCAGTCGAAATTGACGGAACAGGTAAGTTAAACGGCGAAAACATAGACAGCAATGCGATTACTACGCTTCACACACGCCAAAACGCAGCAAACATGCTTAACAAAGCACTGGCAAAAGAATCAAATGGTGATGTGTCAGTATACTATTTGGATAAAAATAAAGCCACCCGATTCCTCAGATCGTCCGGGGTACAATTCCCCGGGGTTATGAGCATAACAGATGGCTACGTCCATAGTATACGCGATTCCGGCTCGCCTGTCAATATGAAAATCGAAAATGTAACAAAAACGCAACAATTCAAGCGTTGGTTCGGAGACTGGGAGAATCACCCCAAAGCAGCAAGCAAAGTCGTAAATGCAGACGGCTCACCTAAAGTTGTATATCACGGAACAAACGCCGACTTTTGGACATTCTCTCTTGCAAATCGCGGAAAGAACGGAGAAAAGCTCGGTGTGGGATATTACTTTGTCGATAACAAGTCCTCTGCCGAAAGATACGGCGACAGAGTTGTTGAAGCATACCTCGACATCAAGAAGCCTGCAAGCGCGGAAGTAATGGAGATATCCCGTAAAGACTGGGAGAAATTCCTTGACTTCGCAATAGAGCACCGTGACGAATACATTGACGGCGAATGGAAAGGCAACGACATCAACAAAGAGTATGAGCTTACCGATTTCGACTACGGTTCAAACGACGCTGAATTAATCAAAGGCTTCCTCAACGGTATTGCCGCCGGAAACAAAGATGTGACGGAAGCATACCTCGAAATGCTCAAGGATTCAACAGGCTACGACGGCATTGCATATAACACTGACAACACGGACTATTACGTAGCATTCACTCCTGAACAAATTAAATCAGCAACCGACAACATAGGCACATTCGATAAAGACAACAAAGACATACGCTACTCCAAAGAGCTAATGACGGCAGAGGAAAAGAAGAAAGTCCGCGAAGCAGAAAGAGCGGCATATCTCGAAAGGCAGCTTGTCTCAACCGCACCGCTCGGAGGAAAGGCAAAAGCCGTTTCTCCGACAGCAAAAGCCGCAGTAGCAAAGAAAATAGCGTCAGGTATGCCCGGCGTATCGACAGCTCAGGTAAACGAACAGCTTACAAAGTTCTTTGAGGTTATCGAACACCCAAAGTCAACAACACCCGCCGCATACAGAGATGAAGTCCGTCAAATGGCAAATGTCACGGCTCAGAACCTCTACAACGAGTTCCGCATAGAAAACACAAACCCACTGTATGATGAATTCAACGATGCATATAACCACATCAAGAGCCTTAAATTCAAGATGACCGACGCTGTAAAAGACGACTTCGGCAAAGAAGCATACAGTGACTTCTATAAGAGAGCAAGAGGAACATTAAAACTCCGCGTTAACGACGGTATGGCAGTGGACGAGCTGTGGAGCGACTTGTGCAACCTCTATCCTTACTTTTTCAACGAAAGCACCACAAACCCGAGTGAGATGATGGAGCAGATATACGAGGTTCAGTCTTCGCTAAAGAAAACTCCAGGACATCCGTATTACGACATGAGTTCTGAAAACACAGACATATTCTCGGAAGGCGAAGATACCGCAACAGTAAACTCTATAGCGGACGCTCTTGTAGCAGCATACCTTGAAAACGCCAAGCCTACAGTTGCGGCAGAAAACAAATCACTGCGGAACGAAAACAAACGCCTTGCAGAAGAAGCCAACGCAGCAAGGGGAGAAGCCGCCGACGCAAAAACCACGCTTAAAGTAGCTATGGACTGGAATCAAGCCGAACTGACTAAAATGTACGGAGATTTCACGCGCCAAATCAGCGAAGAACAAAAGCAGCTGCAACAAGCAAACAAAAAAATCGAACGCTTGACAAACACACTGGCAAACACACCGGGAATGAAAGAAGTGAAAAGAATAAATGTAAACATGGCTCAAAAGGTGACATTAAAAGAGATAGGCAGATTGCATGAGATGTTTACAAATCCCACTAAGCAGAAGCACATTCCGCAAAGTCTCAGAGCGGCAGTCGGCAGTTACCTCACATCTTTAAATAACACAATGCTTTTGAACGGCAAAACCGTAAACTCGCAAGAAATAACTGAAATACTACAATCAGAGCGTGAGAAAATAAACAATGAAGCCGCCAAGGTCATCAATACTTTGACGGGTAAATTCACCACTGATTCAGAACTGTTTAGAGGTGCATCAAGTCGGCAAATAGAAGCATTGAAGTTTCAACTTGACAGATTAATCGAAGTTGCAAGTAATTATCAATATATCGAAACATTCAATGAGCATGGACCAACAAACGACTTTATATTTAACCTCCACAAAGAAGGCGCAAATGTCAATTACGATGAACTCAATGAAGCGTACAACTACATCAAAAGTCACAATATCAAAATAACTGACGCAGTAAAAAAGTACTTTGAAGGAGACACTTACCAAGACTTCTATAAAAATGCGAGAGGAAAGCTGCACATACGCGTAAATGATGGTGTTGACATAATGTCCATGTGGAAAGACTTGAGCAGTTCTCATCCGAACATCTTTGATGCAGAACTAAAAAACCCAAGTGTTATGTTGGAACAGATGCTTGAAGTAGTGTCCTCTGTTAGGATTGTTAACGTCTCAAACAATGTAGAATATATAAAAGCAGTAGGTGACCTTACAAGAATGGTGAACCACCTCGTCAAGCAGTCAAATGACTTCTTCACGGGAACAAGGAAAGTCGAAGCCGAAACCTTTGCGAAGAGCTGGATTGACGAACTTTCCGGTCACAAAACACGTATCGGTGAGACCGGATTTGAGCGAAGCCAGTTCAAAAAGCTGCTTGACGGAGTAGGCTACAGCTTCATGTCAGCGGACTTGTTCTTCTCGACGATGGGAGAACCCGGCAAGGAAATATCAAGCTGGTACAGAAACGCTCAAACGCGTCAGGTGAAGATGAAGCAGGAGTACGGAGAGTATATGTCCGAACTTCTGGGAGACAATTACAGCACCATCGCTGGAAGCACACAGGCAAAAAAGAACCTGATTGATGTGAAGATTCATGGCAACGACGTAAAAGTATCGAAAAATCAGCTCATGTCTTTGTATCTCACATGGAAGAGAGCGGCAGGTCGCAGACACCTTGAAAACGGCGGAGCGGCATTCGCAAACGCAAACAACGAAACAAGCAAAGTTTACGTTATCGACGAAGCAACATATAACACACTCATGGAAAAGCTGACGGCGGATGACAAGAGAATAGCAGACGGCATAGGAAAGTTCTTATCGGAAAACTGTTCAGAATGGGGCAATGAAGCTTCAATGCAGCTCTACGGAATCAGGCTTTATGAAGACAGCAACTACTTCCCGATTCGCACACCAAGCGAACTGCGGGACACAAACTTCTCAAACCTCGCAGATACGCATACCATAGAGAACTCATCGTTCACCCACAAGCTCAACAAAAACGCTAACGCCGCCGTAGCCATTGGAGACGTGTTCGATATAGCAGATAGGCACGTAAACGATATGTCAGCTTATTCAGCATATGCGCCGCTCAACAACAGCATGGAAAGAGCCTTCAACGCCAACGGATTAAAGCGTGCGCTAAGTTCAGCATATGGTAACAATGGCATAAAGTATATGCAGGACTTCATCGACAAAATTAATGGCAACGAACCAAAGCGCACCACAGGAGAGAACGCAAACAAGGTTCTCAATTTCATCTCCAACAATGCGAAGAAAGCGGCAGTTTCGGCTAACATTTCGACAGCATTGAAGCAGCCGTTGTCTCTCGTGAGGTCGTGGCTCGTTATAGACCCCAAATACACCCTCGCCGCGTATGCCCAAATAACACCAGGCGTAAACAACATAGTTAAGCAAGGCAAGGAATACAACAGAATCCTTAACACCATGAACGAATACTCCGGCATTGCCGTAATTAAGTCGCTGGGATATTCGGACACGGGAATAGGAACTACCACACGAGAAACTTACGACGAACAAAGTCTCAAGTCTGCTTACAATAAAGCTAAATATATTAAGCAGTCAGCCGAAGACATTGCAATGAGACCCGCCGAGTTTGCCGATGAAATCACATGGGTGCGCATGTGGAAAGCATGTGAACTTGAAGCCAAGGCAAAATACGGCAATACATTGTCTACCGATGAATTTAACAGACACGTCGCAGACAAGTTCAATGAGATTATCGGCAAGACACAGGTTGTCGATTCGGTTCTCGACACCGCACCGATAAGCACCAATAGGTTTTTCAAGACGCTGTACCCGTTCATGAACGAACCCGTAAAGACCACAGCGGCACTCATCTCAGCGGCGGAAAACGTCAGAAACGGCAAAGCAGGAGCGAAAAAACAATTAACAAACGCTATCGGCTGCTATGTTATCTCAAACTTGTTACTTGAGCCTATAGTCTCATCTCTCATCGGTATGTGGAGACACGATTCACCCAAAGACCCCGAAGACTTCGCAAAGAAATTTTTGGAAAGATTTATAGGCATTAAATCCGACGGCGAAACAAAATGGACGGACATATTCTCTTCTAACGTCGCTGACGGTTTATTTGCAGTCCCATATATCGCTCAAATTTATGATACAATCGCAAACAAGTTTAACAATTTTGACCCAGAGCGAATGGATTTACAACCCGTAGCCGACTTAGTAGGAAACGGTATGTACTTTTTCAACAGTCTTTCCAAAGAAGACTATGAAAACCAAAAGACAAAGGCGAACTACGCCACCGACATGATAGCTTCATTGGCACAGATTCTCGGCATCCCCGGTTCTACTCTTAAAAGAGATTTGTCAGCTATAGCAAGAACAGCCGTCGACGCAACAGGGGCTTATGTGGCACAGTGGGAACTCAACAAAGTTTACTACAACCTCGGTAACGTAACCGCAAGAACGAACAAGAACTTCTATGACATTATGGCAAAAGCGTACAATGCCGGAGACACAGAAGCCTATTCGTATATGCTGAGAGACCTTCGTTCCATTCAGACAGGTGCAAAAGCGTTCGGTGTGCCGTACAATAACATCAATAAGTACATCACCGAGCACGGCGCGAAGATAGTAGAAGGCACGGATATGTGGTATGTGTCACTGCAAGCGGAATACGACCTGAACACTTTCGTTCCGAATATGAAAGTTGAAAAACTTGTAACAAGTGTTTACCAAAAAGCAAAGAATGAGAAACTCGACAATTACGAAAACGCAATCTACAAAGCTCCCACAACGAAAGCAAACGCTACGTTCAGTGTGAATAAAGAAGATTACGAAATGACACTTGAAGAATTCGACAACTACATCAGAAACACAGGAGACTTTGCTTACAAGATTACAAACGCACTTCCGTCAAATTACAAGTGGTCAAGTCTGAACACAGCCCAGCAGCTCTACGCGCTTGAGAAGACATACGAATTCTCGAAGGCGTACTGGAAGAAAAAGCTCAAGCCCGAATATTCACCTAAGTCAAATTGGATGGATGAACTTTGCGGCAACAAGGTCGACTTCCAAACTTACGCACGCGTCATAATCAATCAAGCGGAGAAATACTCGCCAAAGGACTAAAAACACCTCCAAACAGAAAAAGGCAGTCGATGAAATACTCGATTGCCTTTTCTAATA
>ERZ1023658.465-NODE-465-length-11343-cov-10.252569_pt1 | contig 11343 bp, 9 predicted proteins | sample MGYA00380339_ERZ1023658 | MGnify/ENA primary metagenome ERZ1023658 (study PRJEB33179, sample SAMN07448981) | human gut metagenome | biome: Human-gut; feature: Human associated habitat; material: Faeces | host: Homo sapiens | place: India: Bhopal | collected... | reverse complement strand
TCTACACACACTGTGTTGTCGGCATCGGCACAACGGTTACAGGCATCAAGGATCTTGCAAGAAGCTTTAAGGAGGCTCAGTCGGCTCTTGAGGTTGCAAAGGTATTTGACACAGACCGTACAATCGTAAGCTATGATAACCTCGGCATTGCCCGTCTTATCTATCAGCTTCCCACAACATTGTGTGAAATGTTCCTCAAAGAAGTTTTCAAGCGTGGTTCAATTGAGAGCCTTGATCAGGAAACTCTCTTTACAATCCAGCGTTTCTTTGAAAACAACCTCAATGTTTCCGAAACATCAAGAAAGCTTTTTGTACACAGAAACACTCTTGTGTACAGACTTGAAAAAATTAAAAAGCTCACAGGTCTTGACCTCCGTGAGTTTGAGGACGCAATCGTGTTCAAGGTAGCTCTTATGGTTAAGAAATACCTCAACGCAAGTCCTACAAAATACTGATTTGGTTAAAGTGTGCCCGAGCACAGTGTCTTGCTGTGCTCTGGGCGTTTTGACTTTTTATGAGTATTTGTACAATAACTACAAAACAAAGGTGACTTTATGATTGATTTTATAAATGTGTCTAAAACATACCCTAATGGCACTCATGCTCTCTACGGTATTACGCTGAGTATTGATAAGGGCGAATTTGTATTTATTGTCGGTGCATCGGGCGCAGGCAAGAGTACATTTCTTAAACTCATTATGCATGAGGAGACTCCGACATCGGGCAAAATCGTTATCAACGACACTGATGTTACAAAGCTGAGAAGGAGCAAGGTTCCTTATATGCGCCGTCATATGGGCATTGTTTTTCAGGATTTCAGACTTATTGACAAGATGAATGTTTTCGACAATGTTGCGTTTGCGATGCGTGCTGTCGGAAAACCTTCGGCAGTAATTAAAAAGCGTGTTCCGTATGTGCTTGAGCTTGTCGGTCTTAAAGATAAGATGAAAAACAGACCGAGTGAACTCTCGGGCGGTGAGCAACAGCGTGTAAGCCTTGCAAGAGCCCTTGTGAATAACCCCGAAATTATTATTGCCGATGAGCCGACAGGTAATGTTGACCCCGAGATGTCACACGAAATCATTGAGCTTCTCAATGAAATTAACGCAACAGGCACAACCGTTATTGTTGTAACGCATGAACATGACCTTGTTCGTGAGTTTGACAGACGAGTTGTTGTTCTTGACCACGGAAAAATTAAGAGCGACACCAAGGATTTGTTTGTTAAAGATGACTATACTGACGATTACGGTGATGACAGCGGTGAAGAAGAAAATACACCGGATTATCCCGATAATGCAGTGGTTGTTCCGGAATAATGCGTTTGCGCAAATAGGATTTTGAAAGGATTTTTGATATGACCGGATTTGGTTATTTGGCAAAAGAAGGTTTCAAAAATGTGTGGAACAACCGTATTATGAGTATCGCTTCTGTCTGCGTACTTATAAGCTGTCTTGTTCTCACAGGTGCGGCGGCACTTTTTTCGATGAATGTTGACAATGTTGTTGAATCTGTCGGCAAGTCAAACGAAACCTCAGTTTATGTTAAAGACGGATATTCACAGCTTGAGGCTGTTTATGTAGGAAAAGCAATTGAAAAGCTTGACAATGTTGAGTCGGCAACCTTTCTTTCAAAGGAAGATGCGATAAAGCAGTATAAATCTACTCTCGGTGATGATCTTTTTGCCGAGATGCAGGGCAGAAACAAACTCCCCGATTCTTTCATTGTAGTTATGAAGGACTTGTCGAAGTATGACGATACTGTTGCTCAGATTAAAAAAATTGACGGTGTTGACAGCATAAGCAACCACCGTGAGCTTGCAAAGAAGCTTACGGACATCAGCAATCTTGTCAATATGATTTGTATTGCGGTTGTTTGTGCGCTGACAATCATTTCAATCTTCATCATTGCCAACACAATTCGTGCGACAATGTATTCACGAAGATTTGAAATCAGCATTATGAAATCGGTTGGTGCAACGAACTCGTTTGTACGATGGCCGTTTCTTATTGAAGGTATGATAATCGGACTTATTTCCGCAATTGTTTCAACAGGCGCAATTGCAATCCTCTATGAGACTGCACAGGCTCTTGTTTATCAGATTGTTCCGATCGATTTTATCCCGATTAACAATGTCATCTGGATTACAGGCGGTTTGTTTGCAATTGCAGGTATTGTTATCGGCTTCTTCGGCAGCTTTATTTCAATCAGAAAATACCTTAAAATGGAAGGTAACGAAATACTCGGTTGGTAATCCCGACAGAAATCTTAAAGGAGGAGATTACAATGAACAAATTAAAAAGAATTTTATGTGCAATGCTCTGCGTATGCATGATTTCAATTCCAATGGCAATACCGACTACTGTTTCTGCTGAGGACAGCATCTCAGACCTTGAACAACAGCTTCAGCAGCTTGAACAGGAAAATCAGAAGTATCAGAAGATTCTTGATGATACAAAGTCTGATATCGCAGAAAAGGAAGAATACAAGAGCGCCCTTGTAAGCAAGGTTCAGGTTCTTGATGAAAAAATTGCAGTAACCCGTGAGAAAATTTCAAGCCTTAACGATGATATTAAGGAAAAGCAGGACGCTTATGACAAGGGACTTTCTGAAGTTGAGGATCAGTTTTACGCACTTGCAAACAGACTCAGAATTCTCTATATGTCAGGCAATGCAACCGACCTTGAAATCATTTTCGGTGCAAAGGATTTTTCTGACCTTATTGATAAGATGGAGCTTGTAAAGAGCCTTGCAAACAGCGACAAGGAGCTTATCAGCGAAATCCAGACAAAGCTGGACGAGCTCAGCACCAAGAAGGAATCCCTTGAGGCCGACAAGAAAGACCTTGAAACTCAGCAGGCGTCATTGAAGTCGGATCAGGACGAGTTTAATAAACTCATTTCCGATAATGACGAGATCCTTAAAAATCTTTACGCATCAAATTCCGAGGCGCAGCATTCCTTGGAAAGTGCGGCTTTGCAGAGTGATGAGATTGAAGCTAAAATCAGCGAGTACTATGCCGCTCAGAAGGCTGCTGCGGAACACGCTGCTCAGGTTTCACAGAGCTCAAGCAGTTCATCAAGCAGCTCTTCAAGCAGTTCATCAAGCGGCTCAAGCGGTTCGGGTTCATCAAGCTCAGGCTCTTCAAGCTCGGGTTCATCATCTGTAATTGTTCCGTCGGGTTCGGGCTTTGCATGGCCGACACCGGGCTTTACATATCTTTCATCACCGTGGAGAGAAGACAGAGAAACTTATAACCACGGCGGAATTGATATTGCCGGCGCAGGCATTATGGGAACTCCCGTTGTTGCGGCTGCCGACGGTACTGTTATCGCAAGCAACAGCAGTTGTACACACAACTGGGGCAAGAGCTACAGCTGTGGCTGTGGCGGCGGTTACGGAAACTATGTAATGATCAGCCACGCTGAGGGTAAGATGACAGTTTACGGTCACCTTACAAGTCTTACAGTAAGTACAGGTCAGACCGTTTCAAGAGGACAGGTTATCGGCTATGTCGGTTCAACAGGTAACTCAACAGGACCTCACCTCCATTACGAATGCCGTCTTAACGGTGTAAGATACAACCCGATGTCAGAATATTAATCTGTACATACACAATTTGATAATTAATTTAAAAGCCTTCGCATATACTTAAATAAGTAAATATGCGGAGGTTTTTGTTTTGATTACTTCATTGAATGTCGTGTTTCCCGAAAAGTGCGGGAAAATAAGGGGATTTTTTAACAGGCTGAGAGGGGACAAGGTGTGCGTTGAAATCAAAAGGGCAAGGGGCGTAAGCGTAAAACAGCTTACATACATCTGTCGCAGACAAAAGGTCAATCTCAATAAAATTGACAGGGCAATCGGCAATCAGCGCACAAGACTTTTGTGTTGCGAAGAAATGACTTTTCCGAACGACAGCGGTTACAAGCGTTTTTACTCGCCGTTTTTTTCGGCAAGACTTTGTACAAATATGGCGCTTTATGCCCTCAGCAAATTTGATACTCCCGAAAGGCTGACGGTCGGAATTTATGATCCCGATGCTCAATGCACCGACCTTGTTTCATTTGTGTTGAAATATACGGGTAATGTCTGCATTATCACAGACAACGAAGATGTGTTCTATGATGAGCTGAATACCATTGCCGAAGAAACGGGTGCGTGTGCCGTTGTTACTCACCACCGTGAACAGCTTTCAAATTGTGACCTTGTCATTGCACCGTTTGAAATTGAAGAAAATCTGCCTGTAAGAAATGATGCGGTTATCCTCACAAACGGCAGACCTAAGGAAAATATAAAGGGCTTTGTGTATTTTCGCTATTGCTTTAAAATGCCGAACGGTTTCGCACTTTTGCGGCCTGAGGGATTGTCGGAGGAATACTTCTGCTCAGCACTCTATACACTCGGTTCACAGTACGAACTCGGTTCAATTGTTCCCGATTTGTGCCGTAATGATACAGAGGCGCAGACAGTGAAATCTCTTTGCAGTTATCTTGCCCGTTTTGCTTGACAATCGGTGTGAAAAAAATTATAATAAATCTATATGCAGTTTTTTGCTGATATGAAAGAATTTTATACCGTATGCACGCTTGTGCAGGTGCGGTATTAACTGAAAGGAACGATATAAAATGGCAGCTAAACCAACAATGCTTACTGCGGAAGGTCTTAAAAATCTTGAAGAGGAACTTGCAGAATTAAAAAATGTCAAGCGTAAAGAAATTGCAGAGAAAATCAAGGTAGCCCGTTCCTACGGCGACTTGTCCGAGAACAGTGAATATGATGACGCAAAGAACGAGCAGGCTATTATGGAGGCAAGAATCGCTACTATCGAGTCTATCCTCAAAACTGCTCAGATTATTGATGAGTCCGAAACATCTAACGATAAGGTACACCTCACTTCTGTTGTTACAATCGAAATGGTTGGCACAGACAGACAGATGACATACAAAATCGTTGGTTCGGGTTCTAACGAAACAAATCCCGCACAGGGCAAAATTTCAGACGAATCACCTGTGGGCAAGGCTCTCATGGACAGATGTGTCGGTGATGTTGTTGAGGTTGAAACTCCCGGCGGCGTAAAGGCATTTAAGATTCTTGAAATCTCAAAGTAATTTGTTTATCTATTGAATTTTTGCTGACGGATTCTGCTTTTGCAATCCGTCAGATTTATTGATGTTGAAAAAGAGAGGAATGATTGGAAATGAGTCAGAAGCCACAGCAGACCGGCACAAGCGATGTTATCAAGGTCAGATACGAAAAGCTTGACGCCCTCAAAAAAGCAGGCAGAGATCCGTTTGTAATTACAACAAGTGCCCGTGATGTTCTCACGGAAACAATTAAAAACAATTTTGAAGAGTACGAAAACAAAGATGTATGCGTTGCAGGCCGTTTGCTTTCAAAAAGAGGCAAGGGCAAGGTTTCGTTTATGGACCTTTGGGATCGTTCGGGCAAAATCCAGATTTTTGCAAAGTTTGACGATCTCGGTGAAGAAGAATACGGTTTCCTTAAAAAGTGGGATATCGGCGATATCGTTGAAGTAAAGGGCTTTGTTTTCAAAACGCAAATGGGCGAAATTTCTGTTCATGCAAAAGAGGTTAAGCTCCTTTCCAAATCACTCAAACCCCTCCCCGAAAAGTATCACGGTCTTACAAATACAGACCTTCGTTACCGTCAGCGTTATGTTGACCTTATTATGAATCCCGAGGTAAAGGATACCTTTGTAAAGCGTTCAAAAATTATCGGCAGTATCCGCCGCTACCTTGACAATCAGGGCTTTATGGAGGTTGAAACTCCTATGCTCGTTGCAAATGCCGGCGGTGCGTCGGCTCGTCCGTTCCTTACTCACTTCAACGCTCTTGACGAGGATTTAAAGCTCAGAATTTCTCTTGAACTTTACCTCAAAAGACTTATCGTAGGCGGACTTGAAAAGGTTTACGAAATCGGCAGAGTATTCCGTAACGAGGGTGTTGACACCCGTCATAACCCTGAGTTTACTCTTATGGAGCTTTATCAGGCATATACCGACTACAACGGTATGATGGATCTTACCGAAAACCTCTATCGCCATGTTGCACAGGAGGTTCTCGGCACAACAACAATCACATACAACGGCATTGAAATGGATCTTGGCAAGCCGTTTGAAAGAATTACAATGCTTGACGCTGTTAAAAAGTATTCAGGCGTTGATTTCAACGAAATTCATTCTGATGAAGAGGCAAAGGCAATTGCTAAGGAAAAGGGTGTTGAGTTTGAAGAACGCCACAAGAAGGGCGACATCCTCAACCTTTTCTTTGAAGAATTTGCAGAAGAGCATATGATTCAGCCTACTTTCGTTATGGATCATCCGATTGAGATTTCTCCGCTTACAAAGAAGAAACCCGAAAATCCCGATTATGTTGAGAGATTCGAGTTCTTTATGAACGGCTGGGAAATGGCTAATGCATATTCAGAGCTTAACGATCCGATTGATCAGAGAGAGCGTTTTAAGGCTCAGGAGGCACTTCTCGCACAGGGCGATGATGAGGCTAACACAACCGATGAGGATTTCCTCAACGCACTTGAAATCGGTATGCCTCCGACAGGCGGTATCGGCTTTGGTATCGACAGAATGTGTATGCTCCTCACAGATTCAGCCGCAATCCGTGATGTTCTCCTCTTCCCAACAATGAAGAGCTTGGATTCCGACAAGAAGCCGTCAGGCATTCCGAAAACCAAGGACGCTGTTGTTGAAGAAAAGATTGATTTTTCAAAGGTAAAGGTTGAGCCTTTGTTTGAAGAATATGTTGATTTTGAAACATTCTCAAAGTCAGATTTCCGTGCAGTAAAGGTCAAGGCTTGCGAGGCTGTTAAGAAGTCGAAGAAGCTTTTACAGTTCACTCTTGATGACGGCACAGGCACAGACCGCACAATTTTAAGCGGTATTCACGCTTATTATGAGCCTGAAGAACTGGTTGGAAAGACTCTTATCGCTATCACAAATCTTCCGCCGAGAGCAATGATGGGTATTGACTCCTGCGGTATGCTCCTCAGTGCAGTTCACGAAGAAGAAGGCGAAGAAAAGCTCCACCTCCTCATGGTAGATAACCATATCCCCGCAGGTGCAAAGCTCTATTAAGAAGTACCGTTTTACCCTACAAAACGGGATGTACTTCATTTATGAAAAAGCTCTGAAAATACACAAATACACCAAATTTACACCAAATGGTGCTTGAAACGGTGCAGAGCCTTAAAAATCGCATAATTTTCAAGATATATGGGCAGTTCCAATCGGGATTGCCCATTTTCAGAAAGAAAAAGACAAATCGGAATTTGAAAGTAAGGTGATTTTGTTTGGAAAATTATATTGCGAGTTTAGAAAAAGAATTTTCTTTGATAGAAAATGGTTTTAAAGAGGAAGAAAAAAGAGCCTTATCCGATTATAGATTTAATGATAAAGAATTTATCAAGAAGTTGGCGTTTTTAGCTTATAACTCAAATACCTATCAAGTAAGAATGTACGGTGTATTTCTTTTTGGATACTTATCAGAACAAAATGATATTTTGACATTTATGAGAGATGAAGTTTCTAAAGATGATAATTGGAGAGTTCAGGAAGTATTAGCAAAGGCATTTGATGAATTTTGCAAAAATACAGGATATGAAAAAGCACTTCCGATCATTGATGAATGGTTAGAAAATGATAATCCAAATACGAGGAGAGCAGTTACGGAAGGATTAAGAATATGGACAAGTAGACCATATTTCAAAGATAATCCGAATGAAGCAATTAGGAGGATTGTAGCCTTAAAAGAAGATCCGAGTGAATATGTTAGGAAATCAGTAGGTAATGCTTTAAGAGATATTAGTAAAAAATTTCCGGAGCTGATTAAAGATGAACTCAATAACTGGAAGTTAGAAAGCAAAGAAATAAATCAAGTATACAAACTGGCGAGTAAACTTATTAACTGATAAATCCCAGTTTGTAGGGATGACATGAAAAATGAAGTTTAAGGAACAGAGCTTTACCATGTTTGCCTATACAAATTATAGGACAATTCAAGGTTGTCACAGGCTCGAACCACTAGATTTTAAGGGAAAAGGTGCGTTCCACTATTCCCTTGTATAATAGGGGTTGAGTATGTTTTTCGTTGAACAACCGTGCCACATCGAGACCGTAGTCTTGATGTCAAGGAAATAAGCAAACGGCTTAAAAAACGGCCTGTTTGCTGACTTTTGCAGCAGTTTAAATTATACGCACAACTACTGCAAATGCTTGGCTGTATCTTGCGGAAACATATCCAACGCAAAATTTCGTTCAGGTTGTAACCTCGGATTAGATAATGCAAATTGAGTGAGTGGATTAGATGTCAGGGTGTTTGGAGAGAATTTTATAGAACAAAAAGCTGACAGGCAATCCTGCAATTCGACCGTTTTGAGGGGTTCATGAACAGTGAAATAGATTTTAATAGAAATTAGATAAATCGAAAGTTAGCGAAAGGAATGATATTTGATGAGTAAAATTGTTGTACTGGTTGGAAGTATGCGTAAAGGGGGAAATACAGATTTATTAGCACAGGCGTTTACAGAAGGAGCAAGTAAATATAATGATGTTGAAATAGTGTCTGTTGCTAATTATAAAGTTAATCCTTGTATTGGTTGCAACTCATGCTTTACACGAAAAGAAAATAAATGTTTCCAAAATGACGATATGAGTGCAATATACGAAAAATTAAGAACTGCTGATATTGTTGTTATTGCTTCCCCAGTATATTTTTATGGGATTAGTGCGGAGTTAAAAGCGATTATTGATAGACTGCATACTCCAATGAGAAATGAATTTCAAATAAAAAAACTGGCTTTATTATTGGTAGGTGCAGCATCACTGCCAAATCTATTTGACGCAATAAAGCTGCAATATCAACTTGTCCTTGAATTTTTTCATTTGGAGGATGCAGGCATGATCCTTGTAAGAGGTGTTAAAGATAAAGGAGATATTAAGGGAAACGAAGCATTAAGAGAAGCATATAAATTGGGATTATCAATAGAATAAATTCCAGTTTGTAGGGATGACATGAAAAATGAAGTTTAAGGAACAGAGAAATAGATGTTAATAGAAATTAGATAAATCGGAATTTGCGAAGGTAAGTGAATGGGATACCATGGAGGAATATGATAATGTCGAAAGATGAGTATTTGATAACCGATACGCCCCTCAAAGCGTTGACGGTTTTTGCAATGCCAATGATTTTTGGAAGTTTTTTTCAGCAAATATACAATATGGCCGACTCTATTATTGTCGGCCGGTTTGTTAGTTCTTCCGCACTTGCAGCTGTCGGTGCATGTGCAGCATTGACCAATGTGTTCATTTGTGTGGCACTGGGAGCCGGTGTCGGAGCCGGTGTGCTTGTGAGCCGTTATTTCGGAGCCAGGGAGTATGGCAAAATGAAAACAATCGTGTCAACCTCCTTGATTAGCTTTTTGCTTCTAAGTATAGTCCTTGGTGTTTTTGGCTTTTTCTTCGCCGGCTCGATGATGAGTGGACTGCAAACCCCTGCCGACATACTGGATGATGCAGTACTGTATCTGCGGGTCTATTTTGTGGGCTTTCCGTTTCTGTTTATGTATAACATTCTTTCTACCATGTTCACCTCAATCGGCGAATCCAAAATTCCGCTGGGACTGCTGATTTTTTCGTCCATCCTGAATGTTTTAATGGATCTTTGGATGGTAGCCGGGCTAGGTCTCGGTGTGTTCGGTGCGGCTATTGCAACCCTGATTGCACAGGGAATTTCCGCAGTGTTTTCGTTTTTGATTTTCTTTGCACGGATGCGGCGATATAAAAGCCCCTTTAACAGGTTTGAACGGCAGGAGCTGTATTCCATGCTTCGCATTGCGGTGCCGTCGGTTTTACAGCAGTCCACAGTGTCCATCGGTATGATGATTGTGCAGGCAGTGGTAAATCCTTTCGGTACACAGGCACTCGCCGGGTATGCAGCAACGATGAGGGTGGAAAATGTTTTTTCATTGATCTTTGTATCCATCGGCAATGCGGTTTCGCCGTATGTTTCCCAGAATCTTGGCGCAAAGAAAATTGATCGTATCAAAAAAGGCTACCATGCTGCGCTGGTGCTGGATGTGTGCTTTGCCGTTCTTGCCTTTCTCGTCATTGAAACGCTACACACGCAGATCTCCTCGCTGTTCTTAGGAAAAGACGGAACGGCGTTTGCCTATCAGGTGTCCGGTGATTATATGAGGTGGATTGGTTACTTTTTCATCTTCATGGGTATCAAGATGGCAACCGATGGAGTCCTTCGCGGTCTCGGAATTATGCGTCCGTTCCTCGTTGCAAACATAGTGAATCTTGCGATTCGTCTGTCCGTTGCCCTAATCTGTGCACCGCGTTTCGGCATTGCCTTTGTTTGGCTTGCGGTACCGGTTGGCTGGCTTGCAAACTTTTTAATCTCCTATGTGGCTCTTAGGAGATCATGGCCGACTGATAAAATGGCATCCATTAGTTAACTTCCAGTTTGCCAACTTGTCCTTTGAGAAGAGAATTTTACAAAAGAAGTGTGTTCTCTATGTTCCCAGGCAAAAAAGTTCTTGAAGATTTACGGCGTGATAACAGCCTGATGAAAACAATGGTTGACCGCTTCGGAGAAGATGTGACAGACCAATATCAAACCGGACGAAGTGCATATTTGCGACTGGGACAATTATTTATGAGATTATTTGCTGGATTGCTATAAGAATCTGATGAAACGACCTTTCAAAAAACAGTTGATTTAGAAGTTAACTGTTTTTGAAAGGCCGTTTTTGCTATATCTAACAGTCTGTTGTACAAAGAAGATTTTGCATGGATGAAAAAAACAAACCTTGTTGAGGTTAAATTGAGTTTTCCATTGTATTGTATTGTTAATGAATAAGAATTAGAATAAGAAAAAGAACAGACAATGCTGAATGCTCCGGAAACAAGAATATCTGAGTATAGTATGTAAGTTCGTAACAGAATGAAAGGAGCGATTCAAATGAGCAATTTGGAAAATTATATGAAACAGCAAGCAATTTTTTGTGAACAAAATGATAGCATTAGTAAGAATCTGGTATTCAGAGTATGGTGTAAAAAGAGGCTTACGAGATGAAAAAGGAGGAAGAAGATCGTGTTTCAAATATTAATTGTAGAAGATGATAAAGAATTAAGCCAGCTATTCCAAAATGTGCTTGAGAAGAATGGATATCAGGTCAAAAGTGCATCGGATGGAGCACTGGCATTGGAAATATTGGATAAAGAGTATATTGATCTGATCATTTCCGATATTATGATGCCGGTTATGGATGGTTATGAACTGGTGTCGGAACTCCGTTCAG
>ERZ1023658.464-NODE-464-length-11364-cov-7.222566_pt1 | contig 11364 bp, 7 predicted proteins | sample MGYA00380339_ERZ1023658 | MGnify/ENA primary metagenome ERZ1023658 (study PRJEB33179, sample SAMN07448981) | human gut metagenome | biome: Human-gut; feature: Human associated habitat; material: Faeces | host: Homo sapiens | place: India: Bhopal | collected... | reverse complement strand
ACAACAAATTCTAAATTCTGATGATTCTATAAAAGCAGCTTGGGCGCAAGCTATGAACATTGATGTCAATGACTTAAACATTGACAATTTAACACAAGAACTCCTTACGAAGTTCCAGCAGATGTACGGGCAAGTCAATCAAGCGATATTTGAATTAACTTCCGAACAAGTTGCAGACTGGACTACCGAGGCAACAAATGCTCTTGTTACTCAAGACGAAGCAATGAAGGATTACATTTCTACCGTTGCAAATGTCACAGAGAAGCAAGAGATTCTAAATGCGGCATATAGCGAAATGAAAGAAAAGGGCGAACTTAGCGTCGCCACAGTTCAGAAACTAATTGAGCAAGAACCGTCTCTTGTTAGTGCGCTTACTGTAGAAAATGGTCATATTAGAATAAATATTGATTCTCTTCAAGATTTATCAAATGGTTACTTTAATACAGCTATTGAAACAAAAAAACAACAAATAGCACAAACGCAGTCTGTGATTGATGAAACAAAAAAAAGAATAAAAGCAATAGAACAAGAAATGATTGCTCTTGGTAAGCTTATCCAAAAAAGAATAGACGCAGGAGAAAAAGTCTCTGCGACGGATTTAGACACGTATCGTGGACAGCAAAAAACAAAATATTATCTTGAACAACAAGGAAAGCAAGCGCAAGAAACCAAGGACGATTTACAAGAACAATTAGATGCCTTAGACAAACTAGAAAAAGCTGGACTAACTTATACACCTTCAAAAGGCAAATCTTCTGGGAAATCTGCTGCTGATAAAGCTGCAAAAGAATTTGAAAGTGCAATCAAAGAAAAGGTTCAAAACCTAAAGAGCATTGTGCAGTTGTATTCTGAGAATGCTAACTGGGACGACCCAACTGTAATCAAAGAATTCCAAGACAGATACGACAAAATCTTAAATGAAGTCATAAATGACCCAAAAGCCAGAAAAGTTCTAGCTGATGCGTTTAACCTTGATATAAAAGATATGCCGGTTGAACAACAAATTCAAGAACTAACAACGCTATGGCAAAAACAATCTGGCACAATTCAAGAATCGTACCAAAAACTTCTAAAGAATCTAGCTAAAGAAGATTTGAGTTCTGCTAAAGCTGTTATAGAAAAATATAAAGATGGTATTTATGGCGCTTGGAGTTCTGACGAAGCACTTAATGCAGCAAAAGCTGATTATCAGAAGTTTATTGACAAAATCACCAATGACGCAGATTACAGAGCTGCTATGGCAGAAGCGTTAAATCTTGGTGATATTAGTGGAGAGCCAATAGAGAAACAAATAGAGGCTGTTATAAACGCCTTACTAAAGTCTACTGGTAAACTTGATGACGCTCAACAAGACCTATATGATGAAGCATCTAAGAATGTCAAAGCATTACAAGATGAAATCGAGGACATGATTGATACAGCAATCGACCTACTTGAAAAAGCTGGCGATTTTCTGTTTGATATGTTAGGTAAGATTTCTGACAGATATGATGCTCAGATTGACAACCTTGATAAGATTTCTGACGAACTTGACAACCAAAAAGATGCTTTTGAAGACAAAATTGACCAGCAAAAAGAACTCCTAAAACTTCAAAAAGAAGAGATGGATAACGCTGACGAGCTTGCTGAAAAGAATAAGTCTATTGCAGACATTGATGCTCAATTGATGGAATTGCAATATGACAACTCAGCAGAAGCACAAGCTAAACGTTTGAAACTTCTTGATGAAAGAGCAGAAAAAGAAAAAGACCTTGCCGATTGGCAAAAGGATAACGATTATAACGTAAAGATTGATGCTCTTGATAAAGAAAAATCAGAATATGAAAAGACGATTGAAGCAGAAAAGAAAGCTATAGAAGCGCAAAAACAAACTTTACAAGATGCTCAGAAACAATTTGAAACTACTCTAGGAAATATCCAAAATGATTTCAATACATTTATTAAAATTCTTAGTAGTGACCTAGTTAAAAATCTAATTAGTAAAGCTCTAATTGGAACCGGTCAAGATACAGTAACAAATTTACTTACTGGGTATAATAGGATATTTGGTTCTGGGATTGACTCTGATGTAACAGGAACTATTAAAACAGGTTATAAGAGCTTAAACGAAATTGGCGGGAAGATTACAAACGGGCTTAATCTATCTGGTGTTTCTAAAAATATTAATTCTTCACTAGAAGGAATTGTTAAAAATTTTGGAAATTTTTCAAATGGAATTAACAGAGTTATTCAGCCCGGAATACAATCTGTTTCTAATATTTTTAGTAATTTTGGAAACGTTCTTAGAAATTCATTTAGCTTAGATTGGAACGGTATAACCAATTCAATGAGTGGTGGATTAAAAGTCGTATCTAGCACATTCTCTAGTATGTTTAATCCAATTGCAAAAGGCGCAAGTGCAATTGGTGACGCTATCGGAGCTGGTATTACAGGATTTTTCCCGGGAATTTTTACTGCTCTTGGTACTCTTGTAACAACGGTTGGTACAGCTATGAGCGGAGTGCTCAAGGCAATTGCAACAGCTATGTCTTCCGTTCCTGTTGTTGGATGGGCGATTGCTGCTGCCGCCGTTGTTGGCGCTATAGCCCTAGTTGCTTCTATCGCTTCTATTGTGAATAAAACAAAGAGTAGCAAAGTTACTCAGCCTACGCAGTCTTTTACAGCAAAAAAGCACCATACTGGCGCTGACTATGTTAAAAAGGAGAACCCTGCTCTTGATAAGATGCTAGGCCTTAATGATGATGAAACTGTATCTATTCTAAAAGTTGGCGAGGCGGTTGTTCCTACATGGGCTAACAATGCGACAAGCTCTGCTTCTAGCAACAGATTCACGGGTAGTCCATTTAGTAGTGCAGTAGATACTGCCATTAAGTCAGCGAATACAAATACTAAGACATATTCTAGCTCTGATAATTCTACAATAAATATTTCTATGCCTATTAATATTCAAGGAGATGCAGATATTTCTACTGTAAATTCTTTGAAGAAAGAAGCAGATAATATTGTGAATAGAGTTCTCAAAAAGATTAATAATCAAACCAAAATTGGTGGATATAAAAATATAAAAGCAGCAACAGTTTAATTAAAATTGCCGATACTATTAGGATATCTTAACAAGTCGGCTATATATGAAAGGAGTGATATTTATGCCGATGGGATATCCTTTTATTTTTAACGGAGTTCAAAGTGAAGCATACAATGTCTCATTAGTGTTTATAGATAACTCTTATACAAATAGAACTTCTGGTGGCGACAAGAATGTTATTACTGCGTCAATTAGAAGAAATCCTATAAAACAATATCTCGACACTGAGTATGAGAACGTATTGCAGTTCCCTATTGAAATTGTATTTGATAACGCTGTTGATATTTACGAATTGACAAACTTAAAAAACTGGCTCACCGCTCCTATCAGATATGAACAGCTTCAAATATGCGCAGAACATTTTGAGCGTTATTATTATAATTGCATAATTCATCTAAATGAAGATTTGATTTATGGCGATGGGTATCGTGGCGTATCTGCAACAGTTGAATGCGATGCTCCATATGCGCATGAATTTGAAAGAGTTGAAAAATATACATTAAACCCAGACGTAACCAAAACAGACACTTTTATTTTTGAAAATTATTCAGACGATTTTGAATTTATGAAACCAATACTAAAATTTCATATGTCTACTGATGGGAATTTTAGTATAAATGTTAAGCATTATAGCGATGGGAAATATATGGTCGTTAAGGATGGAGTAATTATGCTAAATAATGAAACATACGACAAGTGCACAACTTATTGCAAATTAAATGGAATTTCTATTTCTTACATAGAGAAAGCCGTTGATTATAATGTAACGACAAACTTTTCACATCTAAATAAAAACGATATTGTTTATCTTGATAATGAAAGTTGTGTTATGACGTTAAATGATACGGTTACTAGTGATATTTTTTCAAAATTTAATAAAAAATTTTTTAAAATTCCTCGTGGAATGAATACTATTTCAGTATATGGCGTAGCAGACTACATGTATATAGTTTATCAAAACGCCAAGCGGTTAGGGGGGAGTTATTATTAATTTCACTTTTGATTTAAATAAAAGATATGAATACCCGATTATTGAGTTATGTAACCCAGACAAAACCGTAATAGGTATTGTTGCTGGCATCTCTGAATTAGTAATCTCTCCTAAATGGGGTTCTTGTTCAGAAGTAACATTTACTGTTTACAAAGAAATCAATAACAAACCAAATCTATGCTATGAAAAACTTCGCAAAAGCAGACTAATTCACGTTGATGGGTTTGGATATTTTACAATTAGCAGTGACGATGAAGAGCTTGAAGATAAAATTACTCATAAGTCTATTCAGGCATACTCCGTAGAATATCTATTAAATAATAAAGGAATAAATCTAACTTTTGTATCAACAGCGGGAGATATTAATAATACCTCGAGTACAACAATCATAACAAGTAACTATTTCTTTTATAGAGAAACGCAACCAGAGAAATCTCTTTTACATCAACTAATTAAGGTTGCGCCACAATGGAGTATTGGATATGTAAGCTCTTCTTTAAAAAATAAGTCTCGTTCTTTTAGCGAAACAGATAAAGGATTGTATGGTTTCTTAACAAATGAAGTATCCCAATCTTATGAAGCGTTGTTTGTATTTGATAACGAAAACTATGTTATTAACGCATACGATACTTCTGAGGTTGTTAAGAAAACAAACATCGTTTTGTCTTTTGATAATTTAGTAAAAAATGCCACGGTTAGTGAATTATCTGATGATATTTACACCGTTATCAATGTTTCAGGAGCGGAAGACCTTAGTATTGCAAAAGTTAACCCAAACGGAACAAAAAAGCTTTTTTGTCTTGATTATTACACAGGAGTTCTTGATAAAAACGCAAGTAACTATTACGAAAAATATAATGATTGGATTACAGATAATAAATTAAAAAAGAAAGTTCTTGAGTGGGAAAAGGCAAATAGAGATGCTATTTACGATACAAGCGAAGATTCTTATGGTTCGTGGACTTCTTTGCAAAAAAAGTTTAATTTGCTACTTTTGACTCAGCAAGCATCACTAAATCAGATGCAAACATACTATGATACCGCACAGCAGAATATGTCTTTGTACACTGATTACTCAGTTCTTGACAAACTCCAAGTTTATGCAAAATGGAAGTCTTTTATTACAGAAAAAGAAGGGTATGTGACATACGGAGAAGCGAAGTCAAAAGGATACACCATTGTTGACTATTATGAGGTTGATAGATATACGACAGATAGCAACCGTAATGTTACATTATATGCTTACTGGAAGAACTATTCTCAAGCCTGTGAAGCAAACCTAAATATCCTAAAAACAGGCGGTAAATTATATAATGTCAGAAAGATAGATTTCGAGGACGTTGAAGACGAAAATCAAAGAACAAGAAATGCGGATTTTAATGTTCCATCGGATTCTGCACTTATTGCAACAGGTGAAAGCGTATCTACAGAAGTAAAAAACCATAGTGTAATACCATCTGGCGCACATTCAAAATACTCCATAAATGCGTTAACAAAAGAAATTTCTAGTATCCAAGCAGAAAGAGATAAAATTGTAAAACAGTATTCTTATGATTATTATTTTACAAACGAAGAAAAATTGGCCCTTGACCCATTCCTTGTTGAAGGAAGTTTCTCTGATGATACATTTATTGTAACAGATAGTATGCAGACAAAAGACTATTCTGATAATTCTACAAAGGTCGAGGTTATTAAGCCAAACGGCGATATGGTTATAAAGTCTGTTGGAGAACTAACGCAAGAAGATATTATTGTCGATGATATCTATGTGGCAGGACAGCTTGTAGACGCTGGTTATGAAAAATTAAAAGTTGTTAGTCAACCAAAATTTTCTTTTGAATTAGACAGTACAAATTTCTTGTTCGTTGAAAAATTTAAACCGTTTATTACGCAACTATTATCTATTGAAAAAAATAATGGTAGTTTATTTGGTTCAATTATAAATGTACAGCTTGCGGACGATAACTGGGTATTTCCGTATTTGCAAGAAATGGAAATACAGTATGATGACCCAGATAGTTTTTCTATGACTTTTGGAAACAGATTTAGATTATCAGATGAGGCATACACTTTTGATGAACTGCATAACGAAACAACAAGCGCGGTCTCTAGTGTTGGCTCTTTGTTGTCTGCCATATCTCAACCTGTAACGAATGGTACAATCGACGCTGTTACACAAACACCAAAACGGCATTAATTGCGGCAAATCAATCTATTAAGGCAACTACTGATAATGATTTTACATTTGGTAGTTATGGCATTAAAGGAAGAAAAGTATCTAAAGAGGATAATAATATAAATGGCTTTAGCCCAGAGCAACTTTGGATAACAAATAATAAAATTTGTTTTACAGATGATGGATGGGCTACTACAAAAGCTGTTTTTGGCAAAATAAAGGATGCTAATAATAAAGACGCTTACGGGCTAATTGCAGATAGCATTGTTGGTAAATTAATAATGGGTAACAATCTCGTTATCTCAAATAGTGCAAACACTTTTGTCGTTAATGAAGATGGTATGACAATTAGTAATGACTCCATGGAGATTAAATTAAGTCCAGATTCAGGTATTGATGTTTTTAAAAAGACAGCATCTGGCGACAAAGATGTATTTCAAGTTGATAAAAATGGCAACCTATCTATAACCGGTGGTAGAATCACTGTTGGTGATGGAGAAAGTATGGGGTATATTATCGACGGGAATAATGGATATATGGCGTCTATTATAAAAGATGATAAGGGAAACCCGTTATTTGAATTAACGGCAGACGGGCACATGAGTATTTCAGGGTTGAACCTAGGAGGCACAGAAGTTCCAAAACCGTCTGACCCAATACAGCCAGAAGGTTCCGATGGCGTTGTTGAAGATGCTGGTAGTGGGCTTACTGGTGGCTTCTTTGAAGCAGCATGGACACTGCTAACGTTCTTCTGGGTTGGCCCATATATTGCTATCAGAAACCTTATTGGGAAACGAGACACGGATGGATGGAGAAAAATCTGGGGTTATTACTCTAAAAGAACTATTAGCACAATGTTAAACGATATATATAATTCCGGATTCAATATTGTTTACCAAGACAATATGACATCTTACGTTACTGGACAAATAGCAGACAACAATAAATACCTTAGTAATCTGTATGCTACAAAGGCATTTATAAAAGATAATTATAAGCCATGGAATGATACGATTTGGTCTGATGGCTCTCAAATAGAGGGAACTTTAACATATCTGCAAAATAATTATCAACTTAAATCTGATATGTCAAATTATTATACGTCATCTCAGATTGATAATAATTTTGTACTAAATAATTCTTTAACACAACATTATTTGTCTAAAACAGATATGGGAGTCAATGACAACGATAAATTATTATGGCAGACTGTTACAATTGGCAGCAAAAGCTATACAATTCTAACCAAAATATAAAGTATTTAAAGGGGTATAAAAATGGAAAAAGAAAATCTAATTTCTCTGACAGAAAAAATTAAACAGGCACTAAATGCTGTGTCTGTATCTGGATATGGTAATCTAAAAACGCTTTCTAACTGCATTGATGCCCTAACAGAACTAGAAAAAAATATTAATACTTATGAGCAAGATGTTCAGAAAATGCTCGAAAAGCAAATCAAAGACTTTACGGCATCTGTTCTGCCCGCTGAAATGCAAGAAGTGGACGGTGTTGTTCCTGTAGACCCGAGTAAACCCAAACCACAACGTATTGAAAAAGAGGTGGATAATAGTGGAGAGAATTGAATCTAAGCAATTCAGGGACTATTCACAACAGATTGATGATATTACATTTTTCCAAGGTGATACAATTACTATCCCATTTCAATTCATTGATTTTGACGGGGACGTTGTAACGTTAAGAAAAACCTCTAAGAGTCAAACCTATGTTAAATGGCTTTTATGCCCATTTGGTCAGTACCAAAATCCACTAATTGAGCTTAAATCAGACTCTGTAAATTCTCCAAGTGGAGATGTTTATATTGATGATGAAACAAATATTGTTTATGTACATATTGATAATTCCAAAACTCAAAAACTAATTCACGGTAAATATGTACAACAAATAATTCTATATTATGACTTTGAAAACGGCAATCCCCAAAAAGAATTTAGACGTGCACAAGGATTTGTAATTTTCAATGAAAAAATTCGTGATTACGAATAAAGGAGGTATCTTATGGTATCAAAAGTCTTTGCAAATAAAGTTAACGCAGAAATCTTTGGTGGACAAAATTATACTCCACCTGCTGTTTGGTATTTTGGTCTTTCTATCAAACCAATCACAGATGGTGTAATTCCGGCTGGTGGAGAGCCTACGAACGCAGGATATGAGCGTACTAGAATTACCAATGACCAAAATAACTTTACAATTCCAACTTATAACTCAACTTATCCGTTAAGTTTTGTATCTAACAAGGTTGCAATCACCATGTCTGAAATTACAGGTGGAAGCCAAATTACAGTTCCATATTTTTTCCTTTCTAGCGAAGAAACAGGGACAACTTGTGAGGTCTGGGGAAATTTTGCGAACGCTCGTGTATTAACCGTTGACTCTCAGTTGATTATTAAGGCCGGTGGAGCTATTTTCGCCCTAGAGAATACTTAATGTTTTTGGAGGTGTTATGATTGTTACCTCCTATTAGAATTAAACTTCCTGACAGAAATCAGGATATGTCCCTACATCATCAGTCTCCAATAAAAATTAAAGTAAAAGAAATAAAGAAAAATGCAATTTCTGATTATCAAATCCCTATCAAGATTAAAATATGCGATAGAGATAAGGATATGGGACAGGCTTATGAAAAGCGGCAAGCCAAAGTAAGAGAAAAAGACGGGAAGGTTGTTGTTAAATACAAAGAAGATATTTTGGAAACAGATGAAATACTAGAGTATTTGTCTAACGACTATATTAAACCGATTAGAATAAAATTGTCTACTCTTGACCTTGTTTATACTTGGCTATACGAGCTTCTATTCAGATTTAATTTTATAACTAGAATAGAAGCTCACATGGCTATTGTTATAACGTATGGCAAATTTGTTATTAAATTACTATTTTTTGATAAAATATTTGAAGCTCTGGTAAAAAATTTTGGAATTATAAAATCTTCTTTTATATTTAAACACATCATAGCAGAAGCTCTTGATATTTTCAAGGTCGATGGGTTAAAAATTCTTCTTAAATTTAATCACAAGTCTTCTGGTACTGTAAAAATTTTACAAAAAGAGATAGATTATGGGAGTCTTAAATTTAAATCACCAGACGTTACAAAGAGTGCCGTGTATATAATAAAAAAACGTACTATCGAAGACTTAACAACCGGAGTGATTGAAGACAAGTTTTCTAATGACAAAACAATCTTTGATATTCTATACAAATATAGAGTTGAGCAAGAAGACCCAGATTTTTATGATTAAATTTATTGAGAGGTGATTAAATGCCAAAAGAATCAACAAACCTAAAATTGAAACTATATAATGCTATTACCGATGCAAAAGAATTTGCAGTAGACTGGTTTAATAATATTTTTGATTATACCAATAGTAACTGGGTTAAAATTGATGACGCTTATAAAGAAATAAAAGACAAATTTAATAACTACCCGCTCAAAGATGGTACTGGTGCAACAGGAGATTGGGATATCAATGCCAAAAGTGCAACAGATGACTCTATTGGTCAACAAATAGATGCGACGTACATCAAAGATTTACGTCCAACAGGGGATAAAATCATTATCACAAAGGGCAATAATGAGACAAGTACAATTGACGGTGCTGCTCCAAAAGGATATATATTAACAGAAACCATCCATACGTCTACTGTAACCGGACAAACATGGTTTCATGTGGGAAGTATTTCTAACACATCAGACGGTGATTTAATAAAAATTGAGATTAATTGCCCTGCAATTGTTTCAACAGAGAATAACTCTGTCACTTATAGTAAGAGTATTACATTATTCATCCATGACTTGGCACAGACAAATGGTAGCGATTTATCTACAGCCTACGCTTTCTCTTATATTATGTATGATGATAAGCCAAAATCTTCTGATGTGGATAAAGAATTTTTCTATTTAATCCCAACATCGGGTGGAAACGGTCAGAGTAATGCAGAACTATGGATAAACACGGACTCTACATTTTTTAATTCTATTATCAATGTATCTCTAGCTAAAAAAGACAATTGGGGATATGTGTTAAAATACTCCGCAAACGCCCCTTCTGTTGACCAAGCTATTGCTCCTTATTCTAAAACAAACGTTGTTACAGACACTAATTATGCCACGAGAACTAATGCTGGTATTGTACAGATTGGAGATAATATTACAGTTGGTAATAAAGGCTTGATTAGTTTAATAAAAGACAACATTGACGGAGCGCTCGGTTATGAGGCAGCAGAAAAAATAAATCTTGTATCTATTACGATTCCTACAACTGGATGGAACCAAGATAATAACTCCGCTTATCCGAATTATATTGACATCGCAGCTACAGGAATTACAAAAAGTGATTGTGTTGCACTTGTCATTGCACCAGATAGTAATGTAGTCGCTAAAAAATGTTATTTTACTTCAACAGAATCATTGCCTAATTATTTGAGAGTTCATGCTCGTAACATCCCAACAGAACCTATTAAAGCCTTTTATTACATTATTCGAGAAGATATCCTTATGAGCTTTGGTCAAACTCCTATTGGTGGAGCGATGCTACCTCCTGCAACGACAACAGAGCTAGGTGGCGTCATTGTAGGAGAGGGGTTAAAAGTTTCTGATAAAGGTGTATTGAGTTCTGAGGCGGATAAACTAGCTGCATACCCCGTTGGTAGTATTTTTCAAACAGTCGGTAACACTAGTCCCGCCGCTCTGTTCGGCGGTACATGGCAGGAAATTGCGCAGAACCGAGCCATTATGGGTGCGTCCAGCACCCACGCAGCTGGCAGCACTGTTGAGGCGGGTCTGCCGAATATTAAGGGAAGCGCAAGTGGTGACAGTGCTGCTGGTATTATAAGAGCAGACTCAGTGCTCAGTGGTGCATTTGGACTCGGAACCACTTGGGATTGGCAACCCTCTACTCTAAATCGTAGTGGCTACTCATTGACTTTTGATGCTTCCAAATCCAACCCTATCTACGGTGCAAGCAATACCGTGCAGCCTGCCGCCTACTATGTGCACATCTGGAAAAGAGTTGCTTAATTTATACGTTTCCATAATTCCCATTTGTAGCCCCATCTAAACGCGGTTTTATTGTTTTCGATGATTACTTTATGATT
>ERZ1023658.456-NODE-456-length-11448-cov-15.049592_pt1 | contig 11448 bp, 9 predicted proteins | sample MGYA00380339_ERZ1023658 | MGnify/ENA primary metagenome ERZ1023658 (study PRJEB33179, sample SAMN07448981) | human gut metagenome | biome: Human-gut; feature: Human associated habitat; material: Faeces | host: Homo sapiens | place: India: Bhopal | collected... | reverse complement strand
TTTATATTTTTTTAAAAAAAGTACTTATTTTTATGTTGTGTTTACTAGCTTTGTTATTATATTCTATTTTTCCAGTAGATTATAATTACTTTGATTCTTTAAAGTTACCATTTTTTTGTCCACCTAAAGCTTTTTATGGTATTGCTTGGTTTTTAATTTATATCTTAGTCGCTACTAGTATTTGTGGAATTGTTTCCAATTATAAATTTAGAGATATACCGAAATCTTATAAGACTAGTTTAGCTATTAATTATGTTTTAAATCAGGTATACCCTTTGCTTTTCTTTGGACTTAAAAATAACTTTTTAGCATTTGTTGATTGTGTTGCTATTTTTATATCATGTTTATTTTTATATCACGAGACTAATAATCTAAGAGAAAAAAGTAGTAAGTTTTTAGATCCTTACGTACTTTTATCTTTATTTGCCTCAATTTTATCTTTAACTATTTATGTTATGAATACAGTTTTATAGTAATTCAAATCTTATCCCAACAACAGAATATTGTTGCTGTTTTTCTATAGGATAAAACTTTTCTAGTTCATTTAAAAGGGAAACTTTAGAATAAGTTTTATCGGCAAGCATTGAAATATCAAAGTCATTTAATAAACCTGAAAAGTCTTTGTAGTTTAGAAGTCCTGTTACTACTACGTCTGTATATTCTATATTTTCTGGTTCTTTTGTTATTCTGATTGTGTCTTTTAAATGGATATTTTTTCGTTTTTCATCTAATAGTCTTAGCTCAATTCTTTTAGTACCCGTTGTTATGTAGTCATAAAATAGTGGTTGAACTTTTAGCGTGTGCATATTATTCCTCACTTTCTAATTCTTGTAACTTATCTTTAAACTCTTGAGGTGGTTCTTTCTCAAAATATAATTCTTTGTTTGTTCTTGGATGATGAAACTTTATACTTTTTGAATGGAGCATTTGACCAAACTCAGTAGCTTTTCCTTTATTATATGTTGGATCATTTACGATTGGGTAGCCAATGTAAGCAAGATGGACTCTTATTTGATGAGTTCTACCTGTTTCTAGAATACATTCGATTAAAGTGTTTTTCTTAAAACGTTTTAGAACTTTAAAATGCGTTATAGCTTCTTTAGCATTAACATCTGTTACTTGCATCTTTTGTCGATTATTTTGATCTCTTCCGATTGGGGCATCAATAGTTCCAGAATCTTCCTTTATTACACCATCTGTAATTGCTAGATAATGACGTTCTACTTCTTTGGTTGCTATCATTTTAGCAAGTTTATCATGAGTTTCTTCATTTTTAGCTACTAGCATTAATCCAGATGTATCTTTATCTAATCTATGAACTATTCCAGGACGTATTTTATCTTTTGACTCTATATTAAAATGGTATAGTAAAGCGTTAACTAATGTTTTTGTGTAATGTCCCGGAGCTGGATGAACTACCATACCTGATTTTTTATTTATTACTAATAAGTCGTCATCTTCATAGACTATGTCTAATGGAATATTTTCAGGTTCAATATTTATTTCATAATTTAATTCGTCATTTACTTCTATTTCATCATTTGATTTTACTTGGTAATTAGCATTTACTTTTTTACCATTAACCAATACTTTATCTTCTTTAATTAGCTTTTGTACTTTACTTCTTGAAATTGATAGTTTTTCAGCTAAATATGAATCTATTCTTGTTGATATTTCTTCTTCTACTTTAATCATGATGTATACCTCCTCTTTTTGCTTTAGATATTTTAACATATTTATTAGTATTTTGAAAGAATATAAGTTTAAAGAGCAACGCTTAGTTACTTTGTACTTAATTGTGCATTTTACTTTTTTATTTAATAACTAGTTTTTATTACCACTTTATTATTTTTACTTTTAATTATTTAAATGTTTTTCTTCCATGAAACAAGAAATAATAAGTAATAGTGCTCCAACTGTTATTCCTATGTCTGCTATATTAAAAACTGGGAAACAATAAGTAAAAATAGTAAATGATAGATAGTCTATTACTTTTTTATAAAAAATTCTATCTAGAAGATTTCCTATAATTCCTCCAAGTATTAGTCCTAATGAAATACTAGATAGTTTTGTAAGGTTCTTTTCTTTTTGAATGTAGTATATCATCAGACCTATACACACTATAGCAACTATTACTAGTAGATAAGTTTTATTTTGAAGAATAGAAAAAGCCGCTCCATCATTTTGAAGATAATGTAAGGAGAAAAAGTTAGGAATAATTTCTAGTTCTTCATGAAGTTTAAATTTACTTTTAATTAGTAATTTTATTAATTTATCTATCTATAATAAAATTAAAGAAATTATATATATTTTTGATTTGTTATTTCTCATTTTCTTCTCCTATTTAGTCTTCAATTTTTATTTTAATTTTTACTTTACTTTTAAATGATAGTACTGTTAGTTTTATATTTCTTTTAAGTTTCTTATTTTTTCTACTACTATCTGTATTTGGCTTAATCTTTTCTCAACAATACCACGTACTTTTAATAAGTCTCCTTTTTTGATATTGCTGTATTCTTTGTATACTTTTGGAAATAAAGTATATTCCATAGTTGAAGTTTCATCACTTCCAGTTAAGAAAGCCATCCTATCACCATTTTTTGTATTAATCGTTTTAATTTTATCAACTAAGATCAAAGTGTCTACACGTTTTGAAAAATATGATGATATTTCATTTAGCGGAATACAATATGGATTATCTTTTTTGTAAAGATTAGTCGGATGTGACGAAAGATAGAAACCAAAAACTTCTTTTTCTTTTTCTAGTAGATAGTCATTACGATATTCATTTTGAAATTCAATATCTGGTTTCATCACTAAGTCTTTATCAATATCTTTAGTTAATTCTGCATAATTAAAGAGATTATCTAGATTATATATTAAGGTTGCTCGATTGTAGCCAAACTCTTTAAAGACGTTTGCATATATTAAAACTTCAATGGTCTTTTTACCAACACCAGCAATATATAATCTACTGAAGCAATCATAAATATCAGTAAAATCTTTCCCAGACTTAGCTTCTTCTATTTCTTTTGTAACTACCGTTCCAATTGATTTTATGTTAGAAATCGGATAAATAATTTTATCATTCTTTACTATATAGCGATTTGTAGACTCATTTATCGTTGGTTTTAGAACTTCTATTTTGTTTGCTTTAGCTTCCATTATATATTCATGAGTTTTTGTTTCACTTCCAATAAAATTCGTTAAGAGATTGGCAAAGAAAATAGTTTTATAATGACATTTTAGATAGGCCATTTTATAAGCAATGATTGAGTAAGCTACTGAGTGTGAACGGTTAAATCCATAACCAGCAAAGTTTAAGATTAAATCAAATATTTTTTTTGCATGTTCTTGGCTGTGTCCATTAGCAATACTTTTAGAAATAAATTTTTCTTCTTCATTTTTTAATAAATCTATTTTCTTTTTACTCATGGCCTTTCTTAAAATATCCGCCTCACCATAAGTATAGTTGGCATAAATTCTAGCAACTTGCATTATTTGTTCTTGATAAATTAGAATTCCATAAGTATTTTTTGTGACTGATTCTAAAGAAGGGTCTAAATACTCTATTTTCTCTTCACCATGTTTTCTTCTAATATAGGAGTCAATATTTATGGCCGCCCCCGGTCTAAACAAAGCTATGGCTGCAAATATGTCTTCAAAAGTATTTGGTTTTAATCTTCGTAAGAAATTACGCATACCTGTTGATTCAAATTGGAATATTCCTGAAGTGTTTGCTGTTTCAAATATTTTTAGAGTTTCTTTGTCATTTAATGGAATTTTTGAAAAGTCAATATCTGTATTTGTTTGTTCTTTTACATCGTTAATAATATTATTTATAATTGTTAAGTTTTTTAATCCTAAAAAGTCCATTTTAAGTAATCCTAGTTCTTCTAGATATTCCATAGGAAAACTAGTTAGGTACATGCCATCACCTGTTGTTAGTGGAATAACTTCATCTAGATCTACTCTACTCATTACAATACCGGCTGCATGTGATGATGTATGGCGAGGAAAACCTTCTATTTTTAAAGCTATGTCAAACATATTTTTTAAAGTGGTATCACTATCTATACGACTTTTAAAAGAGGGATTTTTTTCATAAAAGTCTTGTAATTTGTCTTTAGTAAAACCTGGAATAAATTTATTTAGGCTATCGACCTTATAGATTGGAATATTTAATACTCTGGAAACATCTCTTAATACTTGTTTAGCACTTAGAGTACCAAAAGTTACTATTCCTGAAACACGTTTTTCACCATACTTTTTGATGACATAATCAATTACCTGACCACGTTTATCATCGGGAAAGTCTGTATCAATATCAGGCATACTCTTTCTTTCTGGGTTTAGGAAACGTTCAAATAGTAAATCGTATTTTAATGGATCAATGTCTGTAATACCTAATGAATAAGCAACAAGTGAACCAGCGGCACTACCTCTTCCTGGACCAACTAGTATTTTGTTTTTCTTTGAATATTTAATGAAATCATAGACAACTAAGAAGTAATTGGAAAAGCCCATTTCATTAATAACTTTTAGTTCATAAGCTAAACGTTTTTGATATTCTAGAGGAATTGTGCCATTGCATCTTTTTGTTAGTCCTGCTTTACATAGTTCAAAAAGATATGTTGCGGGATCGTCACATTCATATATTGGTAATAAATTCTCAGAAGGAGGAAATTCAAAGTTACATTTTTCGGCTATTTTTATAGAATTTATTAAACCCTTATTGTCAGTTAACTCTAGTATGTTATTTATTTTTAGTTCATGGTTTTCTATATCATAATCGCACTCTTCACTAATAGTTTTGCCATCACGAATGCGATATAAGTATGGTAAAACTGAAGAATCATTTTTTGTTAGATATAAACTTTCCCACAAGAAAACAATATTTTCAGTTAATAATTCCGCTTCTAATTCCTCTTTTTTATTTCGGTAACCAAGATAAATTTCTGAATAAATACTTTGTAAGTCACCAAAATTGTCCTTGTATGGAAATGGTACTAGACAGATGACATTACTATTAAATTTTTCTATGTCTTCTTTAGTTACTTGACGCTCATTTTGTATTGTTGATAATTTTATAATACTTTGATAACCTTTATAGTCTTTTGCTAGTAAGATAATATTATAATCATTTAAAATTATATTGAGACCAATAATTGGTTTTAGATTCTTTTCTTTACATTTTTTTATAAATTCCATAGTGCCATACATAGTTGTATCTGTTAAAGCAATACTGGAAATGTTTGATAATGTTGCATATTCAACTATATCATCAATACGAAGTAAACTTGATAGTAGTGAGTAATTACTTTTATTAAATAATGGTATATACATATTAACATCTCCTTTTCTAATTTTATTTTATCATAAATTATTAATATACGAATGATAAAATACTTTAACTATATTTATATTTTACGTAGATTTTCATATTATATTAGAATAGTTATTTGTTTTTTACGATTGGATGATTTAAAATAGGTGAAAATAAAATTTATAAAAAATATGGTTCAATATTATATATAGCTTTGTTTTTTAAGTATTTTGTTTGACTTTCATTATTTTTTATGGTAAAGTTATAAAGCAGATGAAGAAAACCAAAGGAGGGAAAGTATGGCAGTTAATATATCAAAAAGAGTTGGAAACGTTAAGAATCAAAGATCTCATGCTTTAAATTCTACTAAGACTAGACAAAAATTAAATTTACAAGTTTATAGACTTGCTGATGGTACAAAAACTAGAATATCAGCAAAAGAAAAGAGAACTTTATTAAAAAATCAAAAAGCCGCTTAACTTAATGTGTGGCTTTTTTTGTTGACTTTTAGCATAAGAAAACTGATAGTTTTTTCTATCAGTTACTTTTTTTATAACCTTTATTTTTCACAGATATAACCATAAACACTAGCTTTTTGATGAGCAGAATCCTTTGTATCTCCATAAGCAAATTCAGCTTTAGTTATTAGATTGTTATTATGTTCTGTTGTTAATTGTTGTGGATTTAGTGTTTTTAAATCAATATTAACTTTTGTTTCAAAACCATTGTCTAGTAATGTTGTTGTTGTTTTATATCCTGCTATGTTTATAGGTTCTAAGGCTTTAAAAGAAGGATAATATTTATTTATGTTTTGTTTACCAACTTTTTCTTTTCCTAAAGCAACAATACATTCCATTGTTTTATTGTAAGAATTTAACTTTCCGTCATAAAACGATAGGTTTATATCCATTGTTATATCAACACCTGTTGCATTGCCGACATTGGTAAAGTGACATGTCATTGTATCCGTTAGAGTTTTTGTTAAATTAGAATCTGTTACTCTTTTGCTTATAACTGGTGCTGGTGGTGTTATTTTTTCTATCACAATATTCATTATTGGGGTGTATGAAAAACCAGATATTATACAAATTACTCCTAGGATTGCTAAAAAAATTGCTGGTCTTTTACTAGTTGATTTTTCATATTTTGCAACTTGTTCAAAATCACTAAGATTTAATACTTGAGTTCTTGTTAATTCTTCTCTTGTCTTTTCCTGTGCACTACTTTTTATGTTTTCTTTCTTTATCATGTATGTCCACCTCTATTCTTAAATTAATTATAGCAAACATTGGAAAAATTACCAAGAAAAAAATAACTATTTCTAGTTATTCTTTACACGTGCATCATATTTTTTACGTTCTTCAGTATTTAGTATTCTCTTTCTAATACGAATATTATGTGGAGTTACTTCTACTAACTCATCTGAATTAATATAATCAAGAGCATATTCAAGTGAAATTGGTCTTGGTCTTTTTAAAACCACTGTATGATCTGATCCTGCTGCTCTGGTATTTGTTAATTGTTTACCCTTAACAACGTTTACAGCCAAGTCATTATCACGATTACATTCACCCACTACCATACCTTCGTATACTTCTGTTCCCGGCTCAATGAACATAACTCCGCGATCTTCTAGGTTACCAATTGAGTATGCTGTTGCTGAACCATTTTCCATAGAAACTAGAACTCCTAGTTTTCTTTCACCTACTTCGATATTTTCATATGGTAAATATTCTTTGAATGTATGATTCATAATTCCGTAACCCTTTGTTAGAGTCATAAATTCAGTTGAAAAACCGATTAATCCACGAGATGGAATTGTATAGATTAATCTAACTTGATTTTCAAAGTTTGACATACTTTCCATTTTTCCGCCACGAGTACCAAGTTGTTCAATTACTGAGCCAACGCTTTCTTCTGGCACTTCAATTTGCAATTCCTCATATGGTTCACATTTTTGTCCATCTATTTCTTTAATAATTACGCTTGGTTTTGACACCTCTATTTCGAAACCTTCACGACGCATATTTTCAATTAAAATTCCTAAATGTAATTCACCACGACCTGCAACTAAAAATGAGTCATTAGTCGCTGGCGTAACATGTAAACTTACATCTTTTTGAGTTTCACGCATTAGGCGTTCTTCTATTTTTCTTGCTGTTACTATTTTTCCATCACGTCCTACAAATGGTGATGAGTTAGTTCCAAATGTCATTTGTAAAGTTGGCTCATCAATATGTAGTTGTGGTAATGGTTCGATAGCATTATTATTGCATACTGTTTCTCCTACTGAGATATCAGCAAGTCCTGCTACTGCTACTATATCTCCAGCTTCAGCTTGTTCTATTTCAATACGATGATAGCCATAGTAACCAAATAATTTTTGAATTCTAAATTGTTTAGTACTACCATCTAGTCTACAACAAGTAACTACTTCACCAGTTTTTATTTTACCATTGTGAACTCTACCAATACCAATTCTACCAACAAATTCATTATAATCTAATAGTGCTGGTTGAAACTGTAGAGGTTTGTTAGGATCTCCAGTTGGAGCTGGTATTTCTTCTAGAATAGTATCTAATACTTCTGTAAATCCTGGAGTCTGATCAGCTAGATTTTCACTTAATGAACAAGTTCCGTTCAAAGCAGATGCATATAGCACTTTAAAATCTAATTGTGAGTCGTCGGCACCTAGTTCTATAAATAAATCTAAAACCTCATCTAATACTTGTTTGCATCTAGCACTTGGTTTATCAACTTTATTAATAATAACTATAGGTTTTACTTTTGCTGCAAAAGCCTTTTTTAAAACGAATCTAGTTTGTGGCATTGGTCCTTCATAGGCATCAACAACTAATAAAACACCATCAACCATATTCATGATACGTTCTACTTCTCCACCAAAATCAGCATGACCTGGAGTGTCTAGAATATTAATTCTTACGCCCTTATAGTCTAGTGCGGTAGTTTTGGCAAGTATTGTTATTCCTCTTTCTTTTTCTAAGGCATTTGAATCCATAGATACATTACTAACATCTTCATTATCTCTAAACATTCCAGATGTCTTTAAAATTTCATCTACTAAAGTAGTTTTTCCATGGTCAACATGCGCTATAATTGCTACATTTCTTTTTTCCATAATAGGTACACCTCTTTTTTACAACGTTCATAATTATAGCATAAGAGTTTAAAAAAAACTAGATGTTTCTAATAAGTTTAGGTTAAAAATTTACGATTTTTGAAGTATTTTCTTAATTTTTGTTGAAGATAAAGGGAGTTTTTGGTAATTATATGGATGATTTTTGGTGTCTATTAGGCGTTGTTCCGGTTGGAAGAGTCTTTTTAATTTTGATTTTAGGTTTTATTTTCTTATAAAGATAGCTTATAATAAGAAGAATTAATAGTATTCGAATGGGAATTTTTAGTTTTGAAACATATTGATTTAGTATTACCCAGTTGTTACCTAGAGTATAGCCAACGTAGACAAAGACAAATGTCCAAGGAATTGATCCTATTATGGTGTAAATTAAAAATTTTGGAAATGATAGTCTCATAAAACCGATAGGAAGTGATATTAAGGTTCTTATTATAGGAAAGTTTCTACCAATTAAGGCGGCCATAAGGCCATATTTTTGATACCAAGAATCTGTTTTAGATAAGTCTTCTTCTTTCATAAAAAAGTATTTTCCATATTTTTTGATAAAAGGTTTACCACCAATATAGCCCATTAAATAAATTATTATGGCACAGAAAACACTGCCGATTAGTCCGGTTATAAAGGCACCAAAAAAAGTAAAGATTTTTCTACCGGCTAAAATACCTCCGGTTGCGAGGATAGCTTCACTTGGAATTACTATAATTACGGCTTCTAAAACCATACCTAGAAACATTCCAAAGTAGCCATAGTTACTGATTAGTTGGATTACAAACTCACCTATATTCAAGATTATCACCTATATAATAATATGAATAAAAAAAAGAATTAATCATTAATTAACTCTTCAAGATATTCATATAGGTATTCATATTCTTTCTTAGATAAGTCTGAAAGTAATGGATGATGTTTTTTCATTATGGCCCCATTAAAGGTTCTTAACATTTCAAGATCATTTATATCATCACCAATTACGTATAGTTCGGCAGAGGAAAGATTTTCTAGCTCTATTAGTTTTTTCAAGGCTGCCTCTTTATTGGTAGCATTAGAAATAACATTGATGTGTTCTGTACTAATGTAGGAATAAGTATTTGTTTTTTCGTGAAGTTCTTTGACAATTTTCTCAGCTAGAGTTCGATCTTTATAAGTTGCGATAACCTTAGTACAGTCAGATTTATTTTCCGTAATATTATAACCATCTTCTAAAAGACATTCAGTATTGTTGTCAGTAAATATTTTTTGAACTTTTTCTACTTCAGTAGCATTTAATAGTGTTGTATAGATGCAGTAGTCAAGATTATTAAATAGTGTTGCTCCATCTTCACATATTAGATAACTATATGGGATTTGGTACTTGTTTAATAATTCCTTTACACTAGTATAGCTTCTTCCGGTTATGATACAAAAGAGATTTCCTTTACTTAAATATTTTTTTAGAGCTAAAATATTTTTGTTAAGTTCGTTTTCATTTTTGATATATAAAGTATTATCAAAATCACTAGCTAAAATTTTCATTTTTCTCACCTACATTTTATACTCTTATTATAAATAATAATTTTTATAAAAAAAAGTGTTGACATATCAATAACTTTTGGTATAATTAATATTGTCTACTTTATTTAGTCGATTTCAGTCATCGGAAATTAAGACTGAGGTTCGATTAAAAAGTTTATGCGGATGTAGTTTAATGGTAGAACCTCAGCCTTCCAAGCTGACTACGTGGGTTCGATTCCCATCATCCGCTCCATTTGAAATCAACTTACGGACTTAATTGTTCGTGAGTTTTTATTTTATAAAAATATAATGTTCTCTTTCTAGGAAGGAGGACATTTTTTTTGCTTGAATTAAAAACCATTGAAGAACTTAAACCTAATACTAAACTACTATAACTTATTAAAAACTTTACTTATAAAGAACAAATTAATAAAGAAAAATTATTAGAATTAGAAAAAGATTATACCATTATGTCATTAGAAAAAATGGAAAATAATCAAAGTAATTTAATCCTCTTTTTATATTTTTTAGAGTGCGGGAGTAAAAGTCATGTCTAGCCAGCACTGAATTTATACTCCCGCATAAATTCTACTATGGGAATTCCCATACCTTTTATTTTTTGAGATAAAATGTATTATTAATTATTCAACTTCCATTTTGGTGGATAAATATATTCTATTATTTCTTTCTTAGGTACATAATGTTTTTTTATTTTAGTTCTATTTGATTTTAAATCTGGTAATGCTTGTCTACAATACTTATCTAGTTCACAAAATATATTTTGACAATCTATAAGTTGTAATGGTCTATTACCAATTCTTTTAAAATTCAAATTAAGCCTTTTAAATTCTTCATCTTGATGTTCATACATATATCTAATAATATCTTCATTGCTCATTTTACCTTTATCAATAAAACACTTTTTAATTCCACGTAGTGATCCAGGTCCAGCAACTGTAAATTCATCTTCTCTCCAATTAACAATTTCACTATAATTAATATCAGTTACTAATTGATAAGCCATAAAGTTTCCGATTAATGGATAACTTTTTATAATATTAAATGCTTCTTCCATAGTCTTACATTTAACTATTTTTTCTTGTATTTTGTCTTCATTGAACATTTTATTAAGTAGTGCTAAATGATTATCGTGTTTTCTATCATATCCAAATGCCTTATTAGCACAACTTATATAAGCATCGTTATATATTTTAATACCACTAGATATAGCATTTTCTAACGCACTAGAATACTCTTTTATATTAAACGTTTTTAAAGTAATATCTTCAAAATTATTTAATAATAATTCCCAAGTAGATTCTTTATTGAATAATTTAAATAATAATATTCTAAATAACATATCTTCATTAGAATACTTTTTACCATTATATATAACATTTTTTAATAAGTATTGACTAAATCTATCATTAACTCTATAACTATTACAAAATTTATACTCCTGCAATATAAGATC
>ERZ1023658.452-NODE-452-length-11520-cov-10.577933_pt1 | contig 11520 bp, 15 predicted proteins | sample MGYA00380339_ERZ1023658 | MGnify/ENA primary metagenome ERZ1023658 (study PRJEB33179, sample SAMN07448981) | human gut metagenome | biome: Human-gut; feature: Human associated habitat; material: Faeces | host: Homo sapiens | place: India: Bhopal | collected... | reverse complement strand
AAAGATAAAAACAAAGAAATTATTCTTAATATAAAACAAGTGGAAATAAAATTAAAAGATTATTCCATTATATTAAGTGAACCTATTGTTACTGGAACTAATTGTCTTGATATACAATGGGGTAAAATTGTGCTAGTCTATTCTGATGGCGCAGAATACTCTATTTCTTCTACTTTTATGACAACAAAAGAATTGATTGATACACTTGACGGAATAATTTTAGTATAATAATTGTTTTTCATTTTTAATAAAAAATAATATATAATATATATATAATAAGAAATAAGGAGTGAATAATTAAATGGCAAAAAAAGGTGAAATTGCGCGAGCAACAGTACAAAAGAAAATTGCGGAAGCTTTTGGTGAAGATTTTATTGGCTTAATTGATAAAAACTTATATGTTTGGGTAACTGATGGCGGCGCAGATAAAGTACAAATGAAAATCACTTTAACTATGCCGAAAGTACAAGTCGCGGCAGATGCTGCTCAATCCGTACCGGAGCCAGAAATGAGTGGTGGAGCATGGGAAACCGCAATGCCAAAGCAAGAAAAATGTCCTCACGCACCAACTACAGAAGATCAAAATAAAATTGATGAATTAATGGATAAGCTTGGTTTAAGTGATAAATAACTTCACAGTTTTACTTCTTTTGTTTTTATAAAAAAATTATTATATAATAATTAAGTAATAAGTGATAAGAAAACTTATTACTACAATGTTTCTAACTCTATCATGAGAACGGAGGAGTAATATGGAAGAGCAATATTTTTCATACAAAGCAGTAACAAATGAAGAAACTTTAACAGGTATAGTAAGCGCGCAAGATTATTATCATGCATTACTATCTATTGCGGAAACTATTACTTCTCCGCTTTCTGAAGTGCATTTAGCAACTCTTGATTCCGATGCAGTTATTATTTATGCGGATAAGGAAATGCTTCATTTACTAGGTAATCAAAAAAATTGAATTTTAAAAAAATAAATGTTATAATATTTATGGAGATAAAATGGTGGCAATAAAAATTTGAAAGTTTTAAAATTTTATGATATAATATTTATATAAGTTTTCATTTATTTTTTTTTCCTTCTTTCAATAATAATATGTATGCTCGATCGTCTAGTGGCAGGACACATGATTTAACATGAAACATTGGTTTGATTCCAGTTTGAGTTTTACATATTAATGCCCGATCGTCCAAGGGTTAGGACACGCGACTTTGACTCGCGAAATACTTGTTCAAATCAAGTTCGGGTAGTGCAGAGGGTTAGTTCAATGGTAGAACGGTAGACCGATAATCTACTAATAAAAGTTCAATTCTTTTACCCTCTATTTTTGGGGAATTAGTTCAATGGCAGAACGAAATTAATTAATTAAAAGAGGTGAGATATTATGGAAAATAATCGAATATGTAAAATTTGTGGAAAGCCTTTTAAGATTATAGATAAAGGCTGGACTCGAAAGTATTGTTACGAATGTTCTCCTTGTGAAAATGAAAATATGTCTCACGCACAAGCCGTAGTAATAAAACGTAAAGCAATTAAACACGCCTTGGTTCAAGAACATGGCGGAAAGTGTGAAAAATGTGGTTATAATAAATGTGAAAGTGCTTTGCAATTTCACCATTTAGATCCTACAAAAAAAGAATTTGGATTATCTGTAAAGGGTTTAAGTCAAGATGTTGATATGCTAAGAAAAGAAGCTGAAAAATGTATTCTTTTATGCGCAAATTGTCATGCGGAAGAGCATGAAAGATTAGCCAATTTAAACAAGTAAATTAAATATAATTAATTAACCTGCATATGAAAGTTCAATTCTTTCATTCCCCTTGCGGGATAAAGTAGTGGTTACTTACGAGCCTCATAAGCTCGGTTAGGTGAGTTCGATTCTCACTCCCGCAATTAGTAGACTAATAAGAATGTCTACTACTACATAAGCCTATAATAAAGCCATATTTTACAAAGTGGATTGCTGAAAAGCTTTTATTATAGCAGTAGTTTTATCACGAGTGAAAATTCTTAGTAGCAATTTAAATAAGTTGGCATATGACGACTTATTTGAATGGGAGTTTTGTACGGGAGGTGTTACGACATTTCCCTAGTTTTGCGGAAGTAGCCAAATGGTAAGGCGGCAATTATAAAAATAATGATGTATTGTCAAATACATTTGCAGCAAATTTTTATACAGGGAAACTGCGTAATGTAGGTTCGATTCCTACCTTCCGCTTTAATCAAAAGAAAAGAGGAATATAAAATGAAAACCTTAAAGAAGAACGCGGAAAGGGAGTATTTTTGGGAAAATGAATATCCCTTTGGTGAATTTTTGAAAAGCATATTCGGCAGCAGTTATCAACGCAAGTATTCTATGACAGGTGATGGCATTTACAATCTTCTTTTGATTGATGGTAATATTTACTCCTTATCGTTAAAAGAAGTGCGGACATTAGCGGCAGATGATAATAAATTAGCTTATCATGATAGTACCAAAGACCAAATAATTCAGCTCCTTAAACAAAATCTGCCGCATAGCACTTCAACGCAAGGAAAATATGTATTCTTTCCACTTGATAAATGGAAATGTAAAATTGAAATAGTTAAGAAAAAAGTAATGCCGCAATAGACACTCACAGCAATTTTGAAGCTTCAATTTTTGACTTAATGCTCTATAATAGTGTCTTGTATATATAAGCACTTACAGCAATTTATTATAAAAAAGACTGCAAATTTTTCTTACAGTGCTTAGTATTGCCTCAATAGTATAATGGTTATTACTGCTAACTTGTAATTAGCAAATATCAGTTCGACTCTGGTTTGAGGCTTGGGACAGTAGGTGAGTCAATTTTAAGGGTGATTGATAACCGAAGTTTCCACTCAGATGTTGTAGCGCAACCGCAGAGTATAAAAGTTGCTTGCGTTAATCCCTTACAAAAGCTTTTGATAATTAATAATGCTGGATAGCTCAGTTGGTAGAGCAGGCAATAGACAATTGTCGTGTCGTGGGTTCGAGTCCCACTCTGGCATTATTAATTATATTCTTGGTCTTATAGTTCAACGGCTAGAATAATCGGTTGTCTCCCGATTGATAAGAGTTCGATTCTCTTTAAGACCGTTTTCTCGGTATGGTATAGTGGTAGCACGCCTCGCTTGGGACGAGGGAGCAGACGTTCAATTCGTCTTACCGAGATAAAGAGTCGTACAGCAATATTTAATATGGAAAAAACTGATAATTTTTATACCACTTGACTCTTGTTTTTATTAGGCTCATACAGCAATTAGTTTATAAAAGAAATCGGCGTATATTTCATATTACTTAAATTCATTTTAAATAATATATATTTTTGAGTCTAGATTAAAACTCTTGCGCAATCCGCAAGAGTTTTTTTTATTGCTTTGGGCATCTTTGTTTCATTTGTTTTTTGTAAAAATTAAAAATATAAGAGGAAAGGAGTGAATTTTATGATTACATTAGATAGTAAGTTTAATATTGGTAATCATTCTTATGGACAAGTGCGCTTTTTGCTTGACACGCCAGATGATTTGCCGAACTTAAAAAACACATATGCTCCTGGAAGCAGAGCTTTCGTTATTTCCACCTCTGATGAATATATGTTAAACAATCAGCATGAATGGGTTAAAATAAAAAAATCTCCTAGTTCTGGTGGCGGAGGAGATACACCAGATCCAGATAACACATATATTTATGACGGTGGGGAAATCCTTTAATTCATGAAAGGAGTTTTATAAATGTCTGAAGTAACTTTAAAAACAATTTTTCAAGTTAAACGTGGTTTGAATGAAGCATGGGAACGCAATAACCCTATTTTGCGCGTAGGCGAACCTGGATTTGCCATTGACAAGAACATTTTAAAAATTGGTGATGGCGCAACCGCATGGAAAGACTTAAAACCTGTTAATAAAGAACTACTTGAGCAAATGATTAAGGATAATGGCTCAATTAGTATTGACAATGAAAATGTTCAGTCTGTTGTTTCTACAACTGAAAAAGGCGTTGAAATTAAATTTGTTGACAAGACAACAGGAGAAGAAAGCAATATCATTATAAACAAAGATGGCGCTTTCTATGTAAAAGGTGATAAACTTCCAACCGCCGCAGATGAAATTATGACCAAGAAAGACGGTCAAAGCGCGCATTTAGAAGTTATTAAAATTTATAATTCTGAAACTGCCGATTCTTCTGCAACAGTAGATGGAACAAAATATGATACTGTGGAAGACGCTATTGCGGCAGCACCTGCGGGCAGTACAGTTACTTTATCTTCTTCTATTGATGCTCCTGTTCAATTAACTAAAGAATTAACTTTAGATATGAACAATGCAGTAATTAGTACAGATAAATATACTCCATTTGCGATTTCGGCAAACGGTAATATTACTTTTAAAGGCAATGGTTCTGTTGAATGTAATAAGCATGGCGCTGCACCAGTTGAAAATAGTGGTATTGTTCAAATTGAAGATGGTGAATATTTCCGCACTATTGACGAAAAGAATAATGGGTTTTATGCAGTTTTAAATCATGGCGAAATGACAATTAATGGTGGTTTATTCAGCTCACCAGGTGGACTATCTAGCTTAATTGAAAATGGCTATCAAAGTTATAATTCTGGAGACGCGAAAACTGGTTATGTTGCAGGAATTAATAATGCAAATCCGCAAATGACTATTAATGGCGGTACTTTCATTAATGATTATACTACTATTAAAAATGATGATGGTGCAGACTGCATAATTAATAACGGTAATTTCTATGGTATGATTTATAACCCAGGGCAAACAGTTACTATTAATAATGGTTTCTTCTCTTGTTCTGATGGATATGAAAATATTCAAGTTGTTAAATCAAATGAAACTACAAATAACGCTAAATTAATTATTAATGGTGGTATTTTTGAAACAAATGGTCAAACTAATATCAAAACTACTGGCGGTGCTATTGTAGAAATTGCGGGCGGCAGTTTTAATCATACAATTCCGCAAGAGTTTATTAAAGAGGGATATGTTGTTTCTGTTGATGATAAAGGTTATTATACTGTAACGAAAGGAGAGTAATAATAAATGTTTAATGTAGTATATTCTGCAAAAGATAAAATTAAAAATGGTATTGCGCAAGGTACTATTCCTAATGAAAGCTTTATTATTACCAATGACTCTGTTGTTCCAGAAAGCTTTTATTATGATGAAAAAGGTAACTTAAAACAAATTACTAAGCGTATTTCTTTTGAATCCTTAGCAGAAGCACGCAAATGGGTTAATAAATATAGTTATCAAGGTGAATTTATTTCTGTATTACAAGATGGTGCTTATGTGCCTTATATGGTTGATGCAGATAATAAATTAGTTGCTATTCCTTACAAAAAAGAAGTTATTCTTAATGATGATACTGTTGTCTTTAATGGTGGATCGATGGAATAATTGAAAGGTGAGTGAACAAATGGCAAAAAGACTTAATGGTTCACTTGCTTTACGGCGCGATAATGATTATAACTATTCTAAATATGCTTCTTCTTTTGTTCCAGAAAAAGGAGAAGTATGTTTAGTTGATACTACTGATCAAGGCTTGTGCGCGAAGGTAGGTGACGGCGTATCTAGTTATGGCGATCTTGAGTTCACCAATTTAATTTTTGAACGAGTAAAATTTCAAGAAAAAAATGCTTACGCGTTGGGCAAATTAGTTACACCGAACTTAAATAAAATTTATATAGATATAGAGAACCCGAATAATCTTTATTATTATAATGGATTTGGGTATACTCTAATAGGTAGCCAAGTGTTAACCGCAACTCCCGATACTGCTGGTATTGTTAAATTATATAAAACAGAAGGACAAAATGAAGACGGTACTATGACACAAAAAGCTATCACAGATAACTTAAATAAAAAAGTTGAAGCTTCCGTAAATACGGAAGAAGAACTTGTTATTTTTAATTAATTAGGGGGAAAATAAAAATGGCTTTAATTTCTAAAATTCAGCTTGGCGGAGTTACTTATGACTTAAAAGACGCTACAGCTCGTGCCAATATTACTACTTTATTGGGTGATCATGCGTTAGAAGCCTTGGGCGCTGCTGCTTGGCAGGGTGTTGCTAATGAGATTTCTGGCACAGGTTTAATTGATGCCGCTACAGTTAAATCCTATGTTGATGCACAAGTTGGTGCAATTCATAATTTTGATGTAAAAATCTATGATAAATTGCCTGCTGCAAGTGCAGATACCATGTTTATCTTGGGTTTGGTAGCTGATGCACAGGCTTCCGCAGGTGAATACATTGAGTACATCACCTTGAAGAAACCCGATGGCACTTATGTATGGGAGAAAATTGGCTCTACTAAAACTGACTTGACTGGTTATGTTTCTAAAGAGACTACTGTTGTAGGTGTTGCTTTAGATCATAATATTACTAAAGAAGAGTTGGTTACGGCTTTAGGCTTAAAAGCTTTGGCTTTCAAAGATAGCGCTGCTGGCACTGTTGAAGGTCAGGTTATTTCTGGTGTTAAAGCTAGCGGTACTACCACTGGCGCATTAAAAGGTGCTTTGGCATTTGATTCTACTGAAGTTGCTTCGACTGGTAACTTTACTCCCGAAGGTGCTGTAACAGGTACTGTTGTTGCTACTGGTACTGTTGCTTCTGAAGCTAGCGTTGAATCCACTGCTGCTACTTTAACTCGTGGTGATTATACTCCCGCAGGTGATGTTGCTGTAACTCCTGCTGCTGGCACTGTAGCCGCTATCAAGACTGTTGGTACAAAAGCTAGCTTTACCGAAGGTAAATTCACCGCAGCTACCTTAACTAAAGAAGATAAAAACTTTGCGGTCGAGGGTATCGTTGCTAGTTATAAAAATGATGCAACAGATACCGAGACTTTGGTATTAACTGCGGCTGGCGTAGCACAGGCTTCTAATGTAACCGCATTTGATGGTGGTTCTAAAGCTGCTGATACCTTTACTGCTAATGAATTGCCTACTTCTGAGGATGTTAATGTTGTTACTGGTATTACTAGCGCAACCTTTACTGGTACTAAAGAAACTGGCTTAAAAGTTACTGGTGCTACTTATGATAAAGTTACTGGCGTAACTTCTACCTTTACTGGTAATGCTAAAGGTGATGCTATTGCGGCTACCTTTAAAGGCACTGCTGGAGATATTGCAGTTACTGGTAATTATGATAAAGCTAACTTGGGTACTGTCGCATTTGAGGGCGCTGCTATCGAGGTTGCTGTTGGCGACATCACTGTTGCGGCAAAAGACGTTACTGTTCAGTAATTGATTTAACTAGAAAGATGGTGAGTAAGTGGCTAACTATATTTCGAAAATTAAGCTAAACGGTACCACTTATCACCTTAAAGACGAGGAAACAAAAACCGCGGTTGAGAATTTACAAAACGTGGTTTCTTCCCCGCTTGTTCTAAAAGGTGTTGCCTCTAGTGCTACCTCAATTACTAGCTTAACAAATTATAAAATTGGTTGGACTTATAAAGCAAATGCAGACTTTACCATTGATAACTTGGGTAAAATTGAAAATGGAGACATGATTATTTGTATCGCAGACTATAATAGCGGATATAAAGCTTCCGATTGGACAGTGGTCCAGAATAACGTCGATACAATGACCGGCGCAACTACTAGTGCGGCGGGTACTCGTGGATTAGTTCCAGCTCCAAACGCAGGTGAGACGAATTTATACTTGCGTAGCGATGGAACTTGGTCTTCTCCTGATGTTACATGGGGAAGCATTTCTAGTCTAATCAGCTAATCGGATTAAGGGAATAATCTTTTATAGATTATTCCCTTTTTTGTTTTATGTCAATAAATTTATTATAATATTTATAAAAGGAGTTGATATTATGTCATATAATAAATATATAGATGAATTTAATATTGAAGATAATTGGGAAATAAATAAAACAAACGATGCTGTCTATGCGACTTATAAAAATATGTTTTATAGAAAGTACGCATTAAAGGATACAAATATTGCTACTATAATGGTAAAGTATAAAGTTTATTTAAGTTACTTAAATAATCAACAGGATAAATTTACCCATATTATTTATGATCTTCAAGATTTACTTTTTAATTATACTTATAAAACTGTCCAAGAAAAGAAAACTGAATCTAATATTTCAGTTTTTCTTGAAAAAGCAACAGAAGAATATAATCAAATTATTGAAGCAAAAGAATATTTTGATTATTTATTATATAAATCTAAATGTCAATCATTAAAAACAAATCGAAAGAATTATCTAAATAATGATTATTATGAATTTGAATTTGATGAAGATAATAGAATTATAAAAGCTACATCTACTTATGCGAGAAAACCTGTAACAGGAACTGCGCGTTGTTCTAAAGAAGATAATTTTAATATTATTATTGGTATGGAGATTGCAAAACGAAAATGCAATACTAAAATTCTTAATAAGAGAATAAAAGATTTAAAAAAACAAGAACGTGAATTACAAAATCAAATTACAGAATTGGAAAATAAAATGAATAAGATTATAAAATATAAAACTAATGCGGAAAAGGAAAAATTTTTAAATGAATATGAATTAAAAGCTTTAGATAATGGAAATGCGTTTGAAGTTTGCAAATTAAAAATTGATCCTGCGGAGGTAGTATTAACTAATGAGTGAAGAATTTGAATATTTAGAAGAGTACCGACATCCATATTCAGCTTGCCTAAACCTGACAGACTCGTGCAATCTCGCCTGCGTCTACTGTTTCGTACAACAACAACCCAACTTCATGACTTTTCAGGTAGCTAAAGATGGTGTAGACTGGCTTGCCGCAAATCTTAGCTGGTGGAGAGAATATGCACATGATCCGCAATTCAAAGGTTCAATTACTTATTTTGGTGGAGAACCTACTTTAATGTGGGATGAAATTATTGTACCTTTAACAGCTTATATTAAAGAAACTTATCCGGATTATTTTGATTTAACTATTACAACAAATGGCACATTATTAAATGAAGAACGCATTAAATTTTTATATGATAATCAAATTTATCCTTTACTTTCTATTGATGGGGTAAAAGAAGTACAAGATTATAATAGACCAATGCGCAATGGTAGTAGCGGATTTGATAAATTAATTGAAATTATTCCAACATTATTGTATTATTTTCCTTATACTACATTTAGAATGACTTTAATTCCAGATATTTTGGATAAATTTTTTGAGTCCTATTGTTGGGCAGAAGATAATCATTTTAAAAATATTTATTTTTGTCCAAACAGTAGAATCAAATGGAAAAAAGAAGAATTGAATACTTTTCGTGAACAATTAGATTTAATTATGGCACGAAGATTTGTTAATTATTCGAATGGTTTACAAAGTATTGGAAGTTCACAAATAGATGATGCTTTTAGGGATGTACTAGATAATGATGCTTATAGATATTTAAATTATTTTCCAGATCGAAAAGATAGGACATTAAAAAGATGTGGTTTAGGCACAGGCTCTTGCTCTATTGGATATAATGGAGATATTTATGGATGTCAAGAGCAAGATTCTCGTACTAAAAATATTTTTTATTTAGGCAATATTTATAAAAATGGTATTGAAAAAGATAAACATACATTTTTATTACAATCTTATTCTTCTCAAGATTTAATGAAAACAAATGAAGAAAATATAGATTGCGAAGTATGTTTCTTAAAATATTCTTGTTATCAAGCTAATTGTCCTTCTTCAGCTTATGATACCTTTAATTCTTTTTTCACAAGAAACTATGTTAATTGCGTTTTACAGCAAACTTTATATACTCATGCTATTACTTTTATGAATATTTTTGTTGAGCAAGATAATCAAACTTTTAAAAAATATTTAGATGATGTATATAAAGAATATAAAGAAAAGGAGGAAGAAGATAATGAGTAAGCAAACTAGCTGTACTTGTAATTCTGGATGTCAGCGTTGCAATAATGGATGTCAAAGTTGTGAAAAAGGCGCTTGTGAAACTGTTTGTCTAGTAAATCAATATGTAAGTTCAGTCCCAGATATTGGCTCTTTTTCTTTTTCTTCTTGCGTAAAAAGTGGAGAAACAATTCGATTAACTGCATCTGATTGGAATAATTTAATTGCTCATATTAAAAAAGCCTATAATTATGGCAATAAAGGAAAAAATCCTGTTCCAACAATGACCGCGGCAGAATCTGGTCAATTGATTTATAAAACTACTTATAATCAAGTTGCTTCTGCTTTAAATTTAGGCTCTTCTGATTTCCCGTCTTTACCTAGTGATGAAGCACATCCTGTTATATATGGAAAATATTTTTCTGATATAGAAGATTACACTAAAACAAAATTTCAATTTGCAGGTACACAATGTTTTGACTGTAATCAATGTCAATTTTGTAATGGAGCTTGTGAACATTGTAATTCTGGCTGTCAACCAAGTTGTAATTCTAAAAATACAACTTGTGCAGATAAACCTTCAGGAAAAAAATAATATGAATCAAAATCAATATAAAGAAGTAATAGAATTACTAATACTGCACCTTTCGCAATATCATCAAAACAATTAAAAGAATATTTTAATGAGTATGATAAAAATTCATATGAAGAGTAGCGAAAAAATTATTAAAGGAGATTTATAAAAGTGTATACTATACCAACGCCAGAAGAAGAAAAAAGAGTGTTTGCGCTTTTAACAGATTTAATTGATAAATATATTGCAAAGCCAGATAAAAAAACTAAAGCAAATTTTTTAGAATATTATAATTCAGTAGAGCCATATTTACAGAATAAATGGAAATATGAAATTACTACTAAAAAAACTAATGAATTAAATAAGTCTATTGATTTAACTTTAGCCCTTATATATAAAGAAGAATTAAAAAACAAATGGAAAAATGAGGTAACGCGATGATTTCCTTAGAAGAATATAATTTAAAATATAATAAACTTTTAAATAGTGATATTTGTAAAGAAATTGAAAAGAAGATTGATATTAATATTCAAAAAGATATATTGCAGAAAACTATTGAAATTCATTCTAACTATGATATTCAAGATATAAAAAAAATTATGAAGATATTAAGTCTAAAATATTATGCCTATGGATGGGCAAAATTAGAATTTTTTGTATTTCCTGCTAAAGTCGACACCTGTTATTTTATTAATTATAAACTATACAATATATCAGAAGATGATCATAATAATCTTTAAAATAAATATAATGGTTTATAAATAAGGAGAAAATGAATATATAAAATGAGGTAACATAATGATTTCTAAAAAAGAATATAAAGAGAAATATAATCAGCTTATAAATAATGATCTTTTTAAACTTGTCGAACAAACTATTGATGAAAATATTATAAAAGATAAATTGGAAGATGAACTTACACTTAGCACTTATATTAATGAAGAAACAATTAAACAAATTTTATCTTTAATATCTAATAAATATGAAGATAATGGTTGGGATAATTTATCTTTTATTTTAAATAATGTTACTTTCTTTTATAAATATAATGTTAATACTGATTATAAGTATA
>ERZ1023658.451-NODE-451-length-11530-cov-13.517996_pt1 | contig 11530 bp, 7 predicted proteins | sample MGYA00380339_ERZ1023658 | MGnify/ENA primary metagenome ERZ1023658 (study PRJEB33179, sample SAMN07448981) | human gut metagenome | biome: Human-gut; feature: Human associated habitat; material: Faeces | host: Homo sapiens | place: India: Bhopal | collected... | reverse complement strand
AGGTATGAGCAAAAATGCGATTGTTGGCAAAGCACTTCGTTTGGGCTTGGAAAGCAGACCTTCCCCGATTAAGCGCGAATTGGCTAAAGTGCAAATTCAAAAGCCAAAAGCAAAGCCTGCGCCCGCACCTAAGAAGGCAGAAAAAAAGCCCTCCGCGCATAGCCAAGTACAGACCGATACTTTGACCTCAGCAACTGGTCTTTCCTCTGCGTCCAAAAAGGCGCTTTCTAAGAAGTCTGATATAAAACAAACGGTCGATCAAGATGATGAGATTACACTTATCTCGGCTGTGTCACCTGTGTTTGAGGCAGAACCTTTGCCAGAGAAAAAAGTGCCAAAAAAGCCAAATCACAAAGGTGTTGCGCTGGTTGACTTGAAACCCGATTCTTGCCGTTGGCCAGAGGGCGATCCAAAAGATCCCGATTTTCGCTTTTGTGGCGAGCCTTGTGCAGCTGGCAAAATTTATTGCGAAGAGCACTGTGCTGTGGCTTATACGGGCGTTTTCAAAGCACGCTAACGTCAAACGGTGTAGCATCTGATGGCGCAAAGAGAACATAAAAAATTATGCTTAATTGACGGCTCGGGTTATATTTACCGAGCCTTTTACGCGTTGCCCGCGATGACACGCTCTTCTGACGGTGTGCCTGTGAACGCGGTGTTTGGTTTTACGTCTATGCTGATGCAATTTGTCAAAGAAAATCCGCATGATTGCATTGCGGTTATTTTTGATGCCGCGCGCCATAATTTTCGCAACGAAATCTATCCCGAATACAAAGCAACGCGCAAGGAAGTGCCCCCCGAGCTGGTGCCTCAGTTCCCGCTGATACGGGATGCAGTCGCGGCTTTTAACATCGCGGGCGTGGATGAGGAGGGTTTTGAAGCCGATGACCTGATTGCGTCTTATACTTCAAAAGCGCGTGACGAGGGCTATGAGGTTGTGATTGTCACTGCTGACAAAGATTTAATGCAGCTGATGCAAGGCGATGAGGTGCGCATTTACGATCCGATGAAGCGCAAATATTTAACGCAGGAGGATGTGGATAAAAAGTTTGGTGTGACCCCTGACAAAGTGATTGAAGTACAAGCCTTGATTGGCGATACGTCCGATAATGTCCCTGGCGTGCGAGGAATAGGCCCTAAAACCGCCGCAGAGCTGATTAACAAATACGACTCGCTGCAAGGCGTTTATGCGCATTTATCTGAAATTACAGGACGCAAAAAAGAGCTTTTAGAGGCAGGCAAGGACAGCGCGTTTTTGTCGCACAAGCTGGTTTCACTGCGCCAAGATGCGCCCCTTCCAAAGCCAATCAGCGATTTTTGTTGCTATGTGCCCGAAGTGCAAAAAGTCAAAGCTTTTTTGGATTTAATGGGCTTTAAAAGCTTAACGGCCAGAGCCGCCGATTTTGTTTCTCATCGTGCGCAATTTGTGCAAAGTCTTGGCAAAGACGATGCGAAGGACGGTGCGCCCGCACCCGCAGCTCAGAAATCAACGCCAGCATCTGAGGCTGCTTCTTTAGCCAAAAATGAACCCTCTTTGCCGTTAATGGCAAAGCCCATGCAAGCTTGCGTGACCAAATGCATTCAAACCGAGGTCGAACTAAAGGCTTTATCCCGCGCAATTGACAAGTCGGAAAAGGTCGCTATTCACGCTTTGACGGATCAGGCGCAAGGGCAAATGGCAATGTTAATAGGGCTTGCAATCGCTCTTGACGGGGGCAGGGCGTTTTATATCCCGCTGGCGCACACTGATAATGGCGCTGAGCAGACAAGCTTGTTTGATTATCAAACTTTGCACGCGCCACAGCAAGTATCGCTTGAGCAAATGGCGACCGATTTAATACCCACTTTGATGCGCGATAATTTAAAAGTTATCGGTCATTTGACGAAATTTGATTTGGAAGTGTTGTTGCGCACTTTCCCGAGTTTTCAGGCGCGTACAAGATTTGATGACGTGGCTATAATGGCGTATGACTTGTTCGGTGTTTTAAAGGACTTTACATTGCCTGTATTGGCTCAAAATTATCTGGGGCAACAGATTGCGGCACAAAGCGAATTATGCTGCGATGGTAAAAAGCAAGTTTCTTTTGCCAGTATCCAGCTGCCTTTTGCAACACAATATGCTTGCACGCACGTTTGCGCAATTATGGCGCTTTATGATTACTTTTTATCGGCGCTTGAAAAGGCTCAGTTAACACACGTATATCAAGATATTGATGCACCGCTCATTAGCGTTTTGGCGCAAATGGAAAATACGGGGATTTTGGTTGACAGAGATGTTTTAAATGCGCTGAGCGCTCATTTTGCCGAGCATATGGCACAATTGGAACAAACAATTTATGCCAAGGCAGGACAGGCCTTTAACTTAAACTCGCCCTTGCAACTGGGTGAAGTTTTGTTTGAAAAAATGGCAATTAAGGGCGGCAAGCGCAACCCGAAAACCAAGCATTGGATTACGGACTCGGACGTGTTGGAAGAATTGGCTGCACAAGGCGAGGGGATTGCAAAGGACATTTTGGCGTATCGGCAATATACAAAATTGAAGTCGACTTACACCGATTCGCTGGTGACGTTGGCCAATCCTGTGACGGGGCGCGTGCACACCAATTTTACACAAGTCATTACCTCAACGGGTCGCTTGTCTTCTGTTAATCCGAACTTGCAAAACATTCCTGTGCGTTCAGAGGAAGGGCGCGAAATACGAGCGGCTTTTGTGGCCGAAAAAGGCAAACTTTTGATGTCGGCGGATTACAGTCAAGTCGAGCTGCGCTTGCTGGCCGATGTTGCAAACGTTGCCCATTTGCAACAAGACTTTGCCGCGGGCTTAGATATTCATGCAGCAACCGCATCCAAGATTTTTGGCGTGCCTATTGACGGAATGGATCCGATGGTGCGCCGCCGCGCTAAAGCCATCAATTTTGGTATCGTGTACGGTATATCTGCTTTTGGACTGGCGCGTCAGTTGGGCATTTCAAATGGCGAGGCAAAGGGCTATATTGACGCATATTTTGACAAGTATCCAGAGATTAAAACCTATATGAACAACACAATCGCTTTTGCCAGCGAGCATCATTTTGTTTTAACGCCGTTTGGGCGCAAGTGCTATATTACGGGCTTTGACAGGCCTGCTACCAAAGGCTTTGCATCACGCGCAGCGATTAATGCGCCTATTCAAGGTGGGGCAGCCGATATCATCAAAATGGCAATGGCCAAAATGCAAAAAGAATTATTTGCGCGCCAGTTGAAGACTAAAATCCTGCTTCAAGTGCACGATGAATTGATTTTTGAAGTGCCTGAAACAGAGGTGGACGAAGTCAAAACTTTAGTCAAAGAAGTTATGGAAAATGTCGTCAGCTTAAAGGTTCCCTTAATTGCGGAAATTGGAATTGGTAAAAATTGGAAAGAGGCTCATTGATGAAGAAACCTGAATTGTTATTGCCAGCAGGAACGCTGGACAGATTGAAAACAGCATTTATGTACGGTGCAGACGTTGTGTATTGCGGTTTGCCGTCCGTATCGTTGCGCGCCAAGAGCGGTTTTACTGTTGAAGATTTGAAAGAGGGCATAGACTATGCGCATTCAATCGGTAAAAAGATTTACCTGACGTTTAACTTGTTTACGCATAACCAAGATATGCCACGCTTAGAGCAAGCCGTGCAAATGCTGAAATCTTTAAAGCCAGACGGTGTGATTATTGCCGATCCTGCGGTGTTCGATTATGTTGGCCAAGTGTGCCCCGAAATCCCACGCCACATCTCAACTCAAGCAAATGTGTGTTCGTATATGAGCGTGAACTTTTGGAAACGTTTAGGGGCCAAATTATGCGTGCTGGGGCGCGAAGTGCCGCTTAAAGAAATGGCCGAAATCCGTGAAAAGTGCGCCGATATTGCGTTGGAAGTGTTTGTTCACGGCGCGATGTGCATCAGCTATTCGGGGCGCTGCTTGCTGTCAAACTTTTTAACGGGGCGCAGCGCTAACAAGGGCAACTGTGCGCATACTTGTCGTTGGAAGTACAAGTTTTACATTGAAGAAGAAAACCGCCCGCAAGAGCTGATGGAAATGCAAGAAGACGAGCGGGGCACTTATATTATGAACTCGCGTGATCTGTGCTTAATGCCGCGTTTGAACGAGTTGTTGGATGTGGGGCTGGACAGCTTTAAAATTGAAGGACGCAATAAGTCCGAGTACTATGTTTCCGTGACGGCGCGCGCGTATCGCAAAGCGATTGATGATTGGTATGAAAATCCAACGGCATGGACGCCCGACAAATATGTTGCCGAATTGGCAACTTTGCAAAACCGAGGCTATACATTGGGCTTTTTTGATGGAAATGCAGGACCAGAAAGTTTGAATTATGACATTTCGGCAAGCTCAGGTGCGTGGCGCTATGCGGGTCGAGTTGTCGGCAAGACTGAGGATAGCGTCATCCTTGAAATCAAGCACAAGATTGTCAAGGGCGATGAAATAGAGTTCCTTTCGCCAGATCAATTTGAACCTGTTAAGGTGCAAGTGGGAGATTTTTATGATGCACAAAATGGCAAGCCTTTGGAAGTCATTTCTACAGGGCATTTGGGGCAAGCTATTCGCCTGCCGCTATCCGCTGATGTTTTGGAAAAGTTGCCTGTTTTATCGGTTGCGCGCAAATTTATTGGCTTGGCGCAACAAAGCTGATATTTACAAAAACTTGAAAACTTTTGTTTTTGCTAAAAACACAGTATATTCAAAATCTCCGCTCAAATGAAAGAAAAGCCTCACAATTCTGTGGGGCTTTTCCGTATTAGCAACACTCTTTTTTATAAAAAGAGCCAGATAGTTATTTATTATCTGTTCCGCGGATTTTTATGTGCGCTTCACGCAGCTGCAATTCCGAAACAGGAGACGGAGCTTGCATAAGCAAGTCTTGCGCCCGCTGATTGAACGGGAAAGCGATGACTTCACGAATGTATGTTTCATTGCACAACAACATCACTAAGCGATCAACACCGAACGCGCAACCACCGTGAGGAGGCGCACCGAAACGGAAAGCTTTAAGCATACCGCCGAACTTTGCTTCCACAACTTCCTTGCCATAGCCCGCCATTTCAAAAGCTTTGTACATAATGTCTTCGCGGTGATTACGAATAGCACCCGAGCAAATCTCATAGCCATTGCAAACACAGTCGAATTGATAGGCTTTGATTTCGAACGGATTTTGGTTGAGCAAAGCATCCATACCACCTTGAGGCATCGAGAACGGGTTGTGTGAAAACTCGATTTGATGTGTATCGGGATTTTCTTCAAAGAACGGGAAGTCCGTAATCCAACAGAAAATGAATTTGTTTTCGTCAATCAAGCCCAGCTCTTTGCCCAAAGCTGTACGCACTTGACCTGCGAACTTGGCTGTATTTTCGCCTTTACCCGCCACAAAGAATACAACATCACCCGTTTTAGCGTCACAAATGGAGGCAATTTGTGCAACACGCTCTGGCGACAACTTGTTAGCCACAGGGCCTTTAGCACCTTCGGCTGCCCAAGAAATGTACGCCAAGCCACCAAAGCCTTCATCTTTCGCCCAAGCTCCCAATTTATCAAACCATGAACGCGGCTTGCTTGCACACTCAGGTGCTTTAATCGCACGCACGAACGCACCGTTTGCAACCATAGACGCGAAAATGCCAAACTCCGAATCACGGAAAGTTTCAGTCACATCTTTGATGACCAGAGGGTTGCGCAAGTCAGGCTTATCCGTACCATATGTCAGCATTGATTGTGCAAATGGAATGTGGCGGAATTGCTCGGCCGAAAAGTCCTTGTTCGGAGCAAACTCCTTCATTGCATCCAACACAACAGGTTCCATAACGTCCATAATGTCTTGTTGTTCACAAAAGCTCATTTCCATATCCAGCTGATAGAACTCGCCAGGAGAACGGTCGGCACGGCTGTCTTCATCACGGAAACATGGCGCGATTTGGAAGTATTTATCAAACCCCGAAACCATCAACAATTGCTTGAATTGTTGCGGCGATTGAGGTAGCGCATAAAACATACCTTGATGTACTCGGCTTGGCACTAAATAGTCACGCGCACCTTCTGGAGACGATGCAGTCAAAATTGGTGTTTGAAATTCCATAAAGCCTTGAGCCCACATTTTTTGGCGCAAAGATTGAATAAAGCGATTGCGCAACACAATGTTGGCATGAGGTTTTTCGCGGCGCAAGTCCAAAAAGCGATATGTTAAGCGTTGCTCTTCTGATAAATCGCTTTCATCGGCTGTCAGCGAGAACGGCAAAACATCCGCATTGCCAAGCACTTCAACTTCATCAACAATGACTTCGATTTCGCCAGTCGGCAGTTTGTCATTGATTGTTTCTGTGGCGCGTTCGACAACCTTGCCAGTCACTTTGATGACTGTTTCAGGGCGCAATTTTGTCATTTGTTCGAAACATTTGTTTTCTGTATCGACAACGCATTGTGTGCGACCATAGTGATCGCGCAAGTCAATGAAAAGCAAGTTTCCGTGGTCGCGTTTAGAAAACACCCAACCAGATAAACGAACAGTTTCGCCTGCGTTTGCTTTACGCAAATCGTTGCATGTATGAGTTCTGTAAATATTCATTTTATTTTTCCTTTTGTTTCGTTCCAAGTGTAAGGGCGAATTTCGTTCGCGGTGCCACCTTACTTTACGGCTTAAGATACGCTAAACCGCCTTAAAACGCGCTGTTTCGGGCGCTCCCGAGAAGGTCTAGTCAGCCTTTAACAAAAAGCCTTTCTTCTTCCAAGCTCAGCCGTGTCGGCGGCGTCAATGCTCTTGATAAGATTGTATACACCTGTTTTGATTCTTTTGCAAGCAAAAAGTAATCATTACATAAAAAGTATGGGCACGCGGTTTATCGCGCACCCACACTTTAATCATCGCTAGATCCAAGCATAGCCCGTTTTTTATGCAAATCAGACAACACTTGCCCTGACAGAAAAACTAATCTCTGCTCTTTGCAAGCGCTTTTTTAACTTGAAGGACATTGCTTTCACTCAGCTGTTTTTCAGCATCCTTCAGATATTTATCATAGGCCTGACGATGTACTTGGATAACGCATTCGCGCATTTTCTCAGGATTCGAGATAATTTGCTCAAAGTTATTCTTTTCCATTTTCTGCATCCCTGCGATACAGCCTGCCATTACTAACACAGGCAAAGCAATCGCCACAACATCCCGCGCATCCAGCCTTTCATACCGCTGTTTCTTCGCGGTTGAAGTAATTCCAGCGACCATCGCCGCAGCAAAAGCAATAAGAGAAAGTACTTTAAGCCCTAGATACCCCGCGCCGCTCACATTCGAATCGTCTGATGCATTTTCAAGCACCGCAGCATCCATCACAATTTTTTGCGCAGCTTTATATTGAGGAAACAAAGCGGCAAGTTGATCTGCATGCTTTTGAGAAAAGCCATTCTCTTGCGCATCTTTGTAGATTGCCAAAACTTGAGGTGCTTTTTGTGCATAGTTCAGCTGATCAAAAGCTTTCTCCACCGCCTGAGCATCAAAATTGCCGTCTTTGTCCGCAAAGACTCTCTCAGGCTTAGGTGCAATTGTTTGCTCAATTTTCATATTGTTGCGTGGTTCAGCTTGTGCTGGCTCCTCGGCTTTTAACGAGCCCATAGAGGCCGAAGCTAAAACACCTGTTAACAAAAGTGATTTTCCTAATTTTTTCATCATTTTCTCCTTGTATGTGTTGACAAACTATATTTAAAACGCTTTCCTCAGTTGCGGGCGCGATTTTTCAAATGCACCCTTTCAATTTGCACAGCTTGCGCATAAGAAATAATTTTTTCTTTGGCTTTTACCGCTTTATAATCTTCTGGCACATTTGTAATTCGTGCGCCTCCTTTTGCATCAACAACGAACAAAGCGCCATCTACATTGGCTTGCTGAGATTTTTCGCCGTCTGTATAAGTTGCACCCACAGGAACAACAACGCCACGGCACTCATCATTATTACGACGGCACATACGTCCCGTTGTTGGAATTAAGGCTTTTTCTTTATATGCTTGATCAGAACAATATCTGTCATTAAAGCCGTTCTTTTCCAAAAAGCACAACAAAGATTTGACCTCTGAGGCATTCATTTGCTCCGCGTTTTTGCCCGTTGCCGCTTCAAAGTCCGCCAAATAAGTGTCCATCAATTTGATTTGAGCGGGCGCTAAACCGTTCAGCAATAAAATATCTTGACCATCGCCTTTTAAGTTCTGATCACCGTATTTAGTTCCTGCATCCTTTGGATTGATAAAGTGAACAGGCTCGTTTAGTTTTTTCAGCTCCAAAACATAACGCTCTGTTCCGCATTTAACTTTTGTTCCAAACTGTTTGACTAAATCAATATCTTTGGCTTTCAGTTCCATTACTTTTTTGCCCCCTTTATTCTCTTGTTTTACTTTGTCTTAAAACTATGTTGACTTGTGGGATTTTGCGCGAACCATCCAATTCATTAAAAAATTCGCGGCTGCACAAAATTGGATTTTGGATTTTTAATTGAGCGTAATCATAGGCTTTGCGTTCAAAAGCTGACAACTTTGTGAATGCCAGTTTTTCATCGGGTGTTGCTTTTTCAATTCCAACCAAGCACGCATCGCAAACAGCCGCCGCTTTTTCAACATAACTGATTTTCTTTTCGTTTGTCCAAACGGGGTCATATTCACCTTTATCGTTGGCTTTAAGCATAAACACATCAACACAATCGATTGTGTTGGCTATTTGATCCGCCATTTTGACCATTTTCGCTTCAATCGACATTTTTTGAGCATGCCGTGTTTGCCAAATCTTTTTGGCGACATCGCGCTCTTGCTTTGTATTGCCTGCAAAACCTTCCGCAGGATTGGAAAGCTCTTGCACTAAAAACGCGGTTTTCCTTGCGCCTTGCACGCCCATAATAGGTACAAGAGCGATGGCAAGCTTTGCCTCTGAGTCTAGCGGTGTATCCTCGATCGCATCGTGCGCAAGTGCTGCCGCCAAAACGGGAAGATTTTTCGCTTCTTTTAAAACTTCCTTTGGATCGCCCAAAGCATTGGCCACAATTTCCATCGCGCGAAAAGGATGCGATACATAATCAGGATGTTGAGCCGTTTTATCCAAGCCTTTTCGTTTTTGTCCAGCATGCGCATGGCACACCAAATCCCATACTTGCGCCAACGCTTTGTTTTCTTCAAAATTCTTGACTGTTAATTGTGTATACATTTTTCCTCCTCTTGATTCTTACAGGCGCTACTTGCAACCTATTTTTAGTATATCAAAAACCAACGTTTTTGTCAACTAGTTTGACAACATCTTTTTAAAACAGGATGTGTCACGATAAAATTGTTTAAAATCAATATGTTGTTTTTAAATTTGAAAATTCTGAAATCTGCACTAAAAAATCATAAAAAGGTGGTTGACAAAAACGTTCCTTTAAATCGACTAGGGTTAAATCGCCAAAACTGGCTGAATGAGCCTGTCTTTGAAGAGACGGCAACTGATTTTGAAGATGAAAAATCCTCATTTTATTCGCCGTGCTGTTTTCCCCCGCGCCCATGCGCGGCAAATAAAGCTTAAGTAAAATGAAAAAAAGCGCGGGGCGTGGGCGCGAAAATGGGCGCCCCGCGCTTTTGAATTAAAAGAGTTAATACAAAAGTTTGCTTTTCAAACTTTTTGCCCCCAGAGCCGCCGCGCCGCGCGACATATCCGCGGCGGCTCTGAGATAAGATTGCGCTACTCGTTGAAAATTAAGCAAAGCCTTTTTCCCAAAAGTTTGGGTGCGGAGGCCCGAAAATGGGCGCACCCAAACTTTTTTGCAAAGAGATTTTGCTTTATAAAAGACTATTTTATCAAAAGATGTGCGTAAGATTTCCGTCTGAGCCAGCGCGCCATAATTCACGCGCTCGCGCGGACTCTTACGGGAAAAAGCTTAAAAAAAACTCGCCCCGCGCTTAAGAGAGATACTCTGCTTTAATTGCTGACGCAATTGCCCGAATCGTCACGTTTTAAAGTATCGCTGACAGTCTGGCAAAGGCCGCTGTCATCGCGACAAATGTCGTTCGTCAAAATCTTACAAAGACCACCCTCCGTCACACACTGGCCAGCTGGACAAGACAATAATGTACAGCCTCCGTTTAAATACACGTGCCCTTTTTCGCAACAGTGCCCATTCGTAGCGCTTCCCTCGCATGTGCAATCCGAAACGCCATCACCGTTTTTGTCAATCAAGCTGCCATTTTTCAAACATCTGCCAGAAGCGCAGGCCTCAAGATAATACACGTCACAAGAAGAACAATCCTTGCTGCAAAGCCCACCACACAACGATTGGCCAATAAAGCACGCACTGTTGTTTCCCGCGTCTCCGTCCTTATAAAAGAATGTATATCCGTCACGTTTTGTTTGGCAGCCATAAATATTTAAATATGTGCCCGCCATATAGACAAACTCTGAGCCCGCAGGGCAAGCCGTTTTATCACACATTCCATAATGGCAAACGGGGTTGTTTCCTGGCGTCATCTTATCACAGATGTATGCGCAACGATTTGAATCCTTGCTTGCGCCGTAATAGCAGTTGCCGCTAAAATCACAGCTCATTTTAATTCCGTTCAAAGTCCCAACGCAGCGATCCAAATCGGCGTCATATTCTCCCCAAGGGCAGTTTTTAACACCGTTAAAACAATTACCACAATTGCCTGCCGCCAACTCAGATGCCGAGCATCGACCACAGAAATTAGGGTTACCCGCAATGGCTAAGTTTGCGGCAGGTGCATATTGACAATTCCAAGAACCGTCAAACGGAGCGCAATATGCCGTATAATTGTTTTTTGTTATTTCACAACCCCAACGGCGATCAGAAACATATGTGTATGTTCCACCAAAGGCATCACAATCTGAAGCATTACATGTGCCTCGGGTACATACACCAAAATTACCATGGGCTTCACAACAAAGATCTTTTGTTTGAATTGCAGATGTTTTTTGGGTACACATTTTCATGCTCGATTTTTGATATGTACCACAATAAAGACCGTTTGATGCTAAACAACCAAAGCCTGAGCCTGGAATGGGTTCTTGAAGCCACGTACCTTTGCCGTCACAAAACTTTGGATCGCAATAACCTGAACAATCGCCCGCGTTTTTAGGTGTAGCACTGGTGCAAAGAGAAGCACACATTTTTCCATTCAAAATACATGTATACGTCTTTGTTGCGCCGGCAATTTCAATACAATGTAATTCTTGGCATGTTCCTTCCACAAAAATAGTACCTTCTGGACATTTACAAGTTTCAGCATCCAGCCCTGCTTCACAAATGCATTGACCGTTTTCATCGCGCTCACCTGTCATACCATCGCCGTCACATTTTGGCACGCATTTGCCGTTCCAAAGTTCCTGAGTCGTATCAATGCACGAGCACGCGCACGTCGTCGAATCTTGCGTTTGACCCGCAGGGCAAGCTTGCGCACATCTACACGTCAAACCGTCACAAGTAAAATTCTCCGTGCAAGTGACTTGCGTATCTTGAAACGGCTCGTATTTTGCAATTTCATCAGC
>ERZ1023658.447-NODE-447-length-11621-cov-18.193844_pt1 | contig 11621 bp, 16 predicted proteins | sample MGYA00380339_ERZ1023658 | MGnify/ENA primary metagenome ERZ1023658 (study PRJEB33179, sample SAMN07448981) | human gut metagenome | biome: Human-gut; feature: Human associated habitat; material: Faeces | host: Homo sapiens | place: India: Bhopal | collected... | reverse complement strand
TTAGGAGAAAAAGAAGAGTATGGTACTACTATAAAAATAGAACAAATAAATGGAGTAGAAGTTTTCTATTCTAATGTTAATGCCGTAAACTTAAAATTATATGATTATGTTGAAAAAGGAAAATTAATAGGAGAAGTTAAAGGTAATAAATTATATTTAGTATTTTCAAAAGATGGGAAGTATTTAAACTATAAAGACTATATCTAAGTATTTTGAAATACATTTCTTAGTATATATATTTGCTTTTATCTCTATTTTAACAGCTTCTTTTTCTACCTTTATCATTATAAGTTTTCTAATAATAATTCATGAGCTTGGTCACTTTCTAACTGCTAAAACACTAGGTATAAAAGTAGATAAAATAGTAATATATCCCTTCGGTGGTATAGCAAAATTTAATATTCCACTAAACATAAGTATTTTAAAGGAAATAATAATCTTAATAATGGGACCAATATTTCAAGTATTTGCTTATTTTATTCTTTTAAAGATAATGCCCAATCAAATAGAAAATATAAAACTGTATCACTATAGTATTCTAATATTTAATCTTTTACCAGTTTATCCCTTAGATGGAGGTAAACTAGTAAATCTCTTTTTTTCCCTAAAGTTCTCTTTTAAAAATAGTTTTTATCTTGAAATATTCATTAGTTACCTAATGGTATTTTTATTAATCATAGTAAATAGAGAAAATATAAATATAAATTTAGTAATAATTGTTATCTTTCTCTTATATAAAATAACAAAAGAGTACAAACAAATAGAATTCTTTTATAATAAGTTTCTTCTAGAAAGATATATTAATAAATATAATTTTAAAAGTAGTATAATAATAAATGATATAAATAAATTTCATAGAAATAAAAGACATTTAATAAAAGCAGCCAATAAATACTACTTAGAAGCCGAAATTTTAAAAAAAATTTATAAAAATCGTTGACATATTAAAATTTGCTATGCTATAATCTTATTGCTGACTGAGATTATTGGTTAGTTATGGGGCATTAGCTCAGCTGGGAGAGCGCCACGTTTGCACCGTGGAGGTCAGCGGTTCGATCCCGCTATGCTCCACCATATTGAAATTAACGTTGAGAAATCAACGTTTTTTTATTGTTAAAATTGTTTTACCCCTTATTTACCCCTTATTTTTGAAAAGAATGTTTAAAATAATTAAAAAACTTTAAATTTGAAAATTTTAAACAAGTAATACAAAGAAAATAAAAAAAGAAGTAAAAGAAAAAGAAAAATTAAAATAAAAATGCATTTCAATTTGAAAAGACTATGATTTGCAGTGCTTCATTTTTTGTGTAATAATATTTGAGAAACAAGAGTTAAAGCCCCATATAGATTGGCATACTATTTATTATATGTAAATGCCCAATTTAGTTATAAAAAATATTCTCAAGTTTAACGTCATATGATAGAATAAAAATAAGAATAGGGTATGTGTGATTATATAAAAACACATAGGATTTTTGACAAACAAATAACAATATGCTAATATATGCACAAAACAAAGACCACTTTATATATAATAAAACCTGCATAAAAACATCATGTCTCTGGGGTTTTTATATATAAATTTAAGAAAGGAGTGGGTTTTATGCTAAGTAAAAAACAATTTATAGAAGAGGAAAAAGATTGTGCTGCTATGTTAGGACTTACTCTTAAGGAATATAGACAGGATTTAAAAAACACTAAAGTCCATAATACAGAAAGTAAAAGAAAAAAAGTATACGACAATTCTATATTATATAAATTAGGCTTATCAGAAAAAGATTTAAAAAAAAGAAAGGCAGTCTAAAAATGCAAGCAGAAATAGGAGAAATTTGGTTAGTAACTATTCCAATTTTAGAGTTTGATGATAATGGTGATATAAACGTAAAATTACAAAAAAGACCGTGTTTAATTTTAGATGATGGTAGAGGTTTAATTGTAGAGGAAGACAACAGAAACTTTCATGTCCTAAAATTAACCACTCAATATGATAAGTATAAAAGAAAATTAATAAAAAATTGGAAAGAACTAGGATTAGCAAAAAAATCTTATATAAGAATTGAAATGCCAATAAAAATAGAAAAAGCACAATTTGATAGAAAGATAACACGAATTTCTGAAAAAGAATTACTTGATGTATATAGTGACATATATGAGATAATTAATTTTGATGCATTGAAAAAACTTTCAGAAAAAGCAAGAGAAAAACAAGAAGTATGATATGAACTACGTTCCTTGGGGCAAAGGAAACGTGGTTTTTATTTTGTCTAAAACCATCTTTTATTTATAAATGAATAATGTTATAATCATCATAGAGTAGGAGGAAAAACATGTCGACACATATATTGCTTATCATAGCTATTTTACCAATATTTTTAATCGGAAGTTATGTTTATAAAAGAGACAGAAATAAAGAACCAACTAGATTATTAGTAAAACTATTTTTAGGAGGAATAGCTTCATGCTTCTTAGTGCTTTTTATATCTTTATTACTGGAATTATTATTTCCAAAAGCTGTAGCCCTAAATATAAAAACAGATAGCTTTTTAAAGATAATATTTCATTGTTTTATTATAGTGGCCTTAATAGAGGAAGGATGCAAACTATTAATGACGTACTTAATTTCATATAAACATGAAGAGTTTGATGAGTTGTATGACATTATAATTTATTCAGTATTTACTGCCCTAGGTTTTGCTGCTTTTGAAAATGTTTTATATGTCCTAGGTGCTGAAACATATGTAGAAGGAGTACAGGTTGGTGTATTAAGAAGTCTCTTAGCTGTACCAGGCCATGCGTGTGATGGCCTATTTATGGGCTATTACCTCAGTTTAGCCAAAGTAGCAAGTCTTAAGAACAACCCACAAGAAGAAAGAAAAAATATTATAAAAAGTTTATTAGTACCAACCATTCTGCATGGTATATATGATTTATGTTGTTTTACAGCAGCAAGAACATCACTTATCATAATTTTCTTCTTTATCTTTGTAATCGCAATGTATATAATATCAATAAAGAAGTTAAAATATGTTGCAACTAATAATTATCAATTGTTTAATAGACCACAAGAACCACAAGTAAGATATTGTGCGAATTGTGGAGAAAAAGCTCAAGGATTATTCTGTGTACGTTGTGGACATAGAATTCAATAAGTGGAGGAGAAAATATGAAAGTATTATTATATACAGAAGGAGCTAAAATGACTTCTAATTCAGGACTAGGAAAGGCTATAAAACATCAAGAAAAAGCTTTAGAGTTAGCAAAAGTTCCCTATACAACAAATTTAAAAGATGACTATGATATAATCCATATAAACTTTTATGGACCAAGATCGTATCACCTAGCTAAAAAAGCTCATCAACAAGGAAAAAAAGTAGTTTATCATGCTCATAGTACTGAAGAAGATTATAAATCAGGCTTTATTTTTGCTAAACAAACAGCTCATTTATTTAAAAAATGGTTAATTAAATGCTATAGTCTTGGAGATGTAATTGTAACACCAACTCCATATTCAAAAAAATTACTAGAAGGATATGGTATAAAAAAGAAAATCTATGCTATCTCAAATGGTATAGAATTAGATTTATTTAAAAAAGATGAAAAAGCCGGTAAAAGATTTAGAAAAGAGTATAACTATTCAGAAAAAGATAAAGTAATAATTGGTATAGGTCTATATATAACTAGAAAAGGTATAGTAGACTTTGTAGAACTAGCAAAGCGTCTACCAGAATATAAATTTATTTGGTTTGGTTATAGTCCTCTAGCAGCCGCAACAGAAGATGTAAGAAAAGCTGTTAATACTAAACTAGATAACTTAGTATTTGCAGGACATGTTCCACAACAAACAATAAAAGATGCTATGAATGGTTGTGATATATACTTATTCCCAACTCTAGAAGAAACAGAAGGAATTCCAATTATTGAAGCTTGTGCTTGTCAAACTACTGCTGTTATTAGAGATATTCCAATATTTGAAGAAATGTTAGAAGATGGTAAAAATGTTTACAAAGCTAAAACTCTAGATGAGTTTGAAGAAAAAATAAGAGGAATAATGGAAGGAAAATTACCAAAAATTGGTAAAAACGCCTACAAAATAGCAGAAGAAAGAGATATAAAAAGAGTAGGAGAACAACTTAAACAAGTTTATGAAGATGTCTTAAAAATGTAGAAGATTAGAACTAATCTTCTTTTACTTTACACAAAAACCAAAATTCACTTGAAAAAAGAGCAAATAAAAGTTACAATCATATTAAGGATATGGCTTCGGTTGAAGGATAAATATTCTTAAAAAAATTATTAGGAGGTGCACGAATGGCAATTCATGTAGAAGAAGAAGCATTAAACGATTTAAGAAATGCTCTAGAAACAGCTGGTGAAGATTACAAAAACAAATTATCAAGATTACAAAACCTAATTAACGAAATCACTTCAGGTGACATTCAAGGAGATCCAGCGAACGACTTATTACAAAAGTTCCAAGCTAAAGAAGAAACATTCAAGAGATTAGCTCAAACAATTGATGAAGCAGAAGAGTACATGGGAATGCAAAAGACAAAGTTTACAAGTCTTATTGGAGACCTATCATCATCAATGAAATAGTAAAGGGAAAGGTGGAGAAAATATATGAATTTAACAATTAATCCAGGAGCAGCTACTGAAGATGCTAGCCAAATCGACAGCATCATCAATGATATCAGTTCTGCAATGGAAACATTAGACGCTGCAATCAAGAGAAATATTCCAAATGGAGTAGAAACTGCTTGGTCAGATGAAGTAAGAAACAATTGGGAAACTTACTATGGTTCAGATGTACCAGAAGCTATGGAAGCTATGAAAATGAGTGCTGCAAACTTACGTCTAGCAGTTGATCAAGCTTTAAAATATAGCCAAGAACAATAATAAAAACTATGCATTGCTTATGCAGTGTGTAGTAAATAGAGAGCATTTCTCTATTTACTAGACTTTGTATAAAATAAAAAGGAGATAAAAATATGGCAAAAGGAATATCAGTATATCCTCAAACATATACGGGATATGATGAGGATAACAATGTTATAATAACAAGAGAAGCTGAGAAGGCAGAAAATTATATAAATCCAAAAGAAGTACGTGCTGCAATAGAAAATATTAAGAATGTAGTAGATACAGGTTTAAAACAAATCGCTAAAGCCATTTCAGAAGTTAAATGTGGAGAGGAAATGCTAGTAGTTGCTGATAAAACAATGCAACCAATGATTGAAGAGTTAGCCGAACAAATAGCAGGAAAAAATCGTGATACTGAAATTGCCCCATTAGTAAAAGATATGGGAATAGAATTAGACAAAGTGTATGAACGAGCTTGTGATGCCTACGACGATATACAGGGACAACTAAATAGTCAAGCAGAACAAGCTTGCTGGGTTTCAAAAGTTACTAGAGTAGTATAGAAAGGATGTTATAAAATGGGTTTTTGGGAATGGTTATCTGGTAGAAATGGTATATATAAAAATCAAACAGCAATTACCAACTTCTATGCTGAGCTTGATGATATAAAAAATAATACAATTAATAATGCACGTAATGATTGTAGAGAAGCTGTACGCAACTTAAATTTAGTACATGGAATGGAATATGTAGCTAATATTGGGGAAGAATCATTTGATGCCATATACGATGAAATAGATAGTGCAGTTGAAATAATAAGAACACAGGTAGAAGGAAAAGTAGACGATATAGATGCATTTAGTCAAGCATCAGGATGGGAAAAATTTGGTAGTACACTAGTAATGACTGGTGTAAAATTTGGCGAAGGTGCATTATCAGTGTTTGAAAGCATTGGTGATGGTCTAGTTTCTGTAGCTGGATTTGTAGGTGGAGGATTAGGCGCAAAAGGATTCCAAGAAGGATGTGCCAAAATCATCCAAAAATCATGGTCACATGATCTTTTCAACGTTTATTATAATAGTGACTTTGCTAAAGCAAGTGTATATACAGAAGATAGTGGAGCCGCTTCCATTGTTAAGATTGCCGGTCAGACTGGAGCATACCTATTATTAGGAGGTTTTGCATCTGGAGCCGCTGGAAAGCTAGCTAGTAGTGGAAGTAAGCTTGTCCAAGGTGCAGGAAAGTTTCTCGCATCAACAACAAGGACCAATACAGCTATAGCAGCAGTTGGCGGACTTGGTCAAGGAACAGAAACTGGTTTAAATGCTGGCCTAGACTACAACGCAGCATTTGGCAAAGGCGCTAAGCAAGCTTTAGTACAAGGTGGTACTGCCTATATCTTTGGTAGACTAGGTGAGAAAGCTCAAAAGAGTGCTGCAACAAAATCCGCTCAAAATGATTTAGCCGCAGCACAAAAAGAAGCTAGCAGTGCTGAAGCGGCAGTAAGCAAGGCAAAACAGGGAGTTACCGAAGCAGAAACAGCACTAGGAAAAGCAGAAAAAGGTGTAGCCGATGCTCAGAAAACCTTAGAGGGAGCAACAAAGGCAAGGCCAGGAATAGAAACTAAGCTTACAAAAGCACAAAAAAGACTTGGCGAACTTGAAACAGCAGCAGAAAATAATCCGCGGAAATTTAGAACACCAGGCAAACAGAAACAAATAGCCGACGCAAGAAACCAAGTAACTTCGTTACAAAGAGATTTAAATGGTATAGACACTAGAATTGGAGAAGCAAGTAAAAATTTAACTGCTGCTCAAGAAGGAAGAACAGCAGCCCAAAAAGCAGTAAGTGTTGCAAAAGATGGTGTATACGATGCTAGAGCAACTTTAGCAGAAGCTAAAATTGATGTTACAGATGCAAATGAAGCAGTTAAATTAGCTCAGAATTCAAAATATCAAGGATACACAGACTCGCTAACAAAGACTGGTCAAAAAGCTGGAGCTTCTGTTGGAGCAAAAGGCGTAAAAGCAACTATAAAAGACGGAATAAAAAATCTTGGCCAACCATTAGATAGAAATCCACTTGTTCAAAATCAAGGTACATTAGCAAAGGTTAAAGATGCAGGCGTTGCTATTTATAATAACACCGGAACAGTAGGAAGAACTGCTATTAGCGGTGTAGGAAAAGTTGTTTCAGCTCCGGTACAAGTAACTAAAGAAGTGGTAAAAGGTATGGCTGGAGCAGTTGCTCAACAGCCAAACGTAGCAGGAAAAGCCGCAGTTGTAGCAGTTGAGACAGTAGGAGTTGCTACTGGAACTGGATACAACTATGCTAATGCTCAAGCCCGTACAGCAGCAAATAATTTAAATGTTGTAAAACCAACAATTCAAAGCTTAGGTGGAACACCATCAACAGTTGATATCACACCATCAGCAAAAAATACGGGCAATATTACAGGTCAATCTGGAAATAGTGGAAACACTGGAAATACCGGAAATAATGGAAATACCGGAGGACCGGGTAATAATGGTAACAATTATAATAACTGGAATACTACACCTCCAGCACAAAACCCAACACCTCCAACAACCACTCCAACGCAACCTACTAATCCAGTAACACCAGTAACACCAACAACACCGATAGATCCAGTAATACCTACAACACCACCAGAACCTACGACACCTACGGTGCCAACAACACCAACTCAACCTACACCTCCAGAAAATCCAGGTACGACAATTACTAATCCAGAACCAACACCAACGCCACCAGTAAGAAATGATAATGGTGGAAGCAATAGTGGTGTAGACCATGGTGGTAATTATGATAATGGAACAGGAAATATCTGGTCTGGAATAACTGATAATGGTGAAGTGACAGAACCAGAATTACCAGACGGGGAATTACCAATAGAAGAACCAACGGACACAGAACTTCCTGGAACTGAAGAAAGTGTATATACAATCCCAACTGATTTAAGTGGTGTAACTACTAAGAAAAAATCAAGCAGTGGAAGTAGTGTTATACCAATACTTGGTGGTTTAGGAGCTGCTGCTGCAGTAGGGGTTGGTGCTAAAATATATATGGACAACAAAAAGAATAATGACAACGGTGAAGATGATGACTACAATGATGACTTTGAATTCAAAGATGAAAATAATGATAATGGTGATGATCTTCTTGCTGATGAATGGAAAGAAGACGATAATGATGATACAAGTCTAAACTTCAATGACATAGTAAATGACGCAAGTGAAGATAATAATGACTTAGGAGAAATTTAAAATAAAATTTAAATAAAAAGGAGAAAGATTATGAAAGAAAGATTTTTACCAATTGGTACAGTATTATTACTAAAAGGTGGAAAGAAAGAAGTAATGATAACAAGTTATTGTATCTTCCCAGCTAAAGTTCAAAAACCAAATGGAGAAGCAATTGAAGGCGGGCCAAAATTATACGAATATGGTGGCTGTGTATATCCAGAAGGAATTTTAGATAGTAATATGGCTTGTGCTTTTAATCATGACCAAATAGAAAAAATTGTTTATTTAGGTTATGAATCAGAACAACAAAAAGAATTATCAAAAATATTAAATGCTGGTTACGAAGCATACAAAACCCAATATGAAAATGGTGCTGCTTCAACAACACCACAAACAAATGAACAAGAAGGAACTACTCCAACTGAGTAATTCCTTTTTTTATGAAAAAAACTAACTAATTAAATCACCCAGAAGACAAAAAATTACGCCACTTTATACCTCTTTTCCCGTTCCCTAGAAATATTCAAAATAATACCAACAATCATCATATACGAAAGTAAACTAGAACCACCATACGATATAAAGGGTAGAGTAATACCCGTAATAGGAACAAGACCAACCGTCATCCCAATATTTTGTACCTGTTGAAATAAAAGCATCGCTACAATTCCAATCAAAATATATTTATCAGTATCACTAATTCTTCTTCTAGCAAGCCTAATAATACTTAAATCAAAATACAAAATTATTCCAAGTAACAAACAAATCCCAACAAAACCAAAATTAGACGCAAACACGCCAAAAATAAAATCAGTCGAAGACTCTGGAAAATAAATTGGTGTCTTATTAAAACCATACCCCACTAAAGAAGAAGAACCAATTGCCGCCAAAGCATTTTCTAACTGTAACCCAGACCCAGTTTGCCAATCAAACAACCTCTCCAGTCTATAGTAAATTGAACTTCCAAATATCTTAATAAAAATATCTTCCTTAAAAAAATAAAGACCTAAAAAACAACCCATACCAACGCCAAATAAAATAATCGCTATAACAAACCATCTAATCCTAATACCCGATACAAACATCATCGCAATATATATAATAAAATAAATAATAACAGCACCCGTATCAGGTTCTAAAAAAGTAAGAATAGAAGGAATTAATACAACTCCAAAACTCTTTACAATAAACAAAAACTCCTCCCAAAGACTAGGATTTTTATACTTATTCCTAAAATTATGTATCATACTAGCAAGAACTAACATAATAAATATCTTCATAAATTCACTTGGTTGTACACTACCAATACCAGGTATAATTAACCAACATTTACTGTTATTAATAGGTGTACCAAATAATAAAAGTGCAACTAATAATAAATTCCCAATAACATATAAAATCCACGTATGTCTATATAAATATTCATTTCCTAACTTCACTAAAACAAAAACTAATCCCACACCAACCATATACCAAATAGCTTGTTTTAAAGCCAAATTACCAAGAGACTTAGAAGTATAAGTTAGTGCACTATAAATACTGATAATACTAATAATAGCCATTAAAACTATGGGAATAACTATTCTAAAAGTAATTTTAAATTTACTCATATAATCAAACCTTTCATTTATTTTAGGTTAAAAACTTTCAATTTTTATTTTTTTATTTCATAAAATATAAAGAAGAATAAATAAAAGGAGAATATTTTATGAAAAAACTACCTAAAATTTATCAAAATGAAATAACAAAAAAAATTAATAATAATAAAACTGTCTGCTACTTAAAAGAAGAATCATCTCTAGATCCCCATCAAGGTATTCCAACCATTCTCTCTAAAATAGATCAAGTCTTCTCTGGCTACGGTTATTCATACAACATACCCGTAACTATAAAAACAACTAATCACACATATAACACCAGTCTAATTGCTAAAACTGCTACTAATTTAGTCACTCTAGATAATGACATAATTCCAATATCAGACATAATAGATTTCCAAATAAACTAAAAAGATTGTTATGACTTCAGAAACTAATCTTGTCACTAACAATCTTTTTTATTGCTATTTTTTACTTAGCATAATTCTACATAAGTATCTGCTAAACATTGTAATGCACCAACACAACCTAAATCTAATGTAAAGAATTGATTAGTACTTACATAACCATCATTAGTACTATTAGGATATAAAATTCTACATGTACAGCAACAATCATCTAATGCTTCAATTCTAAATACAGTTGATTGTCTACTTTCTCCATTTAATGTATAAGGAAAACTCCATTGAGTACCAGTACAACAATTATATAAAGTAATTGGTCTAGTATTATAGCAAACACTACTACATACTGGTCCTAAAAATGGTTTATCACAACCAGAGTAACTTTCATTATCAAAATCTTGTTTTTGAAGAGCAAGTATTTTTCTTAATACATCTGCTAAACAACAAGTACGATTTTTATCTTCACAACCCATATTCACAAATCCTCCTTTCTATAAATTAGAAACAACAGCATCTTCTATACATTGAATTGCACAAATACAACCTAAATTAACATTAATAAAACTACCACTAGCAACATAATTATCACCATCTTTATATAAAACCCTAAGCGTAACACAATTATCATCTACTTTATGAACTCTAAATAATGTACTAGTCTGCACAACATTACTATTATCCATATAATTAGCACTTAATATAGTACCTTTCTTATTATATAAAGTAATAACTCTAGTATTATAACAAATACAATTAATAGTAGGTCCTAGAAAAGGCTTAGTGCAACCTTCCTCCACACAACACTCATCAAGAGAATTATCTTGTAATAGAGCAATTAGCTTTAGCAAATTCTTAATACAACGATTAGTAGTCATAGTCCCCACCTCTTTATCTATTTCTAATATAAAGTATTCAAAAACTTATATTTGGTGTTTATAAATACCTATATAATTATATGTAGTATTAACTAAAATATCTTTATTTTTTTCTTCACTTATTATATAATTAATATGGTGATAAAAATGGAATATGCTGTAATAGCAATTATTTTAATTATTATTTTATTAGCAATCTTAAAAGCTAATAAAAAAGATGCCGGACTAGATTTTAATAAATTAGTTGAATATCTAGGTGGGAAAGAAAATATTGTTGATACTGAGATTAATTTCTCTAGATTTAAAGTTACTTTAAAAGATGTCAGTAAAGCCAATAAAGAGGGCATTCAAAAACTAGGAGCTAAAGGAATAGTAGAAATAGACAATCAATTAAAAATAATTTTAGGTCCTGAATCTAAACAATTAAAAAAATACATAGATGAAATAAATTGACAAAATTTGTCATTTTTTTCATATTTCGACAAAATACGACATACTAAAATTATATAATTCAAAATAAGAGGTGTACTTATGCCAATATTTGAAAATATAATTTTATTATTCGTATTTTTATTTTTTCCTATAATTTTTTATTTAATATATATAACACATCTAAGT
>ERZ1023658.442-NODE-442-length-11750-cov-7.896195_pt1 | contig 11750 bp, 6 predicted proteins | sample MGYA00380339_ERZ1023658 | MGnify/ENA primary metagenome ERZ1023658 (study PRJEB33179, sample SAMN07448981) | human gut metagenome | biome: Human-gut; feature: Human associated habitat; material: Faeces | host: Homo sapiens | place: India: Bhopal | collected... | reverse complement strand
ACCGTAAATCTACCTTTCTGCTGGAAGCGCTGGGTACACAAATTCTGCCGGACTGGCTGACCATTGAACAGCATCCGCATCAGCTGAAAGGGCTGGCGTCGACGCCATTCGACAGCGAAGGTGTGCGCACCGAGCGTCGCGATATTATTAAAGATGGCATCCTGACTCAGTGGCTGCTGACCAGCTACTCGGCGCGGAAACTGGGGCTGAAAAGCACCGGACATGCGGGCGGTATTCACAACTGGCGGATTGCCGGACAAGGGCTAAGCTTCGAACAAATGCTCAAAGAGATGGGCACCGGGCTGGTGGTGACGGAGCTGATGGGCCAGGGCGTGAGTGCCATTACCGGTGATTATTCCCGTGGTGCAGCGGGCTTCTGGGTAGAGAATGGCGAAATTCAGTATCCCGTTAGTGAAATCACCATCGCAGGTAATTTAAAAGATATGTGGCGCAATATTGTCACCGTCGGTAACGATATTGAAACACGCAGTAATATACAGTGTGGTTCTGTGCTGTTGCCGGAGATGAAAATCGCCGGGCAGTAAAAAACTGGCGCGACCTGCCGCGCTATAAACTAAAAAATTACACAAAATCATTCGCACTGCATCGAGACGGAAAGTGAATGAGGGCCGGGGAGCGTACTCGCAGTACGTGACCCGGGCGAATGAGCGTAGCCGTCGATGAGGCAGTGTGAAGGATGAAGTGTAAATAAAAAAGGAAGTGAGCAATGCGTAAAAGCCTGTTAGCTATTCTTGCAGTCTCCTCGTTGGTATTCAGTTCTGCGTCGTTTGCCGCTGATCTTGAAGACAATATGGAAACCCTCAACGACAATTTAAAAGTGATCGAAAAAGCGGATAACGCGGCGCAAGTCAAAGACGCGTTAACGAAGATGCGCGCCGCAGCGCTGGATGCGCAAAAAGCAACGCCGCCGAAGCTCGAAGATAAATCACCGGACAGACCGGAAATGAAAGATTTCCGCCACGGTTTCGACATTCTGGTCGGTCAGATTGACGACGCGCTGAAGCTGGCAAATGAAGGTAAAGTAAAAGAAGCGCAGGCTGCTGCAGAGCAACTGAAAACGACCCGCAACGCCTATCACCAGAAGTATCGTTAATTCCTCATTTCCCTGTTGCCTGCACTCAGGTAACAGGGAACTTATCATCGCAAATGATGCACCACCTGATTGCTGCTGCCGCGCCAGATCAGGGAAGGGTCTTTTAAATCCTGCACAAATTTGCCGTCGACCAGTACGTTAATCAAATCAACAACCTGCATTTGCGCAGCGTTGAGTTCGTCGAGTTTATAGCCTGTCCCCACCCAGATGTCTTTACCCGGACACTCGGCGCGGATGCGTTGTACCAGTTTCAGAATATCCGGCACGTTTTGCGGATGCAGCGGATCGCCGCCGGAGAGGGAAATACCCTGGCGTTTGATACGAGTGTCATTCAGATCGTTAATAATCTGGTCTTCCATTGCTTTAGTAAATGTCTGACCGGAATTTACCCGCCATGTGCTTTTGTTATAGCAACCGGGGCATTCATGAACACACCCGGAGACAAACAGGGTGCAGCGAGTGCCGGGGCCGTTGACGATGTCGACAGGATAGTACTGATGATAATTCATTGTTTCGCCTGGCTTATCAGTCCGCGTATAGGATGCATCCGGTAATCAACGCCTGATGCGACGCTGTCGCGTCTTATCAGACCTACAATCGTTGTTGCCATGTAGGCCGGATAAGGCGTTTACGCCGCATCCGGCATTTGCTTAACGTAGAGTGAAGATTAACCTATCTGCCCATTCCCCAAATGTTTAACGCGGCGCTTAACTTCTTCCTGCTTACCGGCGTTAAATGGACGTGCATCCGGGCTACCTAAATATCCGCACACGCGGCGAGTTACCGACACACGGGAGGCGTCATGGTTACCACATTTCGGGCAAGTGAAGCCTTTGCTGGTGCACTCGAACTCACCGGTAAAGCCACACTCGTAGCACTCATCAATCGGTGTATTGGTGCCGTAATACGGTACATGCTGATAGCTGTAATCCCAGACATCTTCCAGCGCCTTCAGGTTGTGCTGAATGTTTGGATACTCGCCGTAGCAAATGAAACCACCGTTCGCTAGCGGCGGGTAAGGCGCTTCAAAGTCGATCTTGTCGTACGGGTTCACCTTCTTCTCCACATCGAGGTGGAAACTGTTGGTGTAGTAACCTTTATCGGTCACGCCCGGCACCACGCCAAACTCAGCAGTATCGAGACGGCAGAAGCGGTCGCACAGGTTTTCACTCGGCGTGCTGTAGAGACTGAAACCATAACCCGTTTCTTCTTTCCACTGATCCACTGCCTGGCGCAGACGTTCAACAATGGCGATACCTTTCGCGCGAAGCTGCTCGTTGTCGTAAACATGCTCGCCGCCGAACAGCGCGTTAATGGTTTCGTGGATGCCGATGTAACCCAGCGAAATAGACGCACGACCGTTTTTGAAGATTTCAGAAACATCATCGTCAGCATTCAGACGTACGCCACAAGCACCTTCCATATAGAGGATCGGGGCGACGCGCGCTTTCACGCCTTCGAGACGAGCGATACGGGTCATCAGTGCCTTACGTGCCAGCACCAGACGTTCATCCAGCAGCTTCCAGAAGGTGGCTTCATCGCCTTTTGCTTCCAGAGCAATACGCGGCAGGTTCAGGCTGATCACGCCGAGGTTGTTACGACCATCGTGGATCTGCTCGCCGTTTTCATTTTCCCACACGCCGAGGAAGCTGCGGCAGCCCATCGGGGTTTTAAACGAACCGGTGACTTTCACTACCTGATCGTAGTTCAGGATATCCGGATACATGCGCTTGCTTGCGCACTCCAGCGCCAGCTGTTTGATGTCGTAGTTCGGATCGCCTTTTTTATGGTTCAGGCCATCGCGAATCGCAAACACCAGTTTCGGGAACACCGCAGTTTTACGGTTTTTACCAAGGCCTGCGATACGGTTACGCAGGATAGATTCCTGAATCAGGCGCGACTCCCAGCTGGTGCCCAGACCAAAACCAAAGGTTACAAACGGCGTCTGACCGTTGGCGGTGTGCAGGGTGTTTACTTCGTACTCCAGCGACTGGAAGGCATCGTAGCACTCTTTAATGGTACGAGAGTTAGCGTAGCCTTCGGCGTCCGGGATGCTCCACTCTTCTGCGGTCTTGCGATGTTTGTTGTAGCTGGCGGTGACAAACGGTGCCAGCACTTCATCGATACGGTTAATGGTGGTGCCGCCATAAATATGGCTGGCAACCTGAGCAATAATCTGCGCAGTTACCGCGGTTGCCGTTGAGATCGACTTCGGCGGTTCAATCTCGGCGTTCCCCATTTTAAAGCCCTGGGTCAGCATGCCTTTCAGGTCGATCAACATGCAGTTGAACATCGGGAAAAACGGTGAGTAATCGAGATCGTGATAGTGAATATCGCCACGCTCATGTGCCTGCACCACGTCACGCGGCAGCAGGTGCTGACGTGCATAGTGTTTAGCCACGATCCCGGCCAGCAGGTCGCGCTGGGTTGGAATCACCTTGCTGTCTTTGTTGGCGTTTTCGTTGAGTAACGAGGCGTTGGTCTGCTCGACCAGACCACGGATCTCCTGGTTCAGGCGACCGCGTTTTTCACGTTCAATGTCGCGATCGTGACGGTACTCGATGTAAGCGCGAGCCAGTTGTTTGTATGGACCCGACATCAGCTGGTTTTCAACTGCGGTCTGGATCTCGTTGATATCCACCTGGTTGCGGCCCTGCATCTGCTCGCTGACAACCGCGGCAACAGTGGCGCAATAATCGGCATCATCGACTTCCGCTGCTTTAGCTGCACGCAGAATCGCTTCTTTGATGCGCTCTGATTTAAACGGCACTTTGCAGCCGTCTCGTTTCATCACATGCGGTGTCATGATCGCTCCATATTTTTAAGAACAGGTTATCCACAGAAATTGGGAAAGGCGTTTTCCGGTTTTTTCGTTTCGTTTTCCGGTGCTTTCCGCAATCGCCATCCGCTTATCCACAACGCCGCACCTTTTTCGTGGGGAGCTGTAGTAGCAATTATAGTCGATTAATACAACATATTGGGTTGGGACGCATTTTAAAGTCTATATATAGTGCTTTGCATCAAGGATGTTTTAACTTTTTTTGATGTAGCTCAAAGTAAAAAGCAGAGCGTACGGATGACGGGCGCTACAGCGTTATGTAAATTTTTTAATGAATTTGCTGGTTGAAAAATCAACAAAAACAACATGCTGACAGACAAAACCCCGGAATGACCGGCATTACCGGGGCTTAGGGAAGATTTACTTCTGTAACCACCAGACAGCCTCAAAAGGCCGTAAATTCATGGCACAGGGTTGTGGTGAGGCTTCTTCGTAGTTATGCATCACAAGCTGCCAGTTGCCGCGCATTTGCCCTGGCTGCCAGGGTTGGATCTCACGGCTAAGGTTGGCAATGACCAGCAAGGTTTGCCCCTTCCATTCACGGCGATAGCACCACAATACAGGGCTGTTTGGCAGCAGATCCTGGTAATTGCCCCATGTCAGGATGGCTTCTTGCTTACGCAGTGCGATTAACTTTTGGTAGGTGTAAAACACCGAGGAATCATCGGCCAGCGCGGCTTCTACGTTGATTTTTTGATAGTTATCGCCCAGGCCAATCCACGGTTCGCCAGCCGTAAACCCGGCATTATCGCCGTTGCTCCATTGCATGGGCGTGCGGCTGTTGTCACGGGATTTACTGGCGAGGATTGCCAATAACTCGTCGGCATCACGACCATCGTTGCGCAGCTCGGCAAACATATTTAGGCTCTCCACGTCGCGATAGTCAGTAATGCGCGTGAAATGCGGGTTGGTCATGCCAATCTCTTCGCCCTGGTAGATATACGGCGTTCCCTGCATGCCATGCAGCACCATCGCCAGCATTTTTGCCGCAGGCACGCGGTATTCACCTTCATCACCAAAGCGAGAAACAATGCGCGGCTGATCGTGGTTACACCAGAACAAGGCATTCCATGCCACGTTGTGCATTCCTTGTTGCCAGTGGCGGAACAATGTTTTCAACGCCACAAAGTCAGGTTTAGCCAGCGTCCATTTTTCACCACCGGGATAATCGACCTTCAGGTGATGAAAATTAAAGGTCATCGACAATTCACTGCCTGTCAGTGCCGCGTATCGCTGGCAATGCTCAAGGCTGGTGGAGGACATTTCACCTACGGTCATTAACCCGCGTGGCGTAAACACATCGCGGTTCATCTCGTGCAAAAACTCGTGTGCTCGTGGCCCGTCGGTGTAGAAGCGACGCCCGTCGCCATCCAGGTCTTCAGGGAAACGCGGGTCTTTGGAGATCAGATTCACCACATCCAGGCGCAACCCGTCGACCCCACGATCGGCCCAGAATTCACAGACTTTTTTCAGCTCTGCGCGTACCGCTGGATTCTCCCAGTTGAGATCCGCCTGTTCTGGTGCAAAGAGATGCAAATAGTACTGTTCGCTTTCCGCATGCCAGCGCCACGCACTACCGCCAAATTTTGAACGCCAGTTGTTCGGTGGCGTTTCTGGTTCGCCATCGCGCCAGATATAAAACTGGCGGTAAGGGCTTTCTTTGTTCAGCGCCTCGCGAAACCAGGCATGTTGGGTAGAGGTATGGTTAAACACCATATCGAGAATGATACGAATCCCGCGCGATTTTGCCTGCGTCACCAGTTCGTCAAAATCGTCCAGCGTGCCGTAGGTGGGATCAATCGCCGTATAGTTCGCTACATCGTAACCGTTATCGACCTGGGGAGAGACATAAAAGGGGGTTAGCCAGATGGCATCAACGCCCAGTTTATGCAGATAGTCCAGGCGTTGGATAACGCCACGTAAATCGCCGGTGCCGCTACCCGTGGTGTCCTGAAAACTCTTTGGATAAATCTGGTAGATAACGCCGTTTTGCCACCAGTGGGGAAGATTAGTCATTACGTTATTCCTGCAAATGCGAGGGGGCGCAATTGCGCCCCGAAGAAAATTAAACAATGTCCAGCGTGCCCAGGCGGTATTTCCGCTGATAGATAAACGAGGTGAGTACAATCGGGATGATGATGGCGATAGCCATTGCCAGCGCAAATACCTGCCAGTAGCTCGGTTGAATCGAGAGAATTCCCGGCAGGCCCCCTACGCCGATACCATTCGCCATAACGCCGTTCAGGCCGCATAGTAATCCTGCCAGACCAGAACCAATCATCGCGCACAGCATCGGGAAGCGATATTTCAGGTTGATGCCGTACATTGCAGGCTCAGTGACCCCAAGCCAGGCGGAGATAGCGGCAGGCACGGAGATCTCGCGTTCATTGTGCTTGCGGCTGGAAATGATAATGCCTATCACGGCGGAGCCCTGAGCGATATTCGACAGCGCAATCAGCGGCCACACTGGCGTGCCACCCATGCTTTGAATCATCTGCAAATCAATAGCAAGCGTGGTCTGGTGTACACCGGTGATCACCAGCGGCGCGTACAGGAAGCCAAACAATGCCGCACCAATCGGAGCAAAGCTGCCGGTCATCAGGTGACGTACCGCAAAGGCAACGCCATCGCCAATCATGCGACCAAACGGACCAATCAGCGCATGGGCGAGGAACACCGCGAGGATCAGCGAACAGACGGGCACCACCACCAGATAGAGGTAATCCGGCACGATGCGTTTAAGGCGAGTTTCAATAACGCCCAGCGCCAGCCCGGCTAACAGTGCCGGGATCACCTGCGCCTGATAGCCTACTTTGGCGATGCTGAACATGCCAAAGTCCCACACTTCCGGCAGCTGCTGCCCGAGCAGATAAGCGTTCATCAGCTGGGGAGAAACCAGTGTCACGCCAAGCACGATACCAAGGATCGGCGTGCCGCCCATTTTTTTCACCGCTGACCAGCAAATACCGACCGGCAGGTAGAAGAAGATCGCTTCACCGATCAACCACAGAAAATCGTAGATCGTTTGCAGGGAAGGGTACATTTGCGCCAGCGTCTGACCGTTGCTCATGGGCAAATCGCCGATCACATTGCGAAAACCGAGGATCAAACCGCCGCTAATCAACGCGGGCAGCAGCGGGAAGAAGATCTCCGCGAAATGAGAGATCAACTGCTCATGCCATTTCATATTCTGCCGGGCGGCTTTTTTTACCTGCTCTTTATCAACCTGCGCCTGTCCGGTTGACGCAATCAGTGCTTGATAGTAATCACCCACATTGGTGCCAATCACCACCTGAAATTGCCCGGCATTGGTGAAACAGCCTTTCACCATGGGGAGTTGCTCAATTTCTTTCGGTCTGGCATTGGCCGGTTGGTTGAGGACAAAGCGCAGGCGAGTAATACAGTGGCTCACCGTCGCAATATTGCCGCGCCCGCCGACCAGTTCAATCAACCGATCGATATCCGTTTGGTTTATTTTGCTCATCATAAAGCCCCATGGCAGATGACATTTTTGGTTGGCTGCAGAATATATTGCGCGGAAAAATTTAAAAACGGGAACGTTCCCGAAACGCAGCGAAGATCACAATTTATCGTTCAGGAAACGATCAGGACAGGGTGGCGGGGATGATGATTTGTTGCGGTTCGCTGCGCCCGGTTACCTGTGCGATCAATTGGCAGGCCGCCTGGCGTCCAGCTTCGGCGTAGCCAGGATCTACGGTGACGATCTCCGGATGAAGGAATTTCATTAACGGCGTATTACCGACGCTCGCCAGTTGCAAGGTGTCGATGCGTTGCTCTTGCAGGTATTTACTTGCGCCAAGAGCCAGAGTGTCGGTTGCGCACAGTAACGCGGTAGTTTCAGGCGTAATCACTTTTGCTACGTTTTCATAGCCTTGCTTCATAGCAAGCCCTGGCAGAGCGGCAACGGGATGCAGTTTATGCGCTTTGCAGAACGCCAGGTAGGCTTCGTGACGTCGCTTCCCGGTCGTCACGTCACTATGCGGCACGCCGAGATAACTGATATTGCGATGCCCCTGGTCATAGAGCCGTTGCATCAGGATCTTGATTGCCCCTTCGTCGTCATAACAGACCGAAGCAAAGCCTTTTGCGTCACGCGCCAGCAGAACCAGCGATGACTGCCAGTGGGCTAACATTTCTTCTGTTATGCCAGTAAAACCGAACAACACTACGCCGTCGATATTACGCCGTTTCAGCACCCCCAAATGTTCGGCAACTAATTGCGGGGAAAACTGACTTTCCATCATGATTGGGTCGTAACCTTGTTCATAGAACGCTGGCAGCATGGTTTGAACGGCGAGATTTTCTGACAACGAATCCAGGCGGGTAACAATGATGGCGACCACTTTATCGCTTTGCCCACGCATAGCGCGCGCAGAGCGGGAAGGGGAAAATCCATGCTGATTCATCACTGCTTCAACACGCTCGCGGGTGCGCTGGCTCACGCCGCTTTCGTTATTCAGCACCCGGGAAACCGTAGATTTCCCCACGCCGCTTAAGCGCGCGATGTCTTTGATGGTCAGCCGATTTTGCATCCTGTTGTCCTGTAACGTGTTGTTTAATTATTTGAGCCTAACTTTACCCGTGCATTCAGCAATGGGTAAAGTCTGGTTTATCGTTGGTTTAGTTGCCAGCAGGTATTATATCGCCATAGATGCTACGAATATTATTGGATTCTCCTTATTATTTGCGGCGCTTTTTTCACTTACCGGAGGTTATATGGAACCTGATCCCACGCCTCTCCCTCGACGGAGATTAAAACTTTTCCGGTAAGCCCGTCTTTTCACGGCGTTACCGGATGCGTAAGGCCGTGACGTTTTAACGTCCCTGCTCAGCTTTATTACCTTCAGGTAAGGCTTCGCCACGCCTGAAGACATTTCTGTACTGTTTCAGACAGTGCGGAGGGACTCCTTATGTTTAAAGAAATTTTTACCCGGCTCATTCGCCATTTACCTTCCCGTCTGGTTCATCGCGATCCATTGCCTGGCGCGCAGCAGACAGTGAATACGGCGGTCCCGCCGTCCTTAAGTGCGCATTGCCTGAAAATGGCGGTGATGCCCGAAGAAGAATTATGGAAAACGTTCGACACCCATCCGGAAGGGTTAAATCAGGCGGAAGTGGAATCTGCCCGCGAACAACATGGTGAAAATAAATTACCCGCACAACAACCGTCGCCGTGGTGGGTACATTTATGGGTCTGCTATCGCAACCCATTTAATATTTTACTCACCATTCTCGGCGCTATTTCTTACGCCACGGAAGATTTATTTGCCGCGGGCGTTATTGCGCTAATGGTCGCTATTTCAACGTTACTGAACTTTATTCAGGAAGCACGTTCCACTAAAGCGGCAGATGCCCTGAAAGCGATGGTCAGCAATACCGCGACGGTGCTGCGCGTAATTAACGACAAAGGCGAAAATGGCTGGCTGGAGATCCCGATCGACCAGCTGGTGCCCGGCGATATTATAAAACTGGCGGCGGGGGATATGATCCCGGCAGATTTACGTATCTTGCAGGCGCGGGATCTGTTCGTCGCTCAGGCGTCGTTAACCGGTGAGTCTCTGCCCGTGGAAAAAGCCGCTACCACTCGCCAGCCGGAGCACAGCAATCCGCTGGAGTGCGACACGCTGTGTTTTATGGGCACCACCGTGGTGAGCGGCACGGCACAAGCAATGGTGATTGCTACAGGTGCCAATACCTGGTTTGGTCAACTGGCGGGGCGTGTTAGTGAGCAGGAAAGCGAGCCGAATGCCTTTCAGCAGGGGATCAGCCGCGTCAGTATGCTGCTGATTCGCTTTATGCTGGTGATGGCTCCGGTGGTGTTGCTTATCAACGGTTACACCAAAGGCGACTGGTGGGAAGCGGCACTGTTTGCGCTTTCGGTCGCGGTAGGCTTAACGCCGGAAATGTTGCCGATGATTGTTACCTCGACGCTGGCGCGCGGCGCAGTAAAGCTGTCGAAACAGAAAGTGATCGTCAAACATCTGGATGCTATTCAGAACTTTGGCGCAATGGATATTCTGTGCACTGATAAAACTGGCACCCTGACACAGGACAAAATTGTGCTGGAGAATCATACCGATATCTCCGGTAAAACCAGCGAACGCGTGCTGCATAGCGCGTGGTTGAACAGTCATTATCAGACCGGACTTAAAAACCTGCTCGATACAGCGGTGCTCGAAGGTACGGATGAAGAGTCAGCGCGCTCGCTGGCCAGTCGTTGGCAAAAAATTGATGAGATTCCGTTTGATTTCGAGCGTCGCCGGATGTCGGTGGTAGTGGCAGAAAATACCGAGCACCATCAGCTGGTTTGCAAAGGTGCATTGCAGGAAATCCTCAATGTGTGTTCGCAGGTGCGTCACAATGGCGAGATTGTGCCGCTCGATGACATCATGCTGCGTAAGATTAAGCGGGTTACTGATACGCTTAATCGTCAGGGGCTGCGCGTGGTTGCGGTGGCGACGAAATACCTGCCAGCGCGTGAAGGAGATTACCAGCGGGCGGATGAATCCGACCTGATCCTCGAAGGATATATTGCTTTCCTTGATCCGCCAAAAGAGACAACCGCTCCGGCACTGAAGGCATTAAAAGCGAGTGGAATCACCGTAAAAATCCTTACTGGCGACAGTGAGTTAGTTGCAGCGAAAGTGTGCCATGAAGTGGGGCTGGACGCGGGAGAGGTGGTCATTGGTAGTGATATTGAAACGCTATCTGACGACGAACTGGCAAATCTCGCACAGCGCACCACGCTGTTTGCCCGCCTGACGCCGATGCATAAAGAACGCATTGTGACCTTACTGAAGCGCGAAGGGCATGTGGTTGGCTTTATGGGCGATGGTATTAATGATGCGCCCGCCTTACGCGCTGCGGATATCGGCATTTCTGTGGACGGCGCGGTAGATATTGCCCGTGAAGCGGCTGATATCATCCTGCTGGAAAAAAGCCTGATGGTGCTGGAAGAGGGGGTTATTGAAGGACGTCGCACTTTCGCCAACATGCTGAAATACATCAAAATGACGGCGAGCTCCAACTTCGGTAATGTGTTCAGCGTGCTGGTGGCGAGTGCTTTCTTGTCCTTCCTGCCGATGTTGCCGTTACACTTGCTTATTCAGAACCTGCTGTATGATGTGTCACAGGTGGCGATCCCGTTTGATAACGTCGACGACGAGCAAATTCAAAAGCCGCAGCGTTGGAATCCGGCGGATCTGGGGCGCTTTATGATCTTCTTCGGACCGATCAGCTCGATCTTCGATATTCTGACGTTTTGCCTGATGTGGTGGGTATTCCATGCCAACACGCCGGAAACGCAAACGCTGTTCCAGTCGGGATGGTTTGTGGTGGGCTTACTGTCGCAAACGCTGATTGTGCATATGATCCGCACCCGCCGTGTGCCGTTTATTCAGAGCTGTGCATCGTGGCCGTTAATGATCATGACCGTGATCGTGATGATTGTCGGGATCGCATTGCCGTTTTCACCGCTGGCCAGTTATCTGCAACTGCAGGCGCTGCCGTTAAGCTATTTCCCGTGGCTGGTTGCGATTCTGGCAGGGTATATGACATTAACCCAGTTGGTGAAAGGATTTTATAGCCGTCGTTACGGCTGGCAATAAAGAATCAACTGGGCATGGTGGCCTGGATTCGAATTGCAGACAAAGTGAGTTTTGTTCATGCCGGATGCGGCGTAAATGCCTTATCCGGCCAACAAATTCAATAAATTGCAGGAATCACGTAGATACTGTTATGGCCTGCAAGTTTTTTCCTGGTCCGGTTTCCCGGATT
>ERZ1023658.440-NODE-440-length-11798-cov-8.341225_pt1 | contig 11798 bp, 4 predicted proteins | sample MGYA00380339_ERZ1023658 | MGnify/ENA primary metagenome ERZ1023658 (study PRJEB33179, sample SAMN07448981) | human gut metagenome | biome: Human-gut; feature: Human associated habitat; material: Faeces | host: Homo sapiens | place: India: Bhopal | collected... | reverse complement strand
GATATTAGTATATATGGTATTGCAGAAGAAGAATTTACAAAAGAAAATGATAGTTCTTCTGAATTTAATCAAGATATATATACAAAATTAATACAAGAAGATGACGAATCATTAAATGACGATTCTATAAAAAAGAATATGAGAATATCTAATTCAGTATTTGACATTGTAAATGTTCAACCTAAAATTTCTATGATCCATAAAATGAAAGGTGATTTATATGCATTACCTTCTAAAGAAATAACAGCATTAAGAGACAATTATAGATATTTAAGACCTAATGGTGTAATGATATACACTATACCATTTTCTAGATTCTCATATGAAATTATGTTATTCTGGGCCAAAAACTTTAATGATATAACTATATTTAAACCAGAATCTGATAGTGAAATATGTAACATAACTATAATGGGAAGAAAATTAACTAACATAGATTATGAAGAAACATATGCAGAACTAAAAGAAATAAAATATTCTGATATAGGAACAGAACCAGCTTGTACTTATTATTTGCCAGAAGATACTAAAGAAATAGAATTATTTAGAGGTGGAACTATTAGAGCTAGTGACATGGCTAAAATAGTTTTTGAAGATGGTCTTTATGATGACTTCTTCAAACAAATAAATACTCATAAGATATTAACAGATACACAACCACTACTTCCATTTAATATAGGACAAGTAGGATTGATATTAACTTCAGGTAAACTAGATGGTATAGTTGAAGAACCTGGAGATAGATGTCATATTATTAAAGGTAGAACTATTAAATATATAGAACATTTACAAGGTAGCATGACTAATAATGAAGATAGAGTAGATAAGATATCTAATAGAGTTCAAATAAATGCTTTCGGAGCAGATGGGTTATTTAAAGAAATAAGTTAGGAGGGATATGATGCCAAGAAAAGTAACATTTGATAATGTCAATCATATAATGGTTGATAAAATAATTACAGACAACAATGAAAATTTAGTATTCATATCAGCAGTAGGATATAAATCAAGTGTTGATAAACTAATTGATTCGATTAACGGAAAACAAGCTTGTTATATAAGATTCAAAAATAATAATGGCTGGAACAGAACAGCGAGTGTACATTCCAAAGCCAATGCGTTTGAATGTATTCAAAAGAAAACGGGCAAAAGTGATTATGTGCATGTAATATGTTATAAAAAACCAATAGTAAATGATAATGATTTTTTTATGTTTTTATTTAGAGATAAAAATAATGATGCGGAAGAAATGGAATTCCTTCAAGACAAAGTATATGAACTATTAGAAAATTATTCTCCTATACCATGCTTAAGAGAATGGATGCCAGAATTAACAACTACAATGAGAAATAGACCAGCATATTATAATGGATGCAACATTACACGTACAAATAACGATGTTTATTTTTGCGATAATGATAATTTAGATGTATATAGTGTGGCTATAAATCATAATGATTTAAAGGGTATGATATCTGAAAATCTAGAAAATAAAGTATTTAACATTAATGGCTCTAATGAACCGTCTATATTCTTAGATAGTTGTTCTGGGCTTAATGATTATTTAGATTTCTTCGGTGAATCTTTAGCAGAAAAAATACAAGAAAATTTTACACCTAAATTTACACCTGGAAAAGATAAATATGATTTACATGCACAAATTATAGATGACTTCATTCATAATAGAGGTATAGAAAAATATGAAGCTCAAAGAGCAGTTGAACAAGCAGTAGCTAATAACTGGAAGAAAAACTCTAATGCTTTATTAGTAGGAGAATGTGGTGCAGGTAAAACTATCATGGGTGGATCATCATGCTTCATTCATCATGCTAATATGGGAACAGGATTTAATGCTTTAGTAATGTGTCCTACTCATATAGTAGAGAAGTGGAAACGTGAATCCGAATTATACATTCCAAATAGTAAAGGATATATAATTCATAATCTAGAAGAATTATTAGAACTAAAACCAAAATTAATGAATCCATATAGAACAGAAAATATGTTTGTTATTATGTCAAAAGAAACAGCTAAGTTATCGTACGAAAAAAGACCAGCAGCTATATGGAAAAATACAACAGCAATAAAAAATAAAGATACAGAAAAATATATTCATACTAAATTGGGCAGATTTGTATGCCCTGATTGTGGCAAAGCATTATATAAAGAGGTTAAAAAAGATAAAAAAGTACACAAAGAACCTTTAACACCAACAGATTTTCTTACAACACATCCATATAATCTTGAATGTCCACATTGTCATAGTAAATTATGGACTGTTCTTAATAGAGATGAAGAAGATTGTAAGTGGATCAAATTAGGTAAAGAAGGTTGGTTATGGAAAGATCACATTGAACCTCTTAAAAACGAATTGCTTGATAGAGATAAGCTTATCAAAAAAGATAAAAATTTATTAGCAGCTCTTATAAAACAGTCAGATAATGTAGATGAGTATGGAGATTATATAGTGTCATATCGAGGCACAAAAAGATACTGTATAGCTAAATACATTAAACGATATATGAAAGGAGTATTTGACTATGGATTATTAGATGAAATACATGAATTATCATCTAAAGATTCGATACAAGGTCAAGCGTTCCACTATGTACTTCAATCTTGTAAAAAGAATATAGGTATGACTGGTACATTAATAAATGGTTTCGCTGATTCTATTTATTATATTTTATATAAAATGTTCCCAAGTTTAATGAAGAAAAGCGGATTTAGCTATGATGATGTCGGGGCATTTGTTAATAAATATGGTGTTATATCATACACATATAACACATTAGGAAGAGCAACTAAGAAGAAACTTCCAGGCGTATCTCCATTAATATTTACAGATTATTTATTTAATAGTACAGTATTTATATCATTAAAAGATATGAAAGATGAACTTCCAAGCTATACAGAAATACCAATAGCGGTAGCTCCAGATCCAGATATAATGAATGGTTATAATGAATATGAGACATTTATGGCTAATTTAATAAGAGATGCAAGAGATCCTAGAAATGAAATAAAACCATCACTTAAAATAATACCAACTATAGTAAGAGAAATGATGGATTATTTAGATTCTCCTCATTGTGCAAGACCTATACCAGATCCAGATACAGAAGAAATTAGGTTCTCACCTACACATCTTAAATCTGAAATAAGAAATAAAGAAGAAGAGCTATTAAGAATAGTAGAAGCTCATGTAGCAAAAGGTGAAAGATGTTTAGTATATTATAATTCTGTTAATAAAACTGATACTGGTAAAAAGCTAGTTAATTATTTAGAAGATAATGGTTATAATGCATATGAATTAAAAGCCAGTGTAAAATCAGAAAAGAGAGAATCTACTATTAGAAATTTAATAGACAATAAAGGATTAGATGTATTAATATGTAATCCTAAGTTAGTAGAAACTGGTTTAGATTTAATAGACTTTACTACTGTTATATTCTATCAAGTAGGTTATAACTTATATACATTAAGACAAGCTTCTAGACGTTCATGGAGATTGTCTCAAAAAAATCCAGTCACTGTTTATTATTTATATTATGATAATACAGTCCAAGAAAGAGCCCTGTCTTTAATGGCTACTAAATTACACGCTGCTAAAACTATGGAAGGCGACTTTGATGAAGAAGGATTAAAAGCAATGTCAGAAAATACAGATATACTTACTCAAATAGCAAATAATGTAGTCGATGGTATGGAATGTGCATTAGACACTAAATTATTTGCAGCAACTAACTATGTAAGAACAGCCGCAAATAAACAACGTGAGCATAAACTTAAGGACAAAGATATAATATGTTCATTAGATAATAACGGTATGAAATGTATTACAACTCAATGGGAAAAAGCCAAAACAAATAGCAAATTAAACAATGATGTAATCAATAATCCTTTGATGCTATTTGTTTAATCATGACTCCTTTCTAAGTAATATACAATAGAAATATTATTTAGAAAGGAGTTTTTTAATATGGCATTAGTATTAAAAAGAATGACAGATCCATATGTATGTAAAAAATGTTCTGTAACAGGAAAACTTATAGCATATGGCGATGAATATTACGAAGATGATGTAGACGGAAAAATTATAGATTTTAATTATTATTATGATATGAAACATGCTATGAAAGTGCAAGAAGCAGAGCCATTAGTGTCTGATGCTATGGACAGATATGCATACCAACAATTATTAAGAAATAAAGAAAGACAGTTCCTTAATAAAACTATGTTTGATAGACCTTTAGCTGATCAAAATGGATTATCATGGAATGAATATTATCAATCACATTTAATAGAAAAGAATACGACTAATAATGATTCTCCCGCATATATTAATACAAAAAATGCAGATACTTCGTATGTAAATCATACGAAAGGAGATGATAATAATTAATGGCTATAATAACTAAGAAAAAGTTAATACTTAAAGAAGCTGATAGCCAGACTAACTCATATATAGTTATACATAATAGTGACCATAAAAGCACTAATAAAACGTATGAAGAATATGAAAAAGCTGCAGCTTCCAAATCAACTAAAGATGCATACACGCACTATATAGTTGATGATTATGCAATTATACAATGTTTAAAAGATAACTGGCCGGGCTCTCATACTGCTGGTGAAAAACCATATAAAGGATGGGGAGCCAAAGGCATCAAGAACGGCACTATCAATAACAGCAATTCTATAGGTATAACAGTGATAGATGCTGCATCGGTTGATCTTACCAAATCAACTGACAATCTTATTGAATTAATAAGATGGATAATGAAAAATTATAATATACCATTAGATCATGTAGTTAGACATGGCGACACAGCATATCGTAAATGTCCAGCAACAATAGTCGATAACAAAAAATGGGATTATATAAAAAAAGAAATCAAAACAAGAAATGATAAGCAACAAAAAATAAAAATAGATTTTAAAGATTTTGAGACAGCAGATAATATGAAACAAGATGGTGATTCATCTAGTTCAGAAAATAGTACAACTGACACTTCTGGTGGTACAGGCAGTGGACAAGTAATACAACTTGTATTCCACGAAGGTACTGTTCAAGAATCTTTATCTAATGCAAATACTTCAGATAACTGGGTAGATATGCATAGAATTAAAGGCATCACATTGCATATGTATCCTCCATATCATAATTGCGATGTTAAAGAAATGGTGGATAGATTCAAATATTATAAATGGGATAGAACTTTCCACTATAAAGTCGATCATGATACTAAAATAGATTTCAGCAAAAAACCTACTAGTGGGAAAACTAGAGGCGGTAATAATGTGGGTACATCAAGACCAGACGTTGATCTAGTTCAAGGCGAAGGTTTATATTCTGGTGTTATAATAGGAGGATATGGTGGTGGAGGAGATGCAACATCATCTACAGACGACAGTACAACAATACAACCTTCAGGAGAAGTATTTGGTTGGCCTCTTCCTAAACTAACAAGAATATCTTCACCATTCGGTCCTAGAATATGCCCATACCATGGTAAAGAAATGCATTATGGTATAGATATACCAGCTAATGCTGGAACAGATATACATGCATATGCAAATGGTAAAGTTACTAAATCTGAGTTTCATAATAGCTATGGTAATTATATAATAATAGATCATGGTAGTGGATGTAGTACAAAATATGCACATCAATCTAAAAGATTAAAAGAAGTAGGAGATACAGTTAATGCAGGTGATGTAATAGGTAAAGTTGGTACAACTGGATCATCAACAGGTAACCACCTACATTTTGAATTACATTTAGACAATAAAGCTATCGACCCTGCACAATATGTTAAACCTGGCGGAGGTAGTAAAAAGATACCAGATATATTTAATAAAACTACTTCTGCAAATTATATGATGGCTACATTTGCTGCAAACGATGAAGATGAAATAGAAGCATATGATTTAAATAATCCAGAAGATTATATAGTATACGATAATGTAGACAAAGGTACTATATGTTTTGCATCAGAAAATAATGGTCAACATACCTACATAGAAAGAGCCCTATTCAATAATCAACATCCTAAATATACACTATCAATAGGTGAATTCTTTGATAATCAAGAAACTGCATTAGAAAAGGATGCAAATTATGATTACCCTAAAACAGAAAAGAAACTTATAGAACAATGTGCCAAAGCATTATATGATGAAGGTTTTTCTTCTAATGAATTATGGAGAGAGTTTGATTTAAACAGAGCTCCATCACCATTCTTGTACTTAGATAGAGAAAAATGGATATTATTCTTAGAAGAAGTGCAAAAACAAGTAGACTGGTTGAATGATAAATATGGTAAAGTAACAGCTAAGTATGTACCAAATAATTTATTAAAAAATGAAAATACTAATGAATTCATAGATATATCTCCAGACCTAGGAGTTAATCCAGGTACAGGAGGAAGTGGTACAACAGGAGGAAATACTGGCAGTACTGGACAAAAGATAGATTCTCTTCAAGGCACTACAATGATAGGAGATTCGAGAACAGTTGCCATGAGAGATGAATTCAAACTACTTAGCGGTATAGATGTATATGCACATATAGGTGCGAATGCTTCTTATTTTTATAACAAAAAGAAAAAAGTTAATAGACTTAGTGGTATTAAAAACAGTACGAAAGCTATTATAGTTTGGCTAGGAACAAATTACCCAGAAGGTAATATAGAACATATGAAAAATATGCTAGACTATTTAAAATCTACATATTCAAGTATACCATTATATGTTATAAAAGAGTCTTATGTAGCAAAAGGTTCTGAAGCAGCAGTTGGAAGATCTGCTTCAGTGCAAAATAAACATATAGATAAATGGAATAGTGAGATAAGTTCATATTGTTCAAGCAAAAGCATTAATTTTATAGATTTTACTTCAGATCTTAATGATGGAAAATATGGTAAAAAAGACTTAATGCAAGATGGTGTTCACTATAACAAAAAAGGTTACACAATATATTTAGATGATTTGACTAAGAACATAACTACAGGAGGAAGTAGTTCATCATCAGATACAAAAACTAATGATATCAGCAACGAATTTAAACCAGTTGTTGATTATGATAACGATATAGAAACATATGCCAAAGATAAAGATAATGATAAGGACAAAGATGATAATAAAAAACCTGAAACTAGCGAAGATATAACGGCAGATAAAGATAATAAAGGTAAAATAGCATATGTAGATCATGATACTAATGTTTATATATATGCTAATGCAGATACTGCTTCTAAAAAAATAAGAGCATTAACTACTGGCGAAGAACTAACTATAATTGGAGCAAAGGATAAATTCTATCAAGTTAAAATAGATGCTGATAAAGGTTATGTTAGAGCTAAAAATTTATCTATAGTAATGTCTAACAAATATGGGAATGCAAACTCTGATAATATAGGCAAAAAATGTTGGACTAAATTTGAAGACACAATAGTATATAAAACTAAAGAGCTAAAGAAGAAAGTAACAACATTAGAAGATCAAGCAAGAGGTAAAATACTAGACGCTGATAAAGACCTTTATTATATAAAATTTACTAAACTAGAGAAGAAAGAAGATACTGGTGACGGTGGCGATGGTGGAGATAGCAGTGATGTTAAAGATAATAGCACTAAAAAAGACACCAAAAAAGATGATAAAAAGAAAAAGAAGAAAAAGACCATAACACCAGAAACTCAATATATAGATTATGAAGGTTGGGTTAAAGCATATAGAATAACTACTGATTGGAATTACTTCGATTATGAAAAAACTGAAACAGTAGAAAATCCATACGATTCAACCGAAATAGAAATACTAAATGGAGATTTTGAAGGAAACAAATCTTCGACAGATAATGATTCTTCTAAAGATGACAATACAGAAGAAGGCGGAGATACTGGTAAAGACGACAGCAATAAAGACAAAGACGATAAAAAAATCTCTACTCATGCAAAAGATGATACTACAAAAGACGATAATAAGAAAGATGATGAAAAAGACACAGACGATGATGCTTCGTCTAGTGGTGATATAGCCAATATAGGATGGTCAAAATATGGAGATTTCGATTATAATATCATAGACAATCCAAAATGGGATGAAGATGGTCATTGGAATTATAGAAAAGATCATTTTGCTAGAATACGTTCAGCAGTAAAAGCTACTACTGGTTTAACTAATGATATAACTATAGCAAAAGTAGAACAAAACGGAAAAGAATTAGACTATTATGTAAGATTTTCTGCTTGGATTAAACAAGTAACTCAAGATGATATCCCTAATGGTATAGAAGTTGATAGTGCCGATACTCTAATGAAAAATGGAATAACATTTGCACTATTAGATAAAAATAATAAAATAAAATTCTCTCAAAAATTAGAAATACCAAAAGATACTAAAAAATTCGGTCAAGTATCTTGTGTATTTAGTGGTGTACCAGAAGGAGATTATAAATTATTCATAGGTTCTAAAGATAAATATGATATATTCCTAGACAACGTATCTGGAGAACAAATATATAATATAGATCCTGATGAAGAAGATGAAATAACTTCAGGAAATATAGGTATTTCTGGTGTAGGTACTACTTCTAAAGACAATGGTGGTATAATGGCGTATAGCGTAGGAAAAGCTAAAAATCCTAATGCTAAACAGCCAGAAATAAAAACAATTATCACTACAGAAGAATATGAAAATATAATGAAAAATGCAGATTCAAAACTAATACCTTTTTATTTAGAAAATTTTGAACCATATGATAAAGGTTTAGATTCAGTATTAGCTGCTCCAGTAATGCAAGATGACAGACTAAACACTTTAACAGAAACAATGCAATCATTTACAGGTAATGACATACATTATAATGTAGTTGAAACAGGTCCTGGAAGTACAGACCACTGTGTTAAACCTGCAGATGAATTAAACGTATTATATAAACAAGTAAGTGTTAAATGTGATCCTATTTATCCAGACTTAATAGTCCCACCAAATTATTCTACTTCAGATTATGATAACAAAACTTCTGATTCTACAATACCATTACAAGCATTACAGTCAGGAGAGATGAGTAATGAAAACCTAGGAAATAGGAAATTAACTTATGATTATGGTGTATTAGAAGATAAGAAAAAAGAATCAAAAGGTAAGCCGATAAATTATAATGATGCTTATCCATATGATTCTAAAATAACTGAATTAGAAAAGCATTATCCTAAAGTATCTATAGATGAAATAGAATCTAGATTATATTCTTGTAATCATCCGGGATGTCCTATTGCACACCCTATGGCTAAGAACTTTGCAATGCTAAGCGATATGCAATTAGCACAATCTAAAAAGACAGAGCAAAGATTAGCAAGAATTGAAAATATATCAGCAGTAATATTAAGAAATTTAGGACGTTTAGGTTCTAGAATGAATATAAACTGCGTTTACTACGGTGGACAAGATATATTTGGTAAATATCGTAGCATACGTTGTACTCATGACGATAGAATACATGACGGTTGTTCGGTAACAATAGATCAATGTTTATGCTGTACTAGATATGAACCTATTATAGGCCAAATATATGATATCCTAGACGAAACTGGAATGAATGGTTCTGCATTATTAGATGATATGCAAATGTCTTATATGACTTTAGATGATTTAAGAAATTTAAATCAAGTAGAAAGACGTAGTTCTGGGTTTGATTATGCGGATGTTAGTATAGATGAAAAACAAAAATTACCAAAATCATTAATAGATACATGGAAAGAATTAGATAAAAAGAAATTTGAAGAATCATTAAAAGATAAATACTCTACAGAAAAAGAAAGAAAAGAAGCCCAAGAAAACGCTAAAGAATCTGATTATGTATTCCAAATGGACTGGACAGAAACTGAATTGGATGGTCAAGCACCAGACGTTAAGAAATATCCATCAGAAGGACTAACTATGAAATATTATAGAAAAGATGGCGATAGCGCTGAAAAAGTTGAAACAACTTATAATTTAGATACAAAACTTAATAAAGATGTAATAAATGATATTAAAAATAATGACGCTATAGCAAATGGAGAGTGGGTAGACACTAGAGAAGAAGCTGATACTACTCAATCTAATAAATATACATCTGAAGATTTCTACTTCGAAAACTTTAATAAGAATAGAACAGGCTACGAATATGATAATGGATTAGCTGGTTATATAGGATTGACCACTAGTGGTTCTGTTGGTTCTGGATTAACAGGAGCAGAATGTAGAAATAAAATAGTTGAAAAAGCTAAAGAAATAGTTCAACTTCATAAAGATGGTAAAGCATTTTATAGTAATAGTTGGAGAACAATTGATGACACTAAACGTCAAACTATAGCATCAGGTGCAGGAAAAGGAATGTATGGATATGACTGTTCATCAATGGCATCTTGTTGTTATAAATATGCTGGATTAAATTCTCTATATAATAAAAACTGTGCAGGCGGTACAGTAATGTCAGAAATAGTAAATAATGGCGGAGAAATGTGGTTATGTAACGATGCGGGATTGTCAAAAGCAATGCCTGGAGATTGTATAGTTTGTTGTGGTACAAGCTATAATAATAAATTTAAACCTACTGAAGATGATATGAAGAATAGAAAAAAATTAACTATATATCATATTATGATTTATATAGGCAATAACCAAGTAGCTCATGCATCTACACCAAAAGCAGCGCCAAATGGTATACGTATAGATAATTTCGGTCCTAAACATTATGCTTGGAACAATAGTTTCTTTATAAGACCTAAAGATTTAATAGAAGCTGATAAAGCTGCAAGTAGTACTGTTGGAGGAATAAGCGGTGACGGTATAACTGAAACAACAGGTACTATAGATGGTCATAATTATGTCTGCATACTAGAAAGATGTGTATGTACTAACTATTGTAAATATGGCGACTCTACTAATGGTGGAGGACCATTTAATGTATGGAACAAAGGAGGATCAAGTGGTATGGGTGTTGTTGATGGTTGCACAGTAGCAGCTCACAATATGCCATATGGCACTAAACTATATATACCAGCTATCAAACAACATTGTAAAAGTTCAGATGGTACATGGATAGTTACCGATACTGGCGGTCCAGGTTTCGACTTTGACGTATTTACAAATTACGCGATAAAAGATGGTTCAATAAAAGCTTGGGACGGATTAACCGGAAAAGCATATGTAGTAAGTTGGGGTAGTGGCAAAGGTATTGCTCCGTCATTTAAAACATCAGATGAGAAAACAGGTGGAAAATGGGCATCTAATTTACGTGCATATAGAAAACTTGGAGGATGTACAATCAACTTAACAAAATGGAGAAAAGACGATATAAATTTTAAATAAAAAATCCAAATGAGTGATAATATAACTATACCTTGTAGTAATAATTATATGAAAACAATTTTTTGTGTTTCTTTTTTCATAATATACCCTCCTACGGAGACACGCTCTTGTGTCTCCTAAATTTTTATTCAGAGGTGATTGAAATGTACAAAGTAAATGATAAAATATATCTATATATAAAAGGTGCAAAGAAAGAATCATTTGCATTAAATGGATTGCATAGAAGTAGATTCGGAATTATAAAAGATATACTCAATGAAAATGATAAAATTACTTATATAATAAAGTTAGATGTTACTGACAAAGATGTTTCAATAGTAGAAGATTGTGGAGCATTTACTTTCTATAATATGAATGAACTATTAGATATGATAAGATCTATGGATGTACCATTAGAAGTATAAGAAAAATATACAGAAATGTTTAACGAAATATTT
>ERZ1023658.434-NODE-434-length-11869-cov-5.363890_pt1 | contig 11869 bp, 11 predicted proteins | sample MGYA00380339_ERZ1023658 | MGnify/ENA primary metagenome ERZ1023658 (study PRJEB33179, sample SAMN07448981) | human gut metagenome | biome: Human-gut; feature: Human associated habitat; material: Faeces | host: Homo sapiens | place: India: Bhopal | collected... | reverse complement strand
GCATTATTGCGGCAGCGAGTATCAATAAAATGTTTTTCATCGATTTATATATTACAAATTTGTTTTATTTCCGCAATGATCCGCCGGGCCAGCGCATCGGCCTCCGCCATCGTTTTCGCTTCGGTATATACGCGGATGATCGGTTCCGTATTCGATTTGCGCAAGTGTACCCAATTCTCCGGGAATTCGATTTTAACACCGTCCGCATCGTTCACCTTTTCATTGGCATAACGGGATTTCATCTCACGCAATACTTTATCCACGTCGATGGCCGGTGTCAGCTCGATCTTGTTCTTCGAGGCGAAATAGGCCGGATAAGTCTTGCGCAGCTCGGTCATGGTCATACCTTTTTCGGCCAGATAGGTCAGGAAAAGCGCGGCGCCGACCAGTGCGTCGCGGCCGTAGTGCAGTTCGGGGTAGATGACTCCGCCGTTGCCCTCGCCGCCGATGACGGCCCCGACCTCTTTCATCTTGGCGACTACATTGACTTCTCCTACCGCCGATGCAAAATATTCTCCTCCGTGCATTTGCGTTACATCGCTAAAAGCTCTCGAAGAGCTCAGATTCGACACCGTATTGCCGGTTTTGCGGGAGAGGATATAGTCCGCCACGGCGACCAGCGTATATTCCTCGACAAACATCGAGCCGTCTTCGCTGACGAAGGCCAGCCGATCCACATCGGGATCGACCACTACGCCCAGATCGGCCTTTTCGCGGACGATCGCCTTCGATATTTCGGTCAGGTTCTCGGGCAGCGGCTCCGGGTTATGGGCGAACTCTCCGGTCGGTTCGCAGTTGAGCTCCACGACTTCACATCCCAACTCCCGCAACAGCTTGGGTATGACGATGCCGCCGACGGAGTTCACCGCATCCACGATCACCTTGAAGTGCCGTTTCCGCACGGCTTCCGCATCGACCAGCGGCAGGGCCAATACCCGACGGATATGCTCGTCGTTGTAAGATTCCCGCGAAACGACCTTGCCGATATGGTCCACATCCGGGAAAACGAAGTTCTCGTCTTCGGCCAGCGCCAGCACCCGCTTGCCCTCGGCGTCGCTCAGAAATTCTCCCTCGGCATTCAGGAGCTTCAGGGCGTTCCATTGGCGGGGGTTGTGCGATGCGGTGATGATGATGCCGCCGTCGGCCCGGTGCGCCGTAACGGCCAGTTCGGTTCCCGGCGTAGTGCAGAGTCCGATGTTCACTACGTCCGCGCCGCAGCCCAGCAGCGTGCCTTCGATGATGTCGCCGACCATTTCGCCCGAAATACGGGCGTCGCGGCCCACGACGATTTTGAGCCTTTTCCCGGGTGCGGATTCGGCGATGAAACGCACGTAAGCGGTGGTGAATTTAACGATATCGAGCGGGGTGAGGTTCTCCGTCGCAGGGCCGCCGATCGTTCCCCGGATGCCGGAAATGGATTTGATGAGAGTCATGTCGCAAATATCTCTTTTCTTGTAGTCCGCCGAGCGGGATACAATATATTTATGGAAAATTTATCGTGGCGTATTTTTTGAAATTCGAGGTAAATGTAGTACTTTTATGCCAATTATGAAAATATAAAAACCGACACTATGAGAACCATACCTTCTTCCGAATTGATAATCAACGACGACGGATCGATTTTCCACCTGCACCTCAAGCCGGAGCAGCTCGCCGACATCGTCATCCTCGTGGGGGATCCCGGCCGCGTAGCCATGGTCGCTTCCTTTTTCGATACGCAGGAGTACAGCGTTTCCAACCGCGAATTCAATACCGTGACGGGTACCTACAAAGGCAAGCGGATGACCGTGCTTTCGACCGGTATCGGCATCGGCAACATCGACATTTCGGTTACGGAGCTCGATGCGCTGGCCAACGTGGATTTCGCCACGCGGCAGGAGAAGGCGCAGAAGCGGCAGCTCACGCTGGTCCGTTTGGGTACTTCGGGCGCCATTCAGCCCGACATCAAAGTGGGGCAGGTCGTCTTCGCCCGCTCTTCGGTCGGGTTCGACGGTCTGTTGTATTACTAGAAGGGGCGCAACGAGGTTTGCGACCTGGTGATAGAGAAGGCTTTTATGAAACATACGGGTTGGAGCGATTTGCTTCCGAAGCCCTATTTCATCGATGCGGATCCTTCGCTGGCCGAGCTTTTCCGCGACGTAACCATCGAAGGCATCACCATCGCCGCCCCCGGCTTCTATGCGCCGCAGGGACGCTGGGTGCGTCTCGAACCGGCCGACATCCATCTGAACGAGAAGATCGAGTCGTTCGACTATCACGGACGCCGGGTCACCAATTTCGAGATGGAAAGTTCTGCTTTGGCCGGGCTGGCCGCTCTCATGGGCCACAAAGCCGCCACGATCTGTACGATCATCGCTCAGCGGATCGCGCTGGACGCCTGCACGGATTATAAACCTTTCGTCAGAAAGATGATTCAGACGGCGCTCGATAAACTGGCGACGTTGTAACCGACCGGATTTCGGGAATGGTTCCGGGCAGCGACGCGAACCCGGAGCCGAGTTCGATGAATACCCGGGCACCGCAGCGGGATAGGATGGTTTCCCGATTCTTTCAGGTAGTAAAAACGAAATAGGAAACTTCAGACGCGGGGGCTGCCTCGGAATACCCAACCAATAAACAAAAGGCTTCAAAAGACTAACAGAAAATAAATTACATTAAAACCTATGAAATTTTCCGTATCAAGTTCTGCATTGCTCTCTCTCCTGGCCACGACCGGCAAAGTAATCAGCAATAAAAATACATTGCCCATCCTGGATTATTTCCTGATGGAGCTCAAGGGGGATGAGCTGCGGGTGACTACTTCCGATCTGGAAACCACGCTCGTGGGCTCGATTCGCGTGGACGGCGTCGAAAGCGAAGGCACCATCGCAGCTCCGGCTAAACTGATGCTCGATTCGCTGAAGGAGTTCGCCGAAATGCCTCTGACGATCGAAGTGAACGATCAGAACTGGGAGATCCGTTTGAGATGGAAAATCGGTTCGCTCTCGATTCCCGGCGCCAGCGCCGTGAGCTATCCGGCGATCCCGGCTCTTTCGGCCGATTGCAAGGAGTTGACGCTCGATGTGGACGTGCTGGTGAACGGCATCAACAAAACGATTTTCGCCACGGCCGACGACGAGCTGCGTCCCGTGATGAACGGCGTCTATATCAACCTGGCCCCTTCGATGCTTACATTCGTGGGTACCGACGCCCACAAGCTGGTGTAATACGAGGTGGAAACCGCTAATGAAGTGGCTTCGTCGTTCATCCTGCCCAAGAAGCCGGCCAACCTGCTCAAATCGGTGCTGCTCAAGGAGGAAGACGCGATCAAGGTGAGCTTCGATTCGAAAAACGCCATGTTCCAGCTCAAGAACCATACGCTGGTGTGCCGCCTGATCGAAGGCAATTACCCGAATTACAATGCGGTGATTCCGACCGCGAATCCCAATAAGGTACTCGTCGATCGTATCGAACTGGTCAATGGCATCAAGCGTGTGGCCGTCTGCTCGAACCCCACGACCAACCTGATCCGCATGGACATCGCCGACAACCGGATCAACCTTACGGCGCAGGACATCGATTTCTCGGTATCGGCCAACGTAACGATCAGCTGCAGCTACGAAGGGCAGAAATTCCCCATCGGCTTCAAATCGACGTTCCTGGTGGAAATCCTCTCCAATATCGATACGCCGACCATCGTCATCGAATTGGCCGATTCGACCCGTGCCGGCGTATTCAAACCCGTCTATGACGACAAGCAGTCGAGCGCGACGCTCATGCTGCTTATGCCGATGATGATTAACGCATAACCCGGATGGAGCTCAACCTCAAGCGGCCGATCATTTTCTTCGACTTGGAAACGACCGGCATCGACATCGCACGGGACCGCATCGTCGAAATATCGATGGTCAAGGTTATGCCCGACGGCGAGGAGATCGTCCGTACGCGGCGGATCAATCCGGGAATGCCGATTCCGGCCGAAGCTACGGCCATTCACGGCATTACGGACGAAGACGTGAAGGATTGCCCGCTTTTTCCGCAAATCGCCAAGTCGTTGGCCCAGTTTATCGAGGGATGCGACTTCGGCGGTTTCAATTCGTACCGCTTCGACCTGCCGCTGCTGGTCGAGGAGTTCATGAGGGCCGGTGTGGACGTGGATTTCCGCAAACGTAAATTCATCGACGTGCAGAATATCTTTCACAAAATGGAGCAACGGACGCTGGTGGCGGCCTATAAGTTCTATTGCGGCAAGGATCTCGCGGATGCCCATTCGGCCGAAGCCGATACGTTGGCGACGTACGAAGTGCTGAAAGCCCAGTTGGACCGTTACGGGGAGTTGCAGAACGATGTCGCGGCTCTGGCTGAATTTTCCACGCGGGCGGAATCCGCCGACTTTGCAGGACGCATCCTCTATAACGAAAAAGGGGAAGAGGTCTTCGGATTCGGCAAATATAAGGGCCGTTCGGTCGCGGAGGTTTTCCGCGTCGAGCCGAGCTATTACTCCTGGATGATGAACGGCGATTTCCCGCTCTATACCAAGAAAATTATTACCGAAATCCGCTGCCGGGAGAAAAACGAGAAACAATAGACTATGCTGAAGGAACTGTGTTGTACCGCGATGTTGCTGACGGCCGGGGCGAACCTTTATGCCCAGGAGCCGCAGTCTATCGAGAAATCGCAGACGATCGTTTATATCAACGGTGCAAAATACTATGTCCACAACGTCCGGCACGGGGAAACGCTCTATTCGCTGGCCAAAACCTATGGAGTGGCGGAACAGGTGATCGCCGCCGAAAATCCGCAGCTCGCTCAAGGGCTCAAAGCCGACCAGAGCCTTAAAATCCCGGTCGTGGAAACGGGTGTCGTCGTACAGGAGCAGCTTTCTCCTAAAAAGCTGAAGAAGACCTTCGATCAGCACACGGTGCAGAAGGGCGAAACTCTTTATGGAATTTCGAAGCGCTATGCGATCTCGGTCGAAACCATCATGGAGGACAATCCCGGTCTGGATCCGATTCACCTGAAACCGGGTTCGGTCATTTTGATTCGCAAAAAGGCGGTCGGCAAGACCGACGCAGCGGAAAACACGGCGGCCTGGGAGCAGTACAAGGATCGCCTGAACCTGGTTGCCGAGGAGGGTTATATGTACCACATCGTCGCTCCCGGGGAGACGATGTACGCGCTGTCCCGTCGCTTCGGTACGACGGTTGAAAATCTGGAGCGGCTGAACGGTATTTCAGCGCAAGACCTCCGTTCGGGAAGTATGCTGAAAGTCCCCGGCGATGCAAAGTCCGCGACCGAGCCGGCGCCGGAAGAGCGATTCGGACAGCCCGAGCCAACGGAGAGCGATACCTTGACGACGGTCGAACCCCAGGTGAAAGAGGTGGATTTTCTGGCATTGAGCAGCGGAGAGCCGCTTCGTGTGGCGCTGTTGTTGCCGATGACCGATGGCGACAAACAGAATCCGAATTATCTCGATTTCTACCAGGGATTTCTCCTGGGGCTTGAAAAGATAAAGACCCAATACGGATACTCCGTTCGGGTCGATCTGTTCAATACCCGGCAGGAAAGCGACCGACTCCGTACGATTGTGGACGACGCCGATTTTCGGGCGGCCCGCTTGATCGTAGGCCCGGTTTACGAAGAGGAACTTCCTGCCGTAATCGGGTATGCCGAGGAGTATGCCGTGCCGGTCGTATCGCCTCTGGCCGATGTCAAGAACGTCGATAGCGATGTTTTGTTTCAGATGGCACCGCCCCAGATGCGGAAATATGCCAAAATCGAAGAACTGACTCAGGGTGAGCACAAACAGGTTACCTTGATCTACGGAGAGAAGAACGACCGGGAGTTCGAACGGGAAATTCTGGCTGCACTGCAGGGTGTACCTTACGCGCGGCATAATTATCGTTACGCTGTCAAGGAGGGCGACCAGGGGCTTTCGTCGCTGCTGGCCAATGGCAAGGACAACCTGCTGATTGTTTTGAGCGACAGCGGGCTCGAAGTGGACCGTATTCTGGCAGCCATCGCTTCGGCCAATACCAACCTCGTAGCCCGCGGCAAGACGCCTCCCCGTTTCACGATCGTCGGCAATTCGCGTTGGAACCGCTTCGGGAACCTCGATCGGGCGCTCTACTTCAAGGACCGGCTCGTGCTCTTCTCGACTTATCACGCCAAACGCGATGCCGAGGTAATCAAGACTTTCGACAGCGACTACATCAAAGCTTTCGGGGCGTTGCCGTCGCTCTACTCTTACCGGGGTTACGATGCGGCGATGATCTTCGTTCCGGCGATGTATTCCGACATCCAGTACGATATGGAGGGACGCCGCTACACGCCGCTGCAAACCTCTTATACGTTCCAGCAAATGCCCGGAGGGTCCAACCATGTCAACCAAAACTGGATGCGTGTGAGCTACCGACCGGACTTCACCATTACCGTAGATTGAAATGGCTTTAATACCCAACGGAATTCCCGAAAAAACGATCGAGCGGCTCAGCGAGTATCGCCGTACGCTGCTCGCCTGCCACAGGGAGGGCATTACCCACATTTTTTCGCACGTGCTGGCCGGGATTCACGGCATTACGGCTGTGCAAGTGCGTCGGGATCTGATGTTGATCGGGTTCTCGAGCGATACCAAGAAAGGCTACGACGTGAAGGTGCTGATCGATTTTATCAGCAACATCCTCGACAGCGAAAATCCGGTGAATATCGCCGTAATCGGTATGGGACATCTGGGGCAGGCCATCACCAAATATTTCAACGGGAAGAGCCTGAAGCTGCGGATCACGGTCGCGTTCGACGTCGATCCCGCAAAAGTGGATACTGCGATCGACAACATTCCGTGCTACCACATGGAGTGTTTCGAGAAGGTCGTCCAGGAGAACGACATCTCGATCGTCATCGTATCTTCGCCGACCAAAGTCGCCCCCGAACTGGTCGTGCCGATCATCAACGCCGGCATCAAGGGCGTACTCAACTTTACCTCGACACGCCTGAATTTCCCGCAAGGTATCTACGTGGAGAATTACGATATTACGACTCTTCTGGAAAAGGTTGCTTACTGCGTCAAGGAATCCGAAGAGAATAACGACAATAATTAAGGTGTCGATGCGAGTATTCCACGGCTTCGAAAATCTGCCTTCGTTCCGTTCGCCGGCGGCTACCGTCGGATCGTACGACGGAGTTCATTGCGTTCGCCGGGGTTTGCTCGACCGGATTCGCCGGGAGGCGGCCGCTGTCGGGGGAGAAAGTATCGTGCTGACCTTCGCCCCGCATCCCCGCGTGACGCTCGGTACACAGGAGCGGTTGCGGCTGCTGACTTCGCTCGAAGAGAAGATATACCTGCTCGACCGGTTCGGAATCGACAATCTGATCGTGATTCCGTTCGACCGGGCCTTCAGCCGGATTCCTTCCGAGAGTTTCGTAAAGGACTATCTGATCGGGAAGGTGGGGGTGAAGAATCTGGTCGTCGGTTTCAACCACCGCTTCGGCCACGACAAGGAGGGAGATTACCGGCTGCTCAACGGATTGCATGACGAGTTCGGCTTCCGTGTGACGGAGATCGAGAAACAGGATGTCGATGCCGAGAAGGTGAGTTCGACGGTCATTCGTCGTCTGATCGAGCGGGGAGAGATGAATAAAGCTGCCCGGATGCTGTCGCATCCGTATCTGTTGGCAGGCGATGTGGACTGCGCAGGACATATCGCCTCGGGAGAGGCTCTCAAGCTGCTTCCGCCTCCGGGTGAATATCCCGTGCGGATCGAAGGTAGGCCCGGTGTGCTTCGGATAACCGCCAAAGGTACTCCGGAATTATTGAGGACGGCGGGAAAAATGCCGTCGGGCCATATACTAATCGAGTTTTAACGCCATGCTGACAAGAGATTTCAAATTCAGAGTCTGGTATAAGGATACCGATCAGATGGGTATCGTACACCATTCGAATTACATCTGCTATTACGAAGCAGCCCGTTCGGAGCTGCTCCGCAGTTTCGGCTCTTCGTATGCCGATATGGAGGAGAAGGACGGCGTGATGATGCCGATTCTCGAAGTACACTCCAAGTACCTGCGTCCGGCTCATTACGACGAATTGATCACGGTTCGAATTTCCCTCCGGGAGTTGCCGAAAGCGCGTATTACGTTCGAATACGAAATTTACAACGAAGCGGGCGAGCTGCTCAATACGGGTTCTACGGTTCTGGGTTTCATCCACCGCGATACGCGGCGTCCCTGCCGGGCTCCGAAAGGATTTATGGAGCTGTTGGAAAAAAACCTGTAATTCACGCTGTTTTTTTACGAATCGCCAGTCGATCATTTCGGTTTTTCCCAAGAGGAAGATATTTCGGATTTTCGTCGATGGAGAACCCCGGATGGGAGTTCCGTACGATTTTATCCGATATAAAATAGCGGCGGCCCCGAAAAGGAGCCGCCGCTTCGAAATACGGTAATTTAAAGCTATTTCTCGATCAGTGAGATACTGCGTTGGATGAACTCCGTCAGGTTTTTGCCCTTGAGTAATCCGTTGGAGAGCAATGCCAGGTCGATGATCTGTTTGACGAGCTTGTTCTCGCCGCCGATTTCGCGCAGGCGCGTATCGCGCTCGTCGCGCAGGGTAACGATCTTCTTCGAAAGCTCCTCGCGCGTCGATTTCTCCTCGGGCGTGAGTTCCTCCTCTTTCTTGCCTTTGACCACTTCGTCGAAACGGCGCTCTTCGGCAACCGCAGCATCGATCTTTTTGGTGATGGTCTTCAGCTTGTCGCCGTAGCTCTTCTCCACATCGGCCAGGATGTCGATCACGATGGGGTTGTTGCCATTGACGGCGATCGTGAAGTTATCGGGCATCTGGCTGTAGAATTGGCTCATACCTCCGCTGCTGATGGCTGCCATCTCCTTCATGCGCCGCATGAATTCGTTCTGCGTAATCACCACGGGCGCAGCATCGGCCGCCATCGCTTCGAACGAAATGTTGTAGTGGATCTTCTCGTCCTTGGGCATCTGGCTTTCGAATACGGGACGCATGATCTCCTGCTGGGCCTCGCTCAGGGACATCTTGAGCGTTTCGTCTTTCTGGATGAGCTTGTCGATCACGTCGCTGTCCACGCGCACGAAGCGGGCGTCCTTGTGTTTCGACTCGTACCAATTGACATAGTGGTTGTCGAGTTGTCCGTCCATAACCAGCACGTCATAGCCTTTGGCCTTGGCCGATTCGAGGAACGAATTTTTCTCTACGGGATCGTCCACATAGAGGAAAACGACCGTACCGTTCTTGTCGGTCTGGTTACCTTTGACGACCTCCTTGTACTCTTCGGCGGTGAAATACTTGCCCTCGGTCGTCTTCCACAGCATGAAACTCTCTGCCTTCTCGGCGAACTTTTCGTCGGTGATAATGCCGTATTCGATGAAGATCTTCAGATCGTCCCATTTCTGTTCGTAGTCCGCACGCATCGTCGTGAAGAGCTCCTGCAAGCGATCGGCCACCTTGCGGGTGATGTAGTTCGAAATCTTCTTGACAATCGAATCGCTCAGCAGGTAGCTGCGCGATACGGTCAGCGGAATATCCGGCGAGTCGATCACGCCGTGCAACAGGGTGAGGTATTCCGGTACGATCCCCTCGACCTGGTCGGTCACATACACCTGATTGGAGTAGAGCTGGATCTTGTTTTTCTGAATTTCGAAGTTGTTCCGAATCTTCGGGAAGTAGAGGATACCCGTCAGGTGGAACGGATAATCGATATTCAGATGAATCGAGAAGAGCGGCTCTTCACCTATGGGATAGAGTTCGTGGTAGAACTCCTTGTATTGCTCGGCGGTGATCTCGGTGGGTTTTACGGTCCACAGCGGGGCGATGTTGTTGATGATGTTGTCCTTGTTGGTATCGACGTATTTGCCGTCTTTCCACTCCTTCACCTTGCCGAAAGCGATGGGAACGGGTAGGAAGCGGCAGTACTTGCGCAGCAGCTCTTCGACCTTCGAATCTTCGCCGTATTCGAGCGTATCGGCCGAAAGGTGCAGTACGATCGTGGTTCCCCGGTCGCGTTGCTCGGTCGTTTCCTCCATTTCGTATTCGGGCGATCCTTCGCAACTCCAGTGTACCGTCTTGGCGCCCTCCTTGTAGGAGCGGGTGAAAATCTCCACTTTGTCGGCGACCATGAAAGCGGAGTAGAAGCCCAGTCCGAAGTGGCCGATAATCGCCTGGTTCTTGTATTTCTCCATGAACTCCTCGGCGCTCGAAAAGGCGATCTGGTTAATATAGCGCTCCACCTCGTCGGCAGTCATGCCGATGCCCCGGTCGGTGACCGTCAGGGTTTTGGCATCCTTATCCGCCGAGACGCGGATCGTCAGGTCGCCCAGGTCGCCTTTTACGTCGCCCATCGAGGCCAGGGCCTTGAGTTTCTGCGTGGCATCCACGGAGTTGGAGATCAGCTCACGCAGGAAGATTTCGTGGTCCGAATAGAGGAACTTTTTGATAACGGGGAAGATATTCTCGGTGGTAACCCCGATTTTTCCGTTTTTCATCGTATCATGGTATTTTTTTAATTGAATTATTTATCGTTTTTTTGATACAGCGGACTTTGGTTGCCGCTGCCGAAGAGAGCCATTCTCTCGCATGGATTCAACAAACGGTGTGCCACCTCCTCCGATATGACATTCTGTCATACGCTTCCTGACAAAATAGAGGCGGCAGGGAATCCTCCCCGCCGCCGTACGTGTTTCGTCGGCTCGTCTGCCGAAAGTATTAGAGCAATTTTTCGAGTTTCTTTACCAGGTCGGCTTTCGTGCAGGCACCCACCTGTTTGTCCACGACCTGTCCGCCCTTGATGAACACGATCGTCGGAATGTTGCGGACCATGAACTTGCCCACGATGTCGTCGTTGTTGTCCACGTCGCATTTGCCGATGACCGCACGGCCTTCGTATTCGCCGGCCAACTCGTCGATGATCGGGCTGATCATGCGGCAGGGACCGCACCATTCCGCCCAAAAGTCGATGACTACCGGAAGCTGGGATGCGGAGATCTCCTCGAAATTGTCTTTTGTGATTGCTAATGCCATAATTTTTTAGATGTTTTGATTATAAGTATTAAACGATAGTATATTTGATTTCATTGTCCTCGAGGAACGAAACGAGGTTCGACGTGAGGCTCACCTTGTGCCGTTTGGAGAACATATTCACGCTTACCTGCGCATCCCGGTCATAGACATTCACCCGCAGCGTGGTCGATCCTTCGGACTCTTTGATGCGGTGCGTCAGCTCCTCGATCATTTCACGCGTGATGTCTTCGATCGCCAATTGGATATACATCTCCTTAATCATCGTGTCGCGCATTTCGGAGAGCTGTACCATCGAAGTAATCTTGAATTCCAGCTCCTTGTCGTTGTAGGGCTTGGGTTGGACCTTGCCCCGGATGAAGAGGAAATAGTCGTTGAACAGGTATTTGCGGAAATTTTCGTAGTCCTTGCTGAAAAGCGCAAATTCGTGCGTGCCGTTGTAGTCTTCAAGCGTGAATTTTCCCCAGGGTTTGCCCGTCTTGGTAACGAGGTTCTGCGTGGCGATCACCATCCCCGCCACGGCAATCTCCTGTCCGCGCAGGGATTCCAGGTTGTCAAGATCCGAAAGCTGCGTCTTACACATATTGCGGATAATCACCGCATAATCGTCCAGCGGGTGAGCCGAGAGGTAGAGTCCGATCATCTCGCGCTCCTTGCCCAGCGTTTCGAGCGTGCTCCAGTCCTGACAGGCCGGAATCACGGGATGCTGAATATCCACGACCCCTTCGCCGCCTCCGAAAAGGCTTTGCTGGGCATTGTCTTTCTCGCTTTGGAACCGCTGCCCGTAGCGTACCAGTTGCTCGATGAAGGTCGTCGACCTGGAGTCGCGCAGATAGGTGCCGACGAATT
>ERZ1023658.433-NODE-433-length-11888-cov-14.333559_pt1 | contig 11888 bp, 12 predicted proteins | sample MGYA00380339_ERZ1023658 | MGnify/ENA primary metagenome ERZ1023658 (study PRJEB33179, sample SAMN07448981) | human gut metagenome | biome: Human-gut; feature: Human associated habitat; material: Faeces | host: Homo sapiens | place: India: Bhopal | collected... | reverse complement strand
AGAATGAAAACATTTTTTTAAATAGCATTAGCTCTACGGCCGCCGCGCCGCGCGACATTCTCGCGGCGGCTCTGAGATGAGATTGAGACTTTGTAATAATTAAAAATTTTTAAGCCTTTCCAAAAAATAATTTTTGCGCACCCCCGATCCCAATCCAAAAATCATTTTTTTTGAAATTGAATTATTTGAATACTTTTAAGATTTGCTGTTGCTTTTTTCACACAAGAGTCTGCACGGACGCGCGTGTTTTTGCGCGCTGGCTTTTTTTATGCCATTTTATTCGCCGCGTGTCTGAGCGGGGGAAAACGCGCGGCGAATAAAGCTTAAGTAAAATGAAATAAAAGCGCGGGGCGTGGGCGCAAAAATACGCGCCCCGCGCTTTAAAGCAATCCAAATAAAAAAACGCCTGCTGGCGTTGTCCAAAAATAACGGTCGATATTTTTCGACTTGATTTTGAAAAATAAAATGCAAGGAAACTTGACAGGTTTGATAAAATTGTGTAGCCTAAAATCAAGTCGAAAATTATCGACCGTTTAAACTGGACAATAGGAAAGGAAAAATATGATGAAAATAACGAAACATTTAATGATCGCGACACTTGTTGCAGGATTAGCTTTCGCTGCACCAATCGCGAATGCAGCTTGTGAAGGAGGCTCTATCGTAACAGGGCTGACTAATGGTCATGAGTATTGTGTGAGCAACAATGCGATGAATTGGTGGAGCGCCTATACTTGGTGTGAAGCGCAAGGTCGGCGTATGCCAACCATTTATGAGATGTGCCCTGATTGGGACGGCAGTTTGCGTGATGGTGGCGGTCCAACATGCACCAATTTAGACAAAATATACAAAGATGGCTGGAGTTCTACAGCCGTAGGAACTAACCAAGCCGTTTTCTTGTATTCTAATGGCATCAGAAAGCAAGATCGGACAGGTGGTTATGTAAAAGCGTATTGTTATTAACGTGTTGGGGCGGATAAAATTAAAGAGCTGGCATTTCTGTCAGCTCTTTTTTATGGCGGATGGGGAGAGATTCGAACTCCCGGAGGGTCGCCCCTCAACGGTTTTCAAGACCGCCGCATTAAACCGCTCTGCCACCCATCCAACAACCAACTCGAAGTTTCAAACACGGTACTTCGAAAACCGTTTCTTTTTGGCCCCGCCAAAAAGACGGTGTAGTCTGAAAGCTAATGCTTTCATTCCGCCAAGGCGAGCAAGACCGCCGCATTAAACCGCTTAAGCCGTACGCAATCCTTTGAAAACTACGCCAAACAATAATCACTTTTATACACGAAAAAAAATAAAATGCAAGTAAAATTTTCAAAAAAATTTTTGATTTTTTTATCGTTTTGAACTAAGATGATAACTATGAAATGTGTTGTAAAATTTTTGTGGCTCGTTTTGTTGTGCGCGACCTTTGCCATGAACGCAAAGGCCGAACCTATGCTGCCTTTAAAAACAGAGTACGAAATGCAGCGTCAAATATACCAGCCGACACGCACTAAACAGCGCGCTCAGCGGATTGACAGGCAGGATAAAAAGCACCGTTTAGCTAATGCTGAAATCCACAATAAACCGTCATTTAAAAAGGATCGTATGAGACTCCGCGAGGATTTTGAGCCCGCTTATCCGATGCCGGCCGATCCCGCGGTTTTGCCAGAGCAACCGATGATGCCAGCGCCTGTTGTTTTACCAGAGCAGCCGATGATGCCTGTACTAAGTGTGCCACTCAAACCGCCATATCCCCCTCGGCGTCCAGAGCTAGGCGAGCCTATGATTTTATCTTCTCGAGCAATGATTCCCGTGTTGGTTATACCGCCTTTGCCACCGCAACGAATCGCCATAACGCCAACTGAGCAAGATTTTGAAGTGTGGAAGCAAGATTTTGCCGATCTTGCTCAGCATAATGGTATTACGCTCCAAACAGTTGAGCGGTATTTAAAGCCCGCTAAACTCTTGCCAAAAGTCATTGAATCCGACCGCAAGCAACCCGAATTTACGCGCTCGTTCGGTCAATATATGCAGGGTGTTGTGACGAATGCCAGAGCCGAAAAAGGCCGTGCTCTGTGGCGTCTTCACCAAGGCCAGTTGGAAAAAATCGAAAATCAATATGGTGTGCCTGCACAATATCTGCTGGCTTTTTGGGGAATTGAAACAAACTTTGGCGCAACCAAAGGAGCAACCGATACGATTGACGCGCTAGCAACGCTTGCCTATGATACGCGGCGTAGTGCGTTTTTTGCCGAGCAACTGACGTTGATGCTCAAAATCTTGCAAAAAGAGCAAATCGAATCGCCAAAGGGCTCGTGGGCGGGCGCATTCGGACACTTTCAATTTATGCCATCGACTTTTTATCAATACGCGGTGGACGGCAACCAAGACGGCATTATCAATGTTTATGAAAGCTTTGATGATGCGCTGGCTTCGGCGGCGAATTACTTAAATAAAATAGGCTGGCAAAAAGACCAATCGTGGGGACGCCCTGTAATATTAACAAACGCAGCCGCGCTGGCGCATATGGGCGAACAAAAGCCAATTATGGATTGGGTGTTGTTGGGCGTTTTGCGTGCCGATAACCAAGTCTTTAAAGCCAAAGATATGAACGTAATGGCCGAACTTGTTTTACCCGATGGTGCAAACGGGCCTGCTTTTCTTGTCTACCACAACTTTAACGTCATCAAGCGGTGGAATAAATCCGACTTTTATGCGTTAGCGGTTGGCGTGCTGGCCGATAAAATCGTGGGACGACAAACACTTGATGTTGCGCAAATGCCTGTCTCAAGCGGTCTGACGCGCCAGCAGATTCAATCAGCACAAGCTTATTTAAAAGCACACGGATACTATGACGGCGAGCTTGACGGCATTATGGGCTCGGCTACCAAAGCGGCAATCAAGGCTTATCAACAAGCGCATAACTTACCCTCGGACGGTTTTTTGTCGAAAGAATTACTTGAAAAATTTTCAAAATGATGTAAAAGAGAATAAACAGAGGATAATATGAAAATAAAAACTTTATGCTTGCTTATTGCTCTTGCGTTGTCGGCGTGTACTGATAACGGGCTTTTGATTCACTCGAATGGCAAAGAGTATGTCACATCAGACGTCAACGGTATTTATAAAATAGGCGATCCGTATCAAGTCAATGGCATTACTTATCGCCCACAGGAAAACTACAATTACAAGGAAGTCGGTATCGCTTCATGGTACGGCCCCGATTTTCACAAAGGCTTAACAGCTAATGGCGAAACGTATAATATGCATGCTCTGTCGGCGGCGCACAGAACGCTGCCTTTGCCATCAGTTGTTAAAGTGACCAACCTTGAAAACGGCAAAACGGTTGTCGTGCGCGTCAATGACCGCGGGCCTTTTGTGAATAATAGAATTATCGATTTATCCAAAACGGCGGCCGATAAGTTGGGCTTTTTAGATTCGGGTACAGCCAAAGTCAAAGTCGAAATTATGGCCGATGAAAGCAAAGCGTTGAAAAAGAAAATCTTGGCCGCAGGAGGTAAAGTCGTTGGCGGAGCGCCACTGACTGAGGTCGAAATGGATGAAAGCGTGGACAGTCAAACGCCTCCAGCACAAGCCGTCAACTTGCTTGCGCCACAACCACAGGGCACGCCTGCTACGCAAGCTGCTGCAATGAATGATGTGAATGCGGCGTTTGCCTCTACGGGGCTTGGCGACGAAGAGGACGAAGTGTTATTCTCTCCTCAAAAAGTGCGCGCTCGCGCCGACAAGGGTGATTCGCGGCTTTCCAATGCATCGGGTACAAATGTGCCGGCGACAGGTGAAGGCGGGCGCTTTTATGTACAAGGCGGTGCTTTTTCAAACTATGACAACGCGCTGGCCGTGCAAAAGAAATTATCCGAATTTGGATCGGCCAAAATTCAAAAAGTTTCGTCCGCAGGCAATACAATCTATCGCGTGCGTATCGGGCCTTATCAAACGGGCGAGGCCAGTGTGGCGGTGATGGACATCATCGAACAATCGGGTTATACAGATTTGCGTTTAATAGAGGAAAAGTAATATGAAAAAAATATCTTATTTTATGGCCGCGATGGCTTTATCAAGTGTTTGTTATGCAACGCCTCAGTTTGACACGATGGCGTCATATGCTTATTTGATTGACTATGACACAGGGGCGGTGCTGATGGACAAAAATGCCGATGAGCTGATGGCGCCAGCGTCTATGAGCAAGCTGATGACGGCCTATATTTTGTTTGAGAAAATCCAAAAAGGTCAAATCAGTCTTGATGACGAGTTTGAAGTCAGCGTCAATGCGTGGAAAAAAGGCGGCGAGAAAAGTGGCAGTTCGACAATGTTTTTAAAGCCTAACTCTAAAGTAAAGGTTCACGATTTAATCCGCGGCATTATCATTCAATCAGCCAATGACGCGTGCATTACGGTGGCCGAAAATATTGCGGGCTCGGAGGAAAACTTTGCGGCTGAAATGACGCTCAGAGCGCGCGAAATCGGGCTTGAAAAAAGCACGTTTGCGAACTCTACAGGTTGGCCAGATAAAAACCAAATGATGACGCCAAAGGAATTGGCTTTGTTGTCGCAAAAGCTGATTACTCAGTTTCCTGAGTTTTACAAAATCTATTCGGAAAAAAGCTTTAAGTATAACGGCATTAAGCAAGAAAACCGAAATCCACTTTTGTACTCGATGCCCGATCAAGCAGACGGCTTAAAAACAGGACACACGACAAAATCAGGCTATGGTTTGGTGGGTTCGGCCAAATCCAAAGACGGCAATCGCCGCTTGATTTTGGTTGTCAACGGTTTAAAGTCTATGAAAGAGCGCGGCTCGGAAGCCAAAAAAATTATGGAGTGGGGTTTGCGCAATTTTGACAACTATACTTTGTTTGAAAACGGCAAGATTGTCACTGAAGTGCCAGTATGGCTGGGACAAAAAAAGACGGTGCCTGTTCGCTTGAAAAACGATGTGAAAGTGACGATGTACCGCTTGGATAAAGCGCGTGCAAAAATCACAGTCTCGTATGAAAAGCCTGCAACAGCCCCCGTCAAAGCGGGTACGCAAGTTGCAACATTGAACATTACCTTGCCCAGCGGAATGCGCTATGTTTATCCGCTTGTGGCCGCGCAGAATGTGGATAAGGTTGGCTTCTTTGGCAAGATGAAGGCCGCAGTTGCGTCTGTGATTTATGGGTATCAAAAATGACGAAGGGGTTATTTATCACGCTGGAAGGTGGCGAAGGGTCGGGCAAGACGACCCAGATTAAGCTGTTGCAAGAATACCTTGAGGGCAAGGGAATCGAGTGCGTAAAAACGCGTGAGCCTGGGGGCTCTCCTGCTGCCGAGGAAATCCGTCAAGTCATTTTGTCGGGGGGCAAGGAAAAGTGGGATTCAATCTCTGAAACTCTGCTTTTTTATGCCGCCAGACGCAACCATTTAACTCAGCTGATTTTGCCGGCAATCAACGCAGGCAAGTGGGTTGTATGCGATCGATTTGCGGATTCGACAATGGCTTATCAAGGCTATGGCCGCCAAGACGGGCTTTTGACACGTGCGGATCTTGATTTTTTGTACCACTTAGTTGCGGGGGATTTTAAGCCCGACTTGACATTCATATTGGACATTGATCCTGCCCAAGGGCTTAAGCGCGCCTTTGAGCGGGGGCAAAACAATCGAATGGAAGATATGGATTTATCGTTTCATCAAAACTTGCGCAATGCTTTTTTGGACATTGCAAAGCGTGAGCCTGAACGTTGTGTAGTGATTGACGCGGCTCAAGGCGTTGAGGCGGTGCATCAAAGCATTATCAAAAAGGTGGAGGAAAAATTGCTCAAATGCTAAGTACTCAAGAAAAAACGTATGCCGAACTTAAGAGCTTTGCCGATAATGGCAAAATAGCAGGTTCGTGGCTGATTACAGGGCCGTTTGGCGTTGGCAAATCAACGTTGGTGCGTACGTTTTGTGGGTATTTGTTGACGGGCAAAAGTGAGCCGATTGACTTTCACGCGGACTTAAAGTGGATTGAGCGCGACTATACCGAGGACGAAAAAAAAGAAATTATCCAAACACTGAATGCGGGTCGAGAGCTGTCAGACGATGCCGACAGAGCGCGCAAAAGCGAAATCGCGATTGATGACATTCGTGCGGGTATTCAATTTTTGGCGCTGACGTCGGCGAACAAGAATTGGCGCATTTTAGTGATTGACTCGGCCGATGAGATGAATGAAAATGCAGCAAATGCGCTGTTGAAGCTGTTGGAAGAGCCACCCGAGCATTCGGTTATCTTTTTAATTTCGCATAATATGGGAAAGCTGTTGCCGACTATTCGTTCGCGTTGCAGGCAAGTTAAACTTGCGCCTCTGTCCGATGTGCAAATGAAAGCCTTTATTATGGAAAATTATCCATCATGCGAAAATATGAATGCGCTTCTGGGCTTTTTTAACGGCAGCATAGGCAAGTGCGTCCAGTTCTTTGAAGCAAATGGCGAGGACGTTTATCAAAAAATGATGCAAATAGCCTCGTCGACTCAGCCGATTGGGCAAGCTTATGCGCTGGCCGAGGCGGCCGCCAAAGATGATACGCTTTACACGTTGGTTAAGGACTTGTTGCAATTTTACTTGCTGGAGCGCATTAAACAAGAAAATGAAAACGCCGCTTTACGGCAACGAGTGTTTGATCTTTGGAGCGCCAGCTTTGAGCTTTTGCGTGCGACCGAGGCGGTGAACTTGGACAAGAAAAGCACGCTGTTTGAGATTTTGCTGAAATTGGGAGAGCTGAAATGATTATTGACAGCCATTGCCATTTAAATAACGAAGATTATGAAGACGGCGCAGACTTTGTGATTGCGCGCGCCAGATCGGCAGGTGTTGACTTGATGTTGAATGTCGCGACAAGTCGTGACGAGTATGCATCGCTTGTGGGCCTTATTGAAAAGTATCCATTTATTTATGGTGCTTTTGGCATTCATCCCGATTCCATTCAGCCCGAAAATATGATTAAGATTGACGAGCTTTTGAATTACTTACATCACTTGAAAATCATCGGCGTTGGCGAAACGGGCTTGGATTACCATTACGAAACAATTGATCGCATGTATCAGCAGGAAGTTTTTCGCATTCATATCGAGGCTGCTCGCCAGACAGGCTTGCCGCTTATCATTCACACGCGTGATGCGGATGAAGATTTGGCGGCGATTTTAAAAGAAGAGATGTTTTATCAACCTTTTAAAGCGATGATCCATTGCTTTTCATCCTCGGAACGTTTGGCAAAGCAAGCTTTGGATTTGGGGTTGTACTTATCTATTTCAGGGATTATCACGTTCAAAAAATCGGACGAGCTGCGTGAAATTGTCAAAAAGTTGCCGCTCGATCGCTTGTTGATTGAAACAGATTGTCCTTTTTTGGCGCCTGTGCCACACCGAGGACAAACGAACGAGCCAGCCTTTATTACCGAGACTTTACACGCTTTATCAGAACTGAAACAAATAAATGAAAAGAAGCTGGCTTGTCAACTGACTGATAATTTTTTTAAGCTGTTTAGTCAAAAAATCATTCGTGAGGTATCTGATGAAAATTAAGATTTTAGGTTGTGGACCGAGTTATGGGATACCGACTGCACGCTTTGGATATGGGCAATGCAATCCTAATAATCCTAAAAACACACGGACACGTGCCTGTTTGTGGTTGGAAGATAAGAATACACGTATTTTGTTTGATACGCCACCTGAATTGCGCGAGCAGTTGTATCGTTCGCAAGTCACGGATGTTGACACAATTATTTGGACGCATATGCATGCGGATCATGTGATGGGTATAGACGATGCGCGTATCTTTACACGCTCGACTCCTAGCAACACGGAAGAAGTCAAGCCTTTGCCTGTGTATATTGCTGAAAACGATATTGTCGAATTTGAAACAAGGTTTTCGCTTTATTTAAAGCCGTTTACCTACATTGGACAAACACAAGCGCCGTTTAAAGCGCACCTTATGTATCCAATGCAACCGTTGGCAATCAAGAACTTAACGCTTTTGCCGATTGAACAAAAACACGGCACGAGCAAAACAATGGGCTTTAAAATTGGCTCCGATGTGGCTTACAACACGGACTTGTTTGACTTTATCAATTATCGGCCAGAGGATTTGCGGGGCATAAAGCTTTGGATTTTGGGCTGTGTTTCGTTGCGTCCGAACGATAAGCATTTGTGGCTTGAAAAGGCTTTGCAGTGGTTTGATATAGTAAAACCAGATCGGTTGATTTTAACGCATTTGGGCTCGAAAATGGACTATGACAGCGTGACGGCAATGTTGCCAAAAGGCGTTGAGTTGGCCTATGACGGTATGGAAATCGACCTGTAGCGGGTTCATGAATAGGAAAGACGTTTAAATTCGCAAACTTATAAAAAAATACTTGCATTACGTAGGTGAATCTGATATATAGATTTTATCAGTTCGGAGCATAGCGCAGCCTGGTAGCGCACACGTCTGGGGGGCGTGGTGTCGTGGGTTCAAATCCCGCTGCTCCGACCATTTATAAAATACAAAAGCGGATACCTTTTAGGGTCCGCTTTTTTTATATCCCGATACCGCCCAAATCATGTTGACCATTAATGAAAATACAAAAAAAGCTCAATTACTTAAGTAATTGAGCTTAATATCGAAATAAATTTCTTATTAGCGACTTGTGTTCACTCATTCATAAAATCCATATAAAGATGTCAATTACTGTCAAGTACATTACTCGAATAAACTATTTTTACTTTAGTATCTTTGCAAAAGATTGCGGAAAAAAGCTTGATTTAAATTTCAAAATTAATTAATCTAAAAATAAAATGGGGGAAAATAAATGACTTTATTTTTAAATGGTGGAGGAAGTGGTGAACAGACAACCACGATTTATGAATTATTTAAAAGAAATATTGATACCAGCAAACCTTTATTATATATTCCTTTTGCCATGCCGAATGAGAAGTATTCAGTGTGTTTTGAATGGATTTCTGAAGAACTTGCTCAAATTAACTTTCCTAAAATTGATATGGTAATATCAGCAGAAGAAATAACAAAACGAAATTTAAGTAATTATTCTGCTATTTTCATTGGAGGGGGAAACACATATAAACTTTTAAAAGAACTAAAGAAATGCGCTTCTTTTAAACAAATAAAAGAATACTTAGAAAATGGTGGAACTGTATTTGGGGGAAGTGCTGGAGAAATTTTGTTCGGTGTATCTATTGACTCTTGTCAACATGCTGATCCTAATGAGGTGAACCTACACGATACTTCTGGTTTTGATATGGTATTTGGATGTTATCTTGGGGCTCATTATACAAATAAAAATCCAGAACAAACATTACAAGCCGAAAGAAATTATAAGGAATTATCATATAAAGCGACTGTCATTGCATTACCTGAAGAATGCACTTTAGTTATCACAAATAATCGTGTTTCGGTTATTGGAACAAAGGATTACTATCTCTTCAAAAAAGGGGAAAGAATAAAACAAATATCTAATAACCTCTATACAACTTCAGAATTCTTAGCCCTAACTGATGCGCAAAGTTAAAGGAAAGATAATAAAATGTTTAAAAATGATATTTCAGAAAAAATTTTAAATAATATTGAAAAAGATTTATTAAAGGATTCTATTGAAAAGGTTGTAGTTGGAGCTGTTATTTTTCTTTCTCAAAAAACTCCCTTGCTTTTAAGGCGAACAGCATCCGATTTTATGGGTGGGCTTGTAGAGCTACCAAGTGGAACAGTTGACAAAGGCGAAACGCTTATTGAAGCTTTGGTGAGAGAAGTTAAAGAAGAAACAGGTTTGTCTATTTCATCTGTGGATTCATATATTGGATGTTTTGATTATCTTTCAGGTTCTGGCAAAAAAACGCGTCAACTCAGTTTTATGGTAAAGACTTCTGATACGAATGTTACCTTATCTTCAGAGCATGACGCTTTTTATACATTTTCTACTTCAACTCGAGAGTTTAAAAAATTAAAGATATCGGATCAAACAAAAAATATTATCCAAACGGCTTGTAAAAAATCACATTCTCGCAGTTAGGATTGTAGCTAAAACTAAGATGTTTTGTTTTTACCGAAGCGTAAGGCAGCTTGTCTGCCGTTGCCCGAAGCGAAGTTAGCATTGTACATATGCGTGCAACCTTTACGGAGTAAGACTGGGTGTCGCATGTTCGAAACATATCGCGCCGACACGCGGCGAATAAAATTGCATAAAAAAGCCAGCGCGAAAGTCTTCGTGCGCTCGCGCTGGCTCGGAGATTGTCTTTTCTCAATTAACTATGGGAAGGGCTGAGCAATGGGAAACAAGGAAATTCAGCCCTATAGCACTACCGTAAAACTATTTTAAGTTGCGGTAGAAAATGATAAAAGCCGCGGCTGTATAAACAAACGAGCGGCTTCCTTTGCGATCTTTAACACGCTTAATTAAATCATCAAGTGGTACACTTTCTTGCGCGGCAATAAATGACAGGCAATACATAATCTGTGTAGGCTTAGTTTGCAAATTGGCAAAACTTAGTTCCGTAATTGGCGAGTTTTTGGATTTTTTCATAATAAAGTACCTTTCGTAAAATCTTTCCGAATCGATACATTTTATGTTATCACCAAATGAATAATATTACAACCTAAAATAATTACATTTTTAAACTTACATATATATTTAGGTGTAATTCGGCTTAGAGGAACATTATGGCGAGTTTTATCTATTCGCCCAAAATAAGGGCTGGCGCATGGGCACTTAGGAAAATCCACGCCTGCCTTTATGGAATGCTGTCTCAAAGTCGCTTTCTTAAGAGCCGCCACGCCCGCGCGACATTTTCACGGCGGTTCTGAGATGAGATTGGAGTCTTTGTAATTTTAAGCTTTTCAAAAAATGATTTTTGGTATAGGGTTCGGGGGAGGCGTCAAAAATCATTTTTTTTGAAATTGAAGTTTTGGATACTTTTAAGATTTGCTGTTGCTTTTTTTACACAAGAGCCAGCACGAACGCGCGTGTTTTTGCGCGCTGGCTTTTTTATGCCATTTTATTCGCCGCGCGTCGGCGTGGTGGAAACCGCGCGGCGAATAAAGCTTAAGTAAAATGAAATAAAAGCGCGGGATGAGAGCGCGAAAATGGGTGAGGCGCGCTTTAATGCAATTCAATTAAAAAAAAGCCTGCTAGCGTTGTCCAAAAATAAGGGTCGATATTTTTCGACTCAAAATACTGTATCCAAAAACATCAAACCTGTCAAGATTCCTTGCATTTTATTTTTCAAAAAAAGTCCAGAAATATCGACCGTTTAAACTGGACAGGTGAAAAAGATAAGTGATTGAAATAAAAACTTTTTTATCAAGAGCTAGCGCGGGTATGTCACGTGGCGCGGCGACTCTGGAGGAAGCAACAAGGGAAATGATTTGTGATAGAACGCATTGGAAGCATTCCATAAAGGCTGGTGCGGATTTTCCCGCACCTACGCGCCAGCCTTTGCCCTCCCAAAAAGCAAGAATGAATGAAAGGAAAATGAGAATGATAATGAGTGCAAACTTTTTAAAGAGCCAGCGCAGGCGGGCGTATTTTTGCGCGTTGGCTCTTTGTGAGAATGAAAACCAATGCATCGCATTTTCTAACAACAAACAAGAAAGGAGGCAGAATGAAAACAAACTTTTTTGAAATAGTATCGGCTTTAAGGCTGGCGCGCCGCGCGAATTTTTCGCGCCAGCCTTTTAAAAGAAAAAGCAAATGTTTATAAAATCAAATATTTTATTTCAAAGAATGATTTGTCCTATTCGCCACGCGCGGTTTTTCTCCGCGCCTTTGCTGGTCGAATATGGGGACGCCACGCCAAACAGACCATAGGGTGTGGGCAAAATCATTTTTGAAAGCAGGCAATTTTTAACACAACAAGAAAGGAAAGGAAA